>ENA-OQCV01000104-OQCV01000104.1-human-gut-metagenome-genome-assembly--contig:-NODE-104-length-23787-cov-3.342730_pt1 | contig 23787 bp, 29 predicted proteins | sample MGYA00242766_ERZ504592 | MGnify/ENA primary metagenome ERZ504592 (study PRJEB26092, sample SAMD00036315) | human gut metagenome | host: Homo sapiens | study: EMG produced TPA metagenomics assembly of...
TCTTATATAACGATTGAAGACTTAAAATGTAAAAGGCATGATGAAAAACAGACATCTTTCAAAAGCAGTTGCATCACAGAAGTTTTATGAATTTAGAACAAAACTTCAAGCCAAATGCAGGGGAAAAAGGAATTGAACTTCGAGTAGTAGATAGATGGTATCCATCGTCTAAAACCTGTCACTGTTGCGGTGCTGTCAAGAAAGATTTAAAACTTTCAGATAGGATCTTTAAATGCAGTTGTGGTTATGTCGAAGATAGGGATTTCAATGCTGCTTTAAATCTGAGAGATGTCACGACTTACGAAATTGCATAACGAAACGCAAACGTGAGTATGTACCGAAGGCTATTTCGGGAATTTACGACTATGGAGTGTACAAGAACCTGTGAGTAGATATGATCTCGTTCAATCCAAAGCATACACGATGAAGTAGTAAGTAGAACTCGTGAGAGTCTACATTATCTCGATGTGCGTATATTTGCACACGCTTTGAGTGGCAGGAAATGCCTTATGATAAGAAAACAACTCTTAATCGGAATACTGGCAGCTATGACTGTCGCGCTGCCAGCTGTCGGCATATATGCCGGTTCCGCAGAAGCCAGTGAAATCCAAAGCAGCAATGAAGACACGGTGTCCGGTAATAAAGGAGCCAGTATCGACAAAGCCGTGACATTACAGAATTCCGTAAAAATGACAGACCAAATCTCTGCGGCAGTCAATGGAGAAAATATTATGTTCAGTCCCACAAGCCTTAATTTTGCGCTGGGCATGATCGCAGAAGGTGCAGAAGGAGAGACAAAAGAAGTTCTATGTAATTACCTGGGAACCGATGAATTTTGCATCTTATGCAAAGGAATATCTGAACAAGATTAAAGAATATAATACTGAAGATGAGAGTTACGGATATAAGTCAAAATTAAAGATTGCAGATGCAGTCTGGGTGGATAATAATCTGACATTACAGGAAGAATTTAAAAATTCAGTAACGAACGGTTTTGGGGCGGAAGTGGAAAATGTAGATTTTTTCCGCTGCAGAGAAAACATGCGGTATCATTAATTCCTGGTGTGACAAAATACGGAAGGGCTGATCCCGAAAATCATAAACCCCGGATCTGATCAATGATACTACCGGACTGTGCTTAACTAATTCACTATATTTTGAGTCCGGATGGAGTGGAGAACCCTGGAATGTTTCTGATACAGAAGAGAAGTTTGGAAACAATGAAAGACAAATACATGACCTGTGCCGGAGACAGGTATTATGAAAATGATAAGGCAACAGCATTTGACAGAGAGTATGCAAACGGACTGAGTTTTGTCGGAATCCTGCCTGTCGATGAAGGCGATTTTACACTTGAGGATCTGGATATTGGTGGACTCCTGAAATCTCAGCCAGAGTATGACGAAGTACAATGTAAGATGCCAAAACTTGATTTTGAGACTACCGCCATCCTAAATGACATACTCTCAAGCCTGGGGCTTGATAATATATTTTCCAGCAACGCTGATTTCTCCGGTATTGCAGACAAAAATGTAAATGTAGATACGATACTGCAGAAAACAAAACTGGAACTGGATGAAAACGGCACGAAAGCAGCAGCGGTGACAGCAGTTATCATGGAATGTATGTCAGCTGTAGAGGAGAAAGAACCAGTTATCAAAAATGTGGAACTCACTCGTCCTTTTGCCTTCCTGATCTATGACAGGAGCAATAACGAAATACTGTTTATGGGAAAAGTAATGACCGTTTCCTGATGAAAAGGGGATGCCATGCGTGGCATCCCTCTTCATGAATTACTTTTTTTCTGTTCTCAAAATAAACAAAACGGTCAATTGCATCCAGAATATCTTTAAAAGTATCCCTTGGAGCCTCCTCTATATAGGATTTGAGGATTTCAGTTTCGTTTTTACGGAATCTTCCGTAAAAGATATCATATAAATTATGTCCGCGGAGACAGATACGGATTTCTTCCATATGTTCTCTGATATCTGTAGTATTTTTGAGAGCATGGCCGATCATTTCTGTGAGATGCTGACCGCTTTTTAATTTGTATAGATATTCATTCCACTTTTTCAACAGGATTTCGTAGAAATCATCCTCACTTTTTATCACTCCGATTTTTTCCATTATCTTCGGATCCAGGAAATAATTCTCAAAGGAATAATACTTCAGGATCAGAACATTTTCTCGAGTCACACGCGGTAGTCTGTCCATATCCTCACGGTTACGAGCCTCATAATACCTGCACAGGGAAGAAGCCAGTTCTTCTGCATCTTTACCATCCCCATCCCGGATCATCAGGAAATTATCACGCAGATATGTCTAATATTGTGGTTTTATCACAATAACAAATATGATGTGAATCATGAAGTACACGGTATTCCCTTGGTGTACATCCATAACACTCCATAAATATTTGGAAAAATAACTCAGGTGATTAAATCCACACAGCATGGCAATTTCCGTAATACTTTTCCGGGTGGTACACAGAAGCTGACAGCTGATTTTCAACCTGTATGCATTCAGAAAGTCAACCGGTGACTGTTGCATATAATGCTTAAAAATCTGGCAGCACTTACTAGGAAACGACTTCTGAGGAATCCGGCATAAGCTCTGTTCTGATTAAATCCAAAAAGCTCACCTCGTGTACGATTTTTATAAAAAATCAAAGACTATTCTGATAGATTTCCATATATGAGAATACTATAATTATAGCATCTGCAAAAGTAAAAAATCAATCGGAAACAATGTAGTGATTGGCGCAGGAAGTGTGGTATCCAAAGATATCCCTGATAATATGATCGCAGCTGCCCTGGAAAGTAAACTGATCGTGACTACGCTGAAATAAATTATAAAGGGATGGTGAAGGAGGATGTTTAGTAACATATAGTCAACATGATAGAATAAATGTTTATACTCTATCTTGCATCTTCTATTTATTCATGTTAAAATCTTAAGATGTCAAAATACAATATATATGAGATAAAAAACAGCAGTGAGCTGTTATGAAGATAGGAGATAACAATTAAATGGCAATGAGTCCGATGATGCAGGAATACTGCAAGACAAAGGAACAATATAAAGACTGCATTTTATTCTACCGTCTGGGAGATTTTTATGAAATGTTTTTTGATGATGCATTACTTGTCACCAGGGAACTGGAGATTACCCTTACAGGAAAGGACTGCGGATTAGAGGAGAGGGCACCCATGTGTGGTGTCCCTTATCATGCTGCGGAGACTTATATTAATCGTCTGATCGAGAGAGGACATAAGGTAGCAATCTGTGAGCAGGTAGAGGATCCTAAAAAAGCCAAAGGACTGGTAAAGCGTGAGGTTGTAAGGATCGTAACCCCAGGAACCACACTGGATGCTGCTGCTCTTGATGAGACAAAGAATAATTACCTGATGTCTATTGTGTCTATGGAAGAACATTTCGGATGCGCTATTGCAGACATTACAACAGGTGACTGTTTCCTTACTGAGGTGGACAAACCTCAGAAACTTCTTGATGAGATTAATAAATTTGTTCCTGCAGAGATTATCTGTAATGATTCTTTTTATATGTCTAATATAGATACAGATGACTTGCAGAACCGTCTTGGGATTTGTGTTTTTTCATTTGGATTCCTGGTATTTCGATGACGAGTTGTGCCGCCGCACACTAAAAGAACATTTTCATGTAGGTTCTCTGGAGGGACTGGGCGTTGGTGATTATGACTGCGGGATCATTGCAGCAGGAGCACTTTTCCTTTATCTGAAGGAAACACAGAAAACCGCGCTGTCCCATATGGCGACGATCCGTCCGTATGCAGCAGAAAAGTATATGCTGATCGACAGCTCCAGCCGCAGGAATCTTGAACTTGTAGAAACATTACGTGAAAAACAGAAAAGAGGTTCTCTTCTCTGGGTACTGGATAAGACAAAGACTGCCATGGGTGCTAGAACACTTCGCAGTTATGTAGAACAGCCATTGATCGACAGAGATGAGATCGAGGAACGTCTTGAGACGTTGGAAGAGTTAAATAAAAATGGAATGCTTCGCGACGAGATCAGGGAATATCTGGGACCTGTCTATGATCTGGAACGACTGATCAGCCGTATCAGTTATAAGTCAGCTAATCCGCGGGATCTGATCGCTTTTGCTTCTTCACTGGAAATGCTTCCATATATAAAACAGGTATTAAAAGAATTTAAGACTCCCCTGCTTCAGAAAATTTATGAAGATATGGACTCTCTGGAAGATGTAACAGATCTGATTAAACGTGCCATCGTGGAAGATCCGCCTCTTGCACAGAAGGATGGCGGTATTATCAAAGAAGGTTATAATGAAGATGTAGATAAATTCCGCCGTTCCAGAACAGATGGCAAAAAATGGCTTTCCGAACTGGAAGCAAGGGAACGTGAGCGTACCGGTATCAAGACAATGAAGATTAAATATAATCGTGTATTTGGTTATTCACTGGAGGTTACCAATACATTTAAAGACCAGGTACCTGACAACTATATTCGTAAGCAGACACTTTCTAATGCAGAACGTTATATTACACAGGAATTGAAGGAATTGGAAGATTTAATCCTTGGTGCAGAGGACAAGCTTTATGCGCTGGAATATGAATTATTCTGTAATGTGCGTGATACTGTCGGTAAAGAGGTTGTGCGTATTCAGAAAACAGCCAAGGCAGTAGCCGCATTAGATGTGTTTGCTTCTCTTGCACTGGTTGCAGAACGAAATCATTTTGTGCGTCCAAAAATCAAACACAACAGGTGTGATTGACATCAAGAATGGCCGTCATCCGGTTGTAGAGCAGATGATAGAGAACGACATGTTTATTGCAAATGATACATATCTGGACAACCATAAAAAAATGGGTATCCATTATCACAGGTCCAAATATGGCAGGTAAGTCTACATATATGAGACAGACTGCCCTGATCGTACTGATGGCACAGATCGGAAGCTTTGTCCCTGCTGAAAAAGCAAATATCGGAATTGTTGACAGAATCTTTACACGTGTGGGTGCATCGGATGATCTGGCAAGCGGTCAGAGTACCTTTATGGTGGAAATGACAGAGGTTGCGAATATTCTGAGAAATGCCACTTCCAGAAGTCTTCTGATCCTGGACGAGATCGGACGTGGTACCAGTACATTTGACGGTCTTGCAATTGCATGGGCAGTGATCGAGCATATCAGCAATACGAAGCTCTGTGGCGCCAAAACATTATTTGCCACTCATTACCATGAGCTTACTGAACTGGAGGGCAAGATTCCGGGAGTCAATAACTACTGTATCGCTGTCAAGGAAAAAGGGGACGATATTGTATTTCTGCGTAAGATTGTCCAGGGCGGCGCAGACAAAAGTTATGGTATCCAGGTTGCCAAGCTTGCCGGTGTTCCGGATTCTGTGATCCAGAGAGCAAAGGAACTGGTGGAGGAGCTCAGTGATGCGGATATTACGGCAGCAGTAAAGGATTTAACCACGACGCAAAAAAGAAGAAGCCGGTATATGATCAGATGGATATGGCACAGATGTCCCTGTTTGATACCGTTAAAGATGATGACATCATAGAAGAAATCAAGGGTCTTGATATGGGAAACATGACTCCTATCGAGGCAATGAACACACTTTATAACCTGCAAAACAAGATTAAGAACAGATGGTGATAAAAGTTGAGAAAAATTGCAGTATTAGACCAGCAGACCATAGATAAGATCGCTGCCGGTGAGGTAGTGGAACGTCCGTCCTCCATTGTGAAGGAGCTTGTGGAGAATGCAATTGATGCAGGAGCAACTGCTGTAACAGTGGAGATCACAGACGGCGGCAAAAAGATGATACGTATCACAGATAATGGCGGGGGTATGGAAAGAGATCAGGTACCCCTGGCATTTTTGCGTCATGCCACCAGTAAGATTGAGAAGGTTGAGGATCTGGAACACATTGCGTCTCTTGGATTTCGCGGTGAGGCTTTGTCCAGTATTGCCGCTGTTGCACAGGTGGAACTGATCACAAAGACCCCATCTGCATTAAGCGGAGTCCGTTATGTGATCAACGGTGGTGTACAGGAGTCTTTAGAGGATATGGGAGCACCGGAAGGAACTACTTTCCTGGTGAGAAATCTTTTTTACAATACACCTGCTAGAAGCAAGTTCCTGAAATCAGATACTACGGAGGGAAATTATGTCAGCACTTTGATGGAGCAGCTGGCATTGTCCCATCCTGAGATTTCTTTTAAATATATCCAGAATAAACAGGTGAAGCTTCATACTTCCGGAAATTACAATGTGAAAGATGTGATTTATAATATATATGGAAGAGATATCACCAAAGCACTTCTTGAGGTATCCTACGAGAATGATTTCATGAAGATTGAGGGTTTTGTGGGAAAACCGGAGATTTCCAGAGGTAACCGTACCTTTGAGAATTATTATATTAACGGACGTTTTGTAAAGAACCGGATCATTGCAAAGGGGATAGAGGATGCCTATAAGGGTTTTCTCATGCAGCATAAGTTTCCCTTTGTTTCTCTTCATATTCAGATGGAGGGAAATGATCTGGATGTAAATGTGCATCCAAGCAAGATGGAGGTGCGGTTTGCAAGAGGAACAGAAGTTTATGATGCAGTTTACGAGACAGTCCACAAGGCTCTTACCACAAGAGAAATGATCCAGACAGTGCCTTTTGGAAAAGAAGAACCGATTAAAAAGCAGCAGCCTGTGGTAAAACCGTGGGATGTACCGGAGCCATTTGAAACCAGACGTCGGGCTGAAATTCCGGAGTATCGTCCACAGACTGTAAATACAGCTTCCAGGGTTTCTGAGCATACCGCACTACCACGAGGAACTGTTACAATGGCAGAACAGGCAGTGCGTGAACAGCAGATCTATCAGACCAGGGATCCTCTTACCAAGGCAGAGGAACAGCTTTTTGAGGGAACACTAAGCGATAAAAAGAATGAAGAACAACCGGTATTTTCAGAGACAAAGCAGGAAATTGCAGAACAGAGAACTGCAGAATATCTGAAGACTGCTGTGGATTCAGAAGGAAACAGAAAACAGATAGAACAAAACAAAAATGTAATATCAGAAGAAATCAGACCACAGCAGCTGGAATTATTTGAGGAGAAACTTCTTGCTCCTGAATCACGAAGCCGTCATCAGCTGATCGGACAGATTTTTGATACTTACTGGCTTGTTCAGTTTGAGGATAAAGTTTTTTATTATCGACCAGCATGCGGCACATGAAAAGGTTTATTATGAACGTTTCGTAAAAAGGTTTCGTGAGCAGACAATAGAATCCCAGTATCTCAGCCCGCCGCTGATCGTATCTCTGAATCTTCAGGAAGAAGCTCTTCTTAAGGCTAACCGTAAGTATTTCGAGGATTTTGGATTTGAGATTGAGCCGTTTGGCGGTAAGGAATACTGTATCAATGCAGTCCCGGCCAATCTGTACGGTCTTACGGAAGAAGAACTTTTTCTGGAAATGCTTGACAATCTTGCTTCTGAGAAGGATAAGGATCCACTGGGAATCTTTGCTTCCAGACTGGCCACCATGGCATGTAAGGCTGCGGTAAAGGGAAATCACCGGATGTCCGACCGGGAGGCAAATGCATTGATCGATGAACTGCTCACACTGGAGAACCCCTATCACTGTCCTCATGGAAGACCGACGATTATTTCCATGACTAGAACAGAACTGGAAAAGAAATTTAAACGTATTGTATAGTTTATATATAAGGAGCTATTATGAAAAATGCCACTGATCGTTCTTACAGGACCGACGGCAGCAGGAAAAACCCATCTATCCATTGCTCTTGCGAAAACAGTAAACGGAGAGATCATTTCTGCTGATTCCATGCAGGTCTACAAATATATGGATATTGGATCAGCTAAGATCCGGCCGGAGGAGATGCAGGGAGTAAAGCATTATCTGGTAGATGAACTGCTGCCTCAGGAAGAATTTCATATCGTGAAATTCCAACAGATGGCAAAAGCTGCCATGGAAGAAATTTATGCCAAGGGGAAAATTCCTGTTCTGGTAGGTGGAACAGGATTTTATATACAGGCTATTACAAAGGGCATATTGATTTTACTCAGGCAGAGCAGGAAAACGGATACCGTCAGGAACTGGAACAGCTTGCTGCAGAGAAGGGAAATGAATACCTGCATCAGATGCCTTTTGGATGTTGATCCTGTCAGTGCCGGGGAAATCCACGCCAATAATGTGAAACGTGTGATCCGGGCACTGGAAATTTTATCATCAGAACCAGTCGCCGATCTCCGCACATAATCAGGAGCAGAAGGAACATGAAACCCCTTATAATCTGGCATATTTTGTGCTGAATGTACCAAGGGAACTTCTTTATAAACGGATTGATGACCGTATTGATGAGATGTTAAAAGAGGGACTCCTTGAGGAAGTGCAGAAATTAAAAGATATGGGATACCACAGAGGAATGGTTTCCATGCAGGGACTTGGATATAAAGAAATCCTTGCATATCTGGATGGCGAGTATCCCTTAGAGGAAGCAATCAGGATCCTGAAAAGAGATACCAGACATTTTGCAAAACGCCAGCTGACCTGGTTTCGCAGGGAGAAGGATACCATCTGGATGAATAAGGATGAGTTTGACTATAAAGAAGACAGAATCCTTGATGAAATGCTGAAGGTATGCAGGGACAGAGGAATTTTATAACCGAATTTTTCTTAAAAATCACTGATACAGAATAAGTGAAATTCAGAGATAAAATAAAGATAATAATGCAAACAGAAATGAGGACGAAACAAATTATGAAAGAAATGTACGCACAGCTTGGGATTTCTTCAGAGGTTTATGACTTTGGTCATAAGATTGAGGAATCTTTAAAAGAAAGATTTGAAAAATTTGATAAAACGGCAGAATATAACCAGATGAAGGTGCTTCTTGCCATGCAGAAAAATAAAGTAAGCGCAGAATGCTTCGGAAGTTCTTCCGGTTATGGATATGACGATATTGGCCGTGAAACACTTGAAAAGGTTTATGCAGATACTTTCCATACGGAAGCCTGTCTGGTACGCCCGCAGATCACATGCGGAACTCACGCGCTGGCCATTGCCTTATTCGGTAATCTCCGTCCGGGTGATGAACTTCTGGCGCCTGCCGGAAAGCCTTACGATACTCTGGAAGAGGTAATCGGCATCCGCCCGTCAAAAGGTTCTCTCGCAGAATATGGAGTAAGTTATCCGTCAGGTGGAACTGTTAGAAGACGGAACCTTTGATTATGACAGCATCCGTAAAGCAATCAATGAAAAAACACGTCTTGTGGAGATCCAGCGTTCCAAAGGATACCAGACACGTCCGTCTTTCTCTGTAAAACAGATTGGAGAACTGATTTCTTTTGTAAAGAGTATTAAACCGGATGTGATCTGTATGGTGGATAACTGCTACGGTGAGTTTGTAGATACTATTGAGCCAAGTGATGTGGGAGCTGATATGATCGTTGGTTCTCTGATCAAAAATCCGGGCGGCGGACTTGCGCCTATCGGCGGTTATATTGCAGGTACTAAGGAGTGCGTGGAGAATGCTTCTTACAGAATGACCTGTCCCGGACTTGGCAGTGAGGTAGGCGCAACTCTGGGAGTCACCGTTCTTTCTTCCAGGGATTTTTCCTTGCACCAATGGTTACCAAGGGTGCGTTAAAGGGAGCTGTGTTTGCGGCAAATATTTATGAGAAACTTGGATTCCCGGTAATCCCGGATTCCACAGAGCCACGTCAGGACATCATTCAGGCAGTAAGCCTTGGCACACCGGAAGGTCTGATCGCGTTCTGTAAGGGTATTCAGGCAGCAGCACCGGTTGACAGTTATGTGGATCCGGAGCCATGGGATATGCCCGGATATGACAGTCAGGTTATCATGGCAGCAGGTGCTTTTGTACAGGGCTCTTCCATCGAGCTTTCTGCTGATGGTCCGATGAAGCCTCCATATGCGGTGTATTTTCAGGGAGGACTTACCTGGGAACATGCAAAACTGGGTGTTCTGATGTCCCTGCAGAAAATGGTTGATAAAGGACTTGTAACTTTATGAAAAAAAGACAGGTAGTGATCACAGGAGCAGGAGCCTGTGGACTGATGGCAGCGATCATGGCGGCCCGAAACGGGGCAGCAGTCACTGTTCTGGAACAGAACGAGAAACCCGGAAAGAAAATCTGTGCTACAGGAAACGGCAGATGTAATTTTTCTAATCTTGCAAGACCGGATGATGCATACAGAGGCGAACATCCGGAATTTGTCGAAGATGCACTCAGAGAGTTTTCTGTCGAGAATACCATTGAGTTTTTCAAAGAGATAGGAATCTATCCTTTAAACAGGAACGGCTATCTTTATCCGAGAAGCAATCAGGCGCAGAGTGTTGTAGATGTACTGTGTATGGAGGCTGCCAGTCTGGGTGTGCAAAATAAAGACAAACGAACAGGGTTACAGAAATCAAAAACTGGGACAAATGGAAAGAATTTCCAAATCCTGACAAAAGGATGGCACTATGATGCAGATGCACTGATACTTGCCAATGGATCCCGGGCATCTTCTGTTTCAGGTTCAGACGGCAGCGGATATATGCTGGCAGAGAGCTTTCAGCACCGCATTGTCCCGGTTTATCCGGCACTTACTGCCCTGAAGTGTAAAGGTTCTTCTTTTAAGGCATGGGCAGGCGTACGTACAGAAGGAGAGATTTCTCTTTTTACAGATGGGAAATTCTGTAAATCTGAACATGGCGAGCTGCAGCTTACAGAATACGGAATCTCCGGAATCCCAGTGTTTCAGCTCAGCACTTATGCAGTACGTGCAGTCAGAGAAGGACATAAAGCAGAGCTCCGCATTAATTTCATGCCGGAGCTGTCAGAAGAAGAATTAAAGAAACTTCTGTATGCACGAAAGAAGGCATGTCCCTATAAAAAGAAAAAGAACTCCTGGTGGGACTTTTCCCGGAAAAGCTTATCAAAATCCTTATATCACAAAACAACTGGTTTCTGCCATAAGGGAATTTCCTCTTGAAGTGCAGGATGGTATGTCATTTTCACAGGCACAGGTCTGCTCCGGGGGAGTAGATACCTCACAGGTAAATTCTCAAACCATGGAGTCAAAGCTCTGTAAGGGTCTGTATTTTGCAGGGGAGCTTCTGGATATTGACGGTACATGCGGCGGATATAATCTGCAATGGGCATGGAGCAGCGGCGCAGTGGCCGGCAAAAATTGCAGCAAAGGAGAAGAAAAAAGTGATTCGAATTTCACAGCTGAAACTTCCGATCACACATACAAAGGCACAGCTCGAAAAAAAGATTGCAAAGTATTAAAAAATCCTGGAAACAGTTTTACTTATGAAATAAAAAAGCAATCTCTGGACTGCAGACACAAAAATGACAAAATCTTTGTATATACTGTAGATGTAACGATCAGAGATGAACAGAAACTCGCCAAAAAATGTTAACAATAACAACATTATGTTAACTAAAGAGAAACCATATGAATTTCCCTCTCCGGGTGAGACACCTCTTTTACATTCTCCCGTTATTGTGGGAAGTGGTCCTGCAGGACTTTTCTGCGGATGGTATCTTGCGAAGGCCGGATATTGTCCAATAATACTTGAACGCGGAGAAGAGGCTGAGAAACGTCAGAAAACAGTAGAGAATTTCTGGAAAAATGGTGTTCTTGACCCTGAGTCCAATGTACAGTTCGGAGAGGGCGGCGCCGGCACCTTTTCCGACGGAAAGCTGAACACGCTGGTAAAAGATCCTTACGGACGTAATCATGAGGTACTGAAGCGTTTCGTAGCTGCCGGCGCACCGGAAGAAATTATTTATCAGCAGAAGCCACATCTGGGAACGGATGTGCTGGTTGGTATTGTTGAAAAAATGCGTCATGAAATCGAAGAAATGGGAGGAAAATTCTGCTTCCGTTCCAAGGTGACAGATCTGATTTTCGAGAACAATGCATTAAAAGAAATTGAGATCAACAATGATAAGAGAATCCCTGCACAAGTCTGTGTACTGGCACCAGGACACAGTGCAAGAGATACTTTTGAAATGTTACAGAAACGTGGTGTTTATATGGAGCCAAAGTCATTTGCAGTGGGGCTGCGTATTGAACATCCTCAGGAAATGATCAATATGGATCTTTATGGAGAGCCTGAGAATGAATTACTTGGTGCAGCCAGCTATAAAGTAACCCATAAGTGTGCAAATGGCAGAGGTGTTTATTCTTTTTGTATGTGTCCGGGCGGATATGTTGTAAATGCATCCTCTGAACCCGGTCGTCTCGCAGTGAACGGAATGAGCTATCAGGCACGTGATTCCAGAAATGCAAACAGTGCCATGATCGTCACAGTCACACCAGAAGATTTCCCGGATAAAGGAGTTCTTGGCGGCGTAGAATTTCAGCGTGCTCTGGAGAAAAAAGCATGGGAGCTCGGAGAAGGAAAAATTCCTGTTCAGCTGTTTGGTGATTTTTGCAAAAATCAGGCAAGTGAAGCATTAGGAGAGGTTACTCCCTGTATGAAGGGAGAATATACACTGACAAATGTACGCTCTGTTCTGCCAAAAGCAGTAGGCGATTCTATTGAAGAAGGTGTCAGAGCCTTCGGAAAACGAATTTCCGGATTTGACAGAGAGGATGCACTGCTCAGTGGCATTGAAAGCCGTACTTCTTCCCCTGTAAGGATCGTACGTGATCAGGAGCTCACAGCAAATATGGCGGGAATTTATCCATGTGGCGAAGGTGCCGGTTACGCAGGCGGAATCACAAGTGCTGCCATGGATGGAATCAAGGTTGCTGAGACTGTATGCCGGAAATATGCGGCTATAAAAAATAATTGATCTCTTAAGCGGGATATTACCGGTAAACATAAAGTTCACATAAAAATCAGAGAGGAGAGTGTACATCTCTCCTCTTTTATGCTAGAATATAATTTGCAATTTGCCCAGAGGCTTTAGAGAGCACAGGCAGACTTATGAACAATGCAAATAATATTATGAAGCAGCTTCCCAGGGAACAGCGGCCGTATGAGAAATGCTTTATGCAGGGTGAGGGTTCATTAAATGACACTGAACTGCTGGCAGTAATCCTGCGCAGCGGCACTTCAGGAAAGAATTCACTGGCACTTGCACAGGAGATCCTGAAATTTATGGAGTCGTCCTCCTATCCCGGCCTTATGGGGCTTATGCATGTATCTGTACAGGATCTTATGAAGATTCATGGAATCGGACAGGTAAAAGCAGTACAGTTAAAATGCATTGGAGAACTTTCCAAAAGAATTGCCAAGGCTGCTGCCAGACCGCAGATAGTTATGAACAATCCCTCCTCCATAGCAGCTTATTATATGGAAGAACTCCGCCATGAAGAGCAGGAACTGGTGATCTGTATGATGTCAGATGTGAAAGGACATTTTCTGGGAGATAAGATACTGACCCGGGGAACTGCAACCGGTTCGCTGGTAACACCAAGGGAAATCTTCATGGAAGCCCTGCGCCGCCATGCAGTCAGTCTGATATTGATACACAATCATCCAAGTGGTGATCCTACACCAAGTCCGGATGACTTACAGATCACAGCCAGGATTTATCAGGCGGGGGAACTGCTGGGAATACATCTGCTGGATCATATTGTGATCGGGGATCAGAGATACTGCAGCTTCAGAGAAGAAGGATTATGGAATACATGTACAGAATAAGGCAACAACAAAGGGGCAGAATATGCTATTTGAGAAAACATATGGAATAGATTTGGGAAGCAGTTCCGTAAAAGTCTATTCTTTTTTCAGAAACAAAACTTATATCGAGAAAAATATGATCGCGTCCAAGGGACACACAATCATTGCAATGGGAAATGAAGCATACGATATGTTTGAGAAATCCCCCACAGACATTACGGTTACTTCGCCAATGACATTTGGCATGATCGCTAATCTGGAACTTCAGGAGATTGTTCTTTACAGTATGATCCGAAAGATCGATCATATCCTGGGATTTGGCGCAACAATGTATTTTACTGTTCCTCTGGATATGACTGCGGTTGAGAAACGGGCATATTTTCATGTGGCGAATGGTCACTGGTTAAAGAAAAATCGCGTATTTATGGTAGAGGCACCCATTGCAGATGCCATTGCCATGGGTGTCAATCTGGAAGATCCGGAAGGAAATATGATCGTAAATATCGGTGCACAGAGTACAGAAGTATCGATCATCACCGGAGGAAAGATCATTATCAGCAGGAAAATACCGCTGGGAGGCAGACAGATGAATGAATCTGTCTGCAGTGAAATACGTAAAAGATATAATCTGCAGATTGGCACAAGGACTGCCAAGAGGCTTAAGATGGTCATGGGACGCCTCAGTGATCCGAAAAAGGAAGTACGTAAGGTTGTAGGAATTGACTGTATTTCCGGACTGCCAAGAGAAGAAATCATTTCTTCTTATGTGGTAAATGACGGTATCATGAACTGTCTGAATGAGATTGCGGCAGAGATGAAAACATTTCTGGAGCGAATTCCTCCCCAGATTTCCTACCATATTGCGAAACAGGGGATTTACATAACCGGAGGCAGTACCAGACTTCCTTATATTGATAAATACCTTGCCAGTTATACGGGATTCACCTTTAATCTGTCAGATTTTTATGAAACCTCGGCAGTTACAGGTCTGGAGAAAATAATCAGAAATAAAGAACTGCGTGAATGGGCAGTACCGGTTACGCAGAGAAAACTATAATTTTTAGGGGTGCATCAATGAAAAACCTGAAAAAGAAAGTACATTTTAGGATTAAATTAAAAAGTAAACATCTTCTGGTCATTATGTCGATTTTCTGCGTCAGCTGTATTGCTGCCACTTTTTCATCCGGCGTAACCACTGCACCGCTGCAGGATGCCGCCGGGATACTGATCGTTCCATTTGAAAACAGCATCAATCGGATCAGTTCAGTTCTGAAAGGAATGCAGGACCGTATGCGTGATAAAGAAGAAATCCTCAGTGAGAACGAAAATTTAAAGGCACAGATAGACAGTCTCACAGAACAGAACAATAAACTGATCCAGGATCAGACAGAATATGTAAGATTACAGCAGATGTATAATCTTGACCAGCAGTATACCGAATATCCAAAGATTGCTGCAGAAATCATATCCAAAGATCCGGGCAACTGGTATGATACCTTTATGATCAACCGGGGATCTGCAGACGGCATTCGTGTGGATAATAATGTACTTGCAGATAAAGGTCTGGTCGGGATCGTGACAGAGGTCGGAACTCACTGGGCGACTGTACGTTCCATTATCGATGACAGCAGCAATGTCAGTGCCATGACTGTCAGCACACAGGATAACTGTGTGGTGGAAGGAGATCTGGAACTCATCGATGAGGGTAAATTAAGCTTCAGCCAGTTGTATGACCAGAATAATAAAGTAACAGTGGGGGAACGCATCGTTACCTCCAATATCAGTGAGAAATATGTAGAGGGACTGTTTATCGGATACGTCAGTGAGGTGGAACAAAACAGCAACAATCTGACCAAAACAGGTACCATTGTCACACCTGTAGATTTCCAGCATCTGAAAAATGTACTTGTCATTACAGTAAATAAACAGGATTCTGTTAATGACAATGCTCAGGCAGCTCAGGAGGCGACTGCAAATGAAGAGTAAGATAGCGTTATTTTTTATGATCCTGATCAGTTTTCTTCTTCAGTGTACTCTTCTTCATGTGATATCCATCGGTTCTATCACGCCGAATCTGATCCTGATCCTGTGTATATCCATGGGGCTGATGCGCGGAAGAAAAAGTGGACTGTGGACAGGATTTTTCTGTGGATTTCTGGTAGACATGTTCTATGGCTCTGTGTTTGGTTTCTACGCTCTGATCTATATGTATATTGGCTTTTTAAGCGGATATGCCCACAGGATCTGCTATGATGATGACATAAAGGTTCCGGTTATGCTTGCAGGTATCGGGGATTTACTGTACGGACTTTCTGTCTATGCATTGCAGTTTCTGCTCAGGGGACGTCTGGGGCTCGGAACCTATTTATACCGGATTATTTTACCGGAGAATTTTTTTATACAGTGATCCTTACACTGATTGTTTACCGGGTATTTCATTATATTAATTATCATTTCATGAAGAATCCATCAATGAAGGAAAGTGAGTCTATTTGGGTACTAAAATGAAAAAGAATTTTTTAAAAAGATACGAATAAAACGTACCACAATACTGGTACTGGATTTTTGTATTTATGTCAGCCACTCTGGTCCGTCAGCATTTTTGAACTGCAGATCATCCAGGGAGAGGCTTATATCAGCAAAATTTGAATCAAGAACAACGAAAAAAACGTGTGATCAAAAGTACGCGTGGCAATATCTATGACAGAAATGGTGAGGAGCTGGCAACAAATGTGCTGGCTTATTCTGTTACCTTTGAGGATAATGGAACTTATGATTCTACCAGAGAAAAGAATCTTACACTGAACGGGATTGCCTATAAAGTCCTGAAAATCCTTGAGTCCAACGGGGATTCCATCAGTACCGGCTTCCATATTGTTTTGGATGAGAGCGGGAATTATGCTTTTGATGTTGATGAGGGATTTACTCTGAACCGTTTTCGTGCGGATATTTACGGAGAACCGTTGATTGATAACCTGACAAAAAAACAGAAAAATGCCACTGCAGATCAGATGATCGAGTTTATGAGCGGAAAAGAGGGATTTTCCATTGTTCTTTACGGCGATAATGCTTATACCAAAGAAGAACTGACATCCCATGGACTTCCGGAGAACCTGTCAAAGCAGGATATACTTGAGCTTTCCAAAATCCGCTATGCACTGAGCACTAACAGTTTCAAGAAGTACATGGCCGTTACGATTGCTTCAAATATAAGCGAAAAATCTGTAGCTGCAATCAGAGAAGATCAGCCGGAGCTTCAGGGAATTGACATTGTAGAGGATTCTGTCCGCAAATACATTAATGATGCAAGCATGGGACCAATTCTTGGTTATACGGGACAGGCTTCTTCAGAAGAGCTTGAAGAACTGAGACAGAAGAATCCTGATTATTCAAATGATGCGATCATCGGTAAATCGGGAATTGAGAAATATATGGAAACATCTCTTCAGGGAACAGACGGTGAAGAAACTGTCACTGTCGATAACCTTGGTAAAGTACTTAAGATTGACGACAGCACGAGAGTAGAACCTGTCGCAGGTAATGATACCTATCTTACCATAGACAGCAGCTGGCAGTCCGCCATCTACCAGATACTGAAACAGAGAGTTGCCGGAATCCTTTTATCCAAGATCGAAGCAGCCAAAACCTATGATTTCAGTGTAAATGATGCTGCACAGATCAAGATACCGATCTATGATGTATATAATGCCTTGATTGCCAACAGTGTCATTGATATCAGTAAATTCAGTGATGCCAACGCCTCCGATACAGAAAAAAATTTTATATGCCAAATTTCAACAGAAACAGCAACAGGTTTTTGATACAATAACTAACAGGCTGACAGCTGAGAATCCACCGGCTGTAAAAGATGAAGATGATCAGATCCAGGAATATCTTACTTATATCTGTGATGATCTTCTCAGAGATACGCTGGGGATTATCTCAAAGAATGCCATTGATACCTCTGACAGTACTTATCAGAAATGGACAACCGATAAAGATATCAGTCTGAAAGATTATCTGACATATGCGGCAAGTCAGAACTGGATCGATATTTCCAAATTTTCTACAGAAGGAGATTATCTGGATTCCGATGAAGTATATCAGGCTCTTACAGATTATCTGATCGATTATCTTAAAAAAGACACCAATTTCTCAAAACTTCTATATAAGTATATGCTTCAGGAGGACACCATTTCCGGAAGCGAAATCTGTCTGGTGCTGTATGAACAGGGAGTTTTATCAAAAGATGATGGCAGTTACGAGGCACTGGCCTCCGGCTCCATGACAGCTTATGACTTTATGATCAATAAAATTTATACTCTCGAAATAGAACCTGCACAGCTTGCGCTGGAGCCATGTTCTGCTTCTGCAGTAATCACAGATGTCAAAACAGGGGATGTTCTTGCATGCGTATCCTACCCGGGATATGACAATAACCGTCTGGTAAATAACATGGATACGGATTATTATGCGAAATTATCTACAGATAAATCCAGTCCGTTTTTCAATAAAGCAACCCAGCAGACAGCAGCACCGGGTTCTACATTTAAGATTCTGTCTACAATTGCCGGAATGTCTGAAGGAGTGATCGATGACGGAACATACATTAACTGTACCGGCTCCTTTGATCTTGTAACACCTCCGATCAACTGCTGGAACAAACAGGGACATGGAGAGATCGAGATCAGGGAGGCGATTGAGCAGTCCTGTAACTATTATTTCAACATGGTTGGTTTTAAAATCTTGGTCTGGATTGCAGACGGAAACTTTTTCAGAAAAACCGAAGCCTGAGTGTACTGCAAAAAATTATGCTTCAGAGATTGGTCTGGATAAGAAAACAGGTATCGAGATCACAGAATCCGCACCTCATGTGTCAGATTCCTACGCAGTCCCGTCTTATATCGGACAGGGTACCAATGCTTATACCACCAGTCAGCTGGCACGTTATGCAACAGCGATCGCTACCAGTGGAAATGTTTATGATCTGACTTTACTTGACAGACAGACAGATTCCAAGGGTAATACTTTAAAAAAATATGAGCCGGATATCATTAATACAGTTGATGTATCACAGAATGTGTGGGATGATATTCACGACGGAATGTACCGGGTAGTACAGATTCACAGACAGTTTGACGGACTTGGCGTGGATGTGGCAGGTAAAACCGGTACAGCCGAGCTAAATGTTTATCATCCAAACCATGGTATGTTTATGGGATATGCCCCGGCTTCAGATCCTGAATATGCGATTGCAGTGCGTATTGAGAATGGATATACTTCCGGTAATGCGTGTCTTGCAGCTGATGATATTTTTAAATATATCTTTGAATTAACTGATGAAAAGTCTATTCTTACCGGTGTTGCGGCAAGTGATACCAGTGACACTTCGAATGACTGAAACTACCATACAGGAGAATACCAGAAGAATGGAAATTTTTTCAGGGAGGAAATTGTAACTATGAGTGAAGTCATTGTGATTACTTCCGGCAAAGGCGGAGTAGGAAAAACCACAACTGTCGCCAATATCGGAACAGGTCTGGCTATGCTGGGCAAAAAAGTTGTTGTGGTTGATACAGATATCGGTCTGCGGAATCTGGATGTTGTTCTGGGCCTGGAGAACAGGATTGTCTATAATCTGGTGGATGTCATTAACGGAAGCTGCCGTCTGCGACAGGCTCTGATCAAGGATAAAAGACATCCGGAATTATGTCTTCTGCCATCTGCGCAGACAAAAGACAAATCCGCTGTGTCTCCGGAACAGATGATAAAACTGACCGACGATCTGAGAGAACAGTTTGATTATATTCTTCTGGACTGTCCGGCAGGAATTGAACAGGGATTTAAAAATGCGATCGCAGGTGCTGATAAAGCCCTGGTAGTTACCACGCCGGAGGTTTCTGCGATACGTGATGCAGATCGGATCATCGGACTCCTGGAAGCCAACGAGATCAGAGATATCAGCCTGATCATCAATCGCCTGCGGCCGGATATGATTGCAAGAGGTGATATGATGTCCGTAGATGATGTAACGGATATCCTTGCTGTTGATCTGATCGGAACAATTCTGGATGATGAACAGATTGTGATTGCCACAAATCAGGGGGAGCCTCTTTCCGGGAAATCTTCTCAGGCAGAAGAAGAATACATGAATATCTGTAAACGCCTTTTAGGTGAAGAGATTCCGTTTGCAGACATTAACAGGAAGCAGGGGTTATTAAGAAAATAGGTAGATTTTTTTCAAAAAGTAGCCTGTATTTATAATGGGGGAATCTGTGTGAAAGCCTTTTTTTAAAGAAAAGAAGCGTTCAGCCGGATATGCAAGAGACCGCATGAAGCTTCTGCTGATCTCGGAACGTATCGACTGCTCTCCACAGATGATGAAAATGTTGCGGAATGATATGATACATACCGTAAAAAAACTACCTTACTATTGATGAAGAACAGGTAAAAATCCAGATTACGCAGGAACCTGCAGTACTCCATGCGTATATTCCTGTTTTAAACAAAAAGGATAACCGTTTGGTATCTTCACAGTTACTAAAAAGGACAGATAAATTATGTTAAAGCAATATAAATTAAGATTTTACAATTTCAGACTGATCATTTTCCTGCTGGCGATCAGCCTGATAGGAGTTACACTGGTAGGCACAGCAGCATCGGACCTGCGATCAAAGCAGTTTGCCGGAGTAATACTTGGACTTATTGTCATGCTGATCCTTTCTTTGCTGGATTACTCATGGATCATGAACTTTCAGTGGATCATGTATGGATTTAATATTATCATGCTGATCGTTGTGCGTATTGCGGGTGACAGTGCTAACGGTGCCGCCAGATGGATCGGTATCGGATCTTTCCGATTTCAGCCGACAGAATTATCAAAAATTATCCTGATCGTATTCTTTGCAAAATTTTTTATGGATCATGAGGAGACACTGAATACACTTAAAACGCTGGCATTATCCGGCGTATTACTGGCAGTACCTCTGTTCCTGATCCTGGAACAGCCGGACCTGAAAAATACAATTACTGTTGTAATAATTTTCTGTATTATGATCTATGTTGCAGGTTTAAGCTATAAGATCATCGGAGGAGCACTGCTTATTGCTGTTCCATTGACCATTATTTTTTTGATCAATTGTTGTCCAGCCGGATCAGAAACTGCTCAAGGATTACCAGAGAAGCCCGTATCATGTCTTTTTTGGTATCCGGAAAATCGAAGAATACTCGGATGATATTGAACAGCAGAATAACTCTAAAACTGCAATTGCTTCAGGGGAACTGGTTGGTAAGAAATTAAGCGGTGATGACAGTACAACTTCTGTAAATCAGGGAAACTTCGTGGCAGAGAATCAGACAGACTTTATTTTTGCTGTTGCAGGTGAAGAGTACGGATTTATTGGATGCGTGATAATTGTATTGCTGCTTTTGGCAATTGCCTTTGAATGTATCCGGATGAGTCTTCGGGCAAAAGATTTGTCAGGAAAGGTTCTTTGCTGTGGAATCGGCGGCCTGATCGCACTACAGAGCTTCATTAATATCTGTGTTGCAACAGGTCTTGCGCCTAATACGGGAACTCCCCTTCCTTTTGTAAGCTATGGACTGACTTCGCTGGTAAGTCTGTATATTGGTATGGGGCTTGTACTCAATGTAGGACTTCAGAGCAGCACATACAATAAAGAAATTATTCAAAAAGAAATTGACAGAAGAGAGGATTACTTATGAGAACAAAAAAGAAATCTTCCGGTAAAATACCGGAAAAGAAATCTGCTGTTCCATACAAATCTGCAGCTCCGCACAGACACAAACCTTCCAGACCGCTTCAGACAGTCAAACTGCCGAAATCGCAGATGCCATCCAGACAAACAGAGGAGCATCAGGCTCTGTTGCGTACAAAATATCATAAAAAGCGTCAGAAATTAAAACATATATTCAGGATTCTGGTTGGTGTATTTGTGATTCTTGCAGCTGCCGGCGGTGTTTTTTTCACGGATGGAATATATTAAGCGGAAATTATTTTGGTACTCCTGAACAGGCTTTTGATTCTTCTGAAGTTTTTCACAAATGCCCTTGCAGCTAAGGAAAAAATATGAGAACAGAATCTTTTGCCCAGAAATTATGTGTTTCCTCCAAAGGAAATGTTGATCGTATTAAGAATGCCCAGCTGGAAGAAGGACAGAAAGGGCTGCTGTTCAGTCTGAGCAATCATAAAGTACTGTATGCAAACGGCATTTATGATAAGGTGTATCCTGCAAGTATTACCAAGATCATGACAGCAATGCTTGCATTACAAAGTGGAAAACTGAATGACACTGTCACGATCACTCAGGATAATGTTACACTGGAGGATGGATCACAGGTCTGCGGATTTGTGGCCGGCGATCAGGTTACCCTTGATCAGCTTCTCCACTGTCTGCTTGTATATTCCGGCAATGATGCAGCTTCTGCCATTGCGGAATATGTTGGAGGCAGTACAGAGAACTTCGTACAGATGATGAATGATTATGCCGCAAAGCTTGGATGTACAGGAACACATTTTTCCAATCCACATGGACTGCAGGACGAAAATCACTATACAACACCATATGATATTTATCTGATGCTGAATGAAGCATTCACCTACCCTGAATTTACAGAAATTACAGAGTTGCCGTCTTATACAGTAACCTATTACAGGCTCAGACGGAACTGAAAAAAAGCACCACGCTTACCGCAACAGACCATTATCTTACCGGAGAGGCAACAGCCCCAAAAGATGTTACAATTCTCGGTGGTAAAACCGGAACAACAGAAGTAGCCGGCAATTGTCTTGCAATCCTTACACAGAATGCATACGGAAAAACTTTTGTTTCAATTGTAATGGGAGCTGATACGAAAGAACTTCTGTATCAGGAGATGAATTCACTGCTTCAGAATATCAACAGTTAGTTAACATAAAACGGATACAGTTATCATTAATTGTATCCGTTTTATGTTATAGAAAATTCTCCGCAATGTTTTTATAACACCTATAACATAATAAAGTCTTCCGACAGGGGTCGTACAAGACCATCCACTTTGCTGTTACAAGAATTCCGGTTACATAAAAGAACGAGGTGAAAGATCATGAATAACAATTGTATTACAACATACACAGGCAGACATATAGATCCATTACATCCGGATCCGGATATGATCTGTATCGAAGATATTGCACATGCCTTATCTTTGATCTGCCGCGGAAACGGACAGGTAAAAACTTTTTTTTCCAGTAGGTCAGCATTGCATCAACTGTGCCAGAGAAGCCCTTGCGCGAGGATATTCCAGGCGTGTGGCATTTGCCTGCCTTCTGCACGATGCCAGCGAATGTTATTTATCTGATGTGCCAAGACCATTCAAGAAAACCCTCTCAGGATATAAAGAGCAGGAGAAAAATCTGCTGGATCTGATCTATCAGAAATATCTTGGGAGCCCATTAAACGCAAAAGAAGAACAATTATTAAAAGAAATCGATGATGCTATGCTCTGGTTTGACCTTACATACCTGCTAAATGAACCCCAGGAAAGGGAAGCACCGGAAATTCATATTACAATAGATTATACGGTACGGGCTTTCGAGGAAACAGAAAAGGAATACCTGGAATTGTATAGCTTTTTTACCCATTGAAAAAAAGTAAATATCTCGGGATTTTGGCATATTCATGCCAAACACCTCGCGGGACAGTGGTGTGTGAACAGTAACATATTTTCAACAAAATTTCACAAAAAAATATAAATACCACTTGTGTTTTTGAATAATATGCATATAATATCACATTTACGATTTTATCCCGTAAAATCAAGGGAAAACAGGTGTTAAACAGGTATAAATACACCAAATTTACACCACAGAATATAGCATTACATCTATAACAATACAAGAACATTTAAACATCTGAATAAGTCCATGTACTTTTATAACAATAGGTACGTGGGCTTATTTTAGTGCTTAAAAATATTATCAAAGAAATGGTGATTTCATAGAACAAAAGCAAGGAGGAAAAGACGATGAACAAAACAATATATGAAGCAGAATTTACCAAAATGGTACATGATAAAATGAGAGAAGCTAATAGATTCAAAGAATATG
>ENA-OQCV01000105-OQCV01000105.1-human-gut-metagenome-genome-assembly--contig:-NODE-105-length-23784-cov-4.860295_pt1 | contig 23784 bp, 16 predicted proteins | sample MGYA00242766_ERZ504592 | MGnify/ENA primary metagenome ERZ504592 (study PRJEB26092, sample SAMD00036315) | human gut metagenome | host: Homo sapiens | study: EMG produced TPA metagenomics assembly of...
ATGCAGCGGGCATCGTGCATCGAGACATCAAGCCGACCAATGTGATGGTTTCGGCGACCGGCCCGGTTCTGGTGGATTTCGGCATCGCCATGGGCGAAGGCGAAAGCCATGTGACGCGCACCGGCCTGGTGATGGGAACGCCGGGGTTCATCGCGCCGGAGATTATCGAGGGAACCGAATCCGATGAGATCACGGACTGGTGGTCCGTGTCGTCGGTGCTGGCATTCGCGGCAACCGGGGAGCCCGTTTCGGCACCAAGCCGATGATGGCGGTGCTGGAACGCGAGGCGTCCGGCAACGCGAACCTCACAGGTCTTCCCGCCACCACCATGACGGCGTTCCGTGCGGCGCTGAACCCGGATCGCAGCAAGCGCTGCACTCCGGAGCAACTGCTGCAGGCGATCACCGTGGACGCGTTCAACCCCGGCGCCTGGCAGCAGTACGACGATGAAGCCGCGCAATCCGGTCAGACGGATGTGATGCGCCCTTTTGACCATACCGGTCTGCGCAACCCGCGTCTGTTATGGCGCCCGCATGAGCCGGCCGGATCAGGTGAAAAGCCGACTGCAGCCGTCACCAAGGCAGGAATGCCAAGGCAAACCGCGATGCCCGGCGTTCGGCCCGCTTTGCAGCGGATCATCGGACAATCGGCGCCCTCACCGTATGCGACGGTTCCGCCGATTCCGAGGCTCCCAAACGCCAGCCAAGCCGCTGACGCTGCATCCGCCAGTCTTCGACGGCTACCATCAATCGGGACAGGAGCAGATGCCGGAACCTCGGACGGAACCGTACCGCTCCGGGGAGCACCGCTACCGGGAAATATCGCGTCTTCTCAGGCACCCGGCAACGACCGGACGGCGCCGATGTCCCGCCTCACCCCACCTATGCCGCCGACCATGCCGGTCGGCACCGAAGCGACCGAATCGTTGCGCCCACAGCCGACATCGGTTCTGCCCGCCTCCACCATGCCATTCGATTCCACGGTCAGCGTCGGACGAACCATGCCCATGCAACCGCAGCCGACGACGGCCCTACCCACGGACGATGCGGACATGACCGGAGCAACGGCCGTAATCGAGCCGTCATCATCCGCCGACACCGCGGCAACCCTGGCGATGGATGATCCAGTGTGGTCGGGGCGCCAGCAGATCCCCACCATGACCATGCCGCCGCTGAGCCCCCAGCAGATCTTCGCCGACCCTGATGAAGCCGCAACGCCGACGACCGCAATGCAACCCGGCCAGCCCGCACAGCTCCAGCCAGCAGCGCAATTCCAGCCGTCCATGCAAGCCATGCCGACAGCGCAGGCCATGCCGCCGATGGCCATGAACCCGGCAGACATCAAGCGCCAGACCTATCTGCGTCAAGGCACGCCGCTGCTCGCCGCATGGGCAGCGCCCATAGCCGCAATGGCCGCGAGCATGCCGTTGGCGGCAATGGTCGCAGCCACGCTGCTGTGCTGGCTGCTGCTGACGGTAGGCTATTCGACAGACGCCCAGCTGCAACGCGAATACAGACGCGGCGGCACACACAGCGCCGGCGACACCGCGATGCGCATCATCACGCTGCCATGGCACGCCCTCAGGGGGTTGCCTGCGGCAATAGGGCGCGGGCTGCTCGCCGTCGCGACGCTGGCGCTGGGATCCACCCTCGCGACGCTGATCTTCAGTCTGCCGGTCGTAAACACGCGGTTCGCCATAGGCGGCATCACCATTGTGGTACCCATCATCGCCGCCTCCCCCGTGTCCCCGTCAGGTCTGGCTCTGGCCATCTGCGCGGCGATCAGCTGGATCATCGGTATGCTGGCGCCCGCACCGACCATGCTGCGACTTGGCACCGGCACCCTGCTCGGTCTCAACCGGCCCGCGGGCTCCAGCGGCGCAGGCATGCTCCCCGAATCGTCCGACAACGAAACCGCTCCCGCGATATCCGCCCAACATTCCGGGCGTGAATTCGCCGTATGGATCGCATGGGCGGTGATTACACTCTCAGCGTGCACGCTGCTCGGTCTCGGACAGGGCATCAACTGGTGGCCGCTGCCCTCCAACGTCGCATAACATCCCCATCCCAGCTGCATGCCGAGCGACGGCAATGCCCGGTTTGTAGCCATTGTCACGTTCCATCATGCGGCAAACGGCGCAACCCGCCGCCGGAAAAGCGAACCCTTCTACTACTATGGGCAACAAACCGGCAGGAAAGGGATAACTGTGGCACAAAAGAATCAGAACGCGAAGCGCAACACCAGGGCAAGCCGTCGCGCCGCCGAAGAGAAGGCGGCGCAGGAGAAGGCGGAGCAAGCGGCCAAGGAGCGCAAGCAGCAAACCATCATCGGCGCAGTGGTCGTCGCCATCATCGTCGTGCTGGTGGCAATCGCCGGCTTCGCCATCTATGGAGCCATTCACAAGAACGACGTGGCGAAGAGCACCACCGAGGAGCAGGCATACCAGCAGCTGCAAAAGGTCGAGACCAAGCCATCGGCGGCCGACGACAAGGGCGGCATCCTCATCTCCAGCGAAGGCTATGGCAAGAAGGTGTCCGGCGCCCCCACCGTCGCCGTGTACATGGATCCGCTGTGCCCCGGCTGCGGCGAGTTCAACCGCCAGACCGATCCCACGCTGATCTCGCTGGTGGACGCGGGCCAGATCAACCTGGAAATCCACCCGATGTCGTTCATGGACGAATACTCGACCGACGAATATTCCAGCCGCGCCACCGGTGCCATCCTGTACATCGCCAGCAATGACGACAACCCCGATCACCTGCTCAAGTTCATCTCGAACATCTACGCCGAGGACTTCCAGCCCGGTGAGGCCAGCGAATACAAGTCGGTCAAGAACAAGGCGCTCAAGCAGCAGGCGATTGACGCCGGCGTACCGCAGTCCGTGGCCGACAAGGCGTTCAACGGCGAATACAGGAAATGGCTGGATGCCATCAACCTGTACACCCCGAAGCGCCCCGAACTGTGGCAGGTGTCCGGTTCGAACAAGGGTGTCATGAGCACGCCGACCATCACCATCAACGGCAATTACTGGGATCGCAACCAGCTGTCACTCGCCGGCATGAACAACAAGACCGGCATCATCGCGTCGCTGGGCCTGAAGGAAGACGAAGTCGGCCAGAAGGGCACGATGCCGTCGATCGGCGAATCGGGCAAGCCGATCTCGCTGACGACCGGCGAATGACGAATGACCCGTCATGCCCCGCAAATGAACGATGACACCCACGTAGACCCGTGTCGCGCTGTGATCTTCGACCCCGGCCGGAGGAACCGCAACACGGGTTTGCGACATTCTGAATTGACCAGCGCGGTGAAACTGGTAAGCTGGTCAATCGTTCGATGACACCTGTCCGCATTGTGCGAATGGGGTCCGCCTCCTTAGCTCAGATGGCCAGAGCGGCCGCCTTGTAAGCGGCAGGTCGTCGGTTCGATCCCGACAGGAGGCTCGCGGCACAGCATACCGCGTGTCATGTGCGATGCACGGTCGACATGTAGTAAGCTGTGTTTACATATAGTCTTACCTTGTGTAAGTGCCAGAAGCCTTCCCCCAACTTATGGCTTCTGGAAGGCAGAGCGTCCCCCAATTAGCTCTGCCCCACGGACGGGGGGCAGGGACCAATCCCCTTCCTGCCTCCCGGACCCCCCCTTCTTCTTTATCTTGATATATGTGACCACCCCAGTAGCTCGCGACAGCCTTCGGGCAGGGCAAAAAAGTACCAAATGTGGAGTATGGGTGACGGTCGTGCGATGCCCAGCGAAGCATCATCGTGATTGGTTACAATGCTAGCCGTAGCTCATGGAAGGATGACATATGGCCAGGCGGTGGACACCACGACGTTTTGTTCGATTGCGTCGCATTCGGGTGGCGATCTGCGCCGTCGCCGTGGCTCTTGCCTCAACGGTCGCATTCGGCGTCGCCGCACGCAAGACCATCGCACTCAGCATCAACGGCGACACCCAGACCGTCACCACGTATGCCATGAGCGTGACGCGCCTGCTTGAAGAGCGGGGCGTCGACGTCAAATCCCATGATCTGGTGCAATCCACCAGCGGCGACATCCTCAGCAATCATGACGTGGTCACGGTCCGCAGCGCATATCAGACGACCATCAGCATCGACGGACAGCGCGTGCCGTTCTGGACCGTGGCGACCAGCGCCTCCCAGCTGCTCGGGTTTTTCCAGCAGAACGAGAACGAGGCCGCGAAAGTCACCGTGGACATCGACAACATCTACAGCCAGCTCACCGGCGGCCTCGTCATCAACGAGTCCGGCCCGGTGACGGTCATCGCCGACGGCAAAACGTCGGTCGCGCCGAATGGCAAGCTCCCCGCCGCGTCGATTCTCGATTCCAAAGGCATCAGCCTCAACAAGGAAGACCGCGTCAGTGTCGAGAAGGACGGAGACAAGACCGTGCTGCGCGTTCAGCGCGTCACCCACGGGCAGGAGACGACGACCGTCGCCATTCCCCATGGTTCGCAGACGATTGTTGATAAGTCGTTGGAGCCAGGAACATCCGTGGTCCGCCAACAGGGGGAAGACGGCGAGAAGAAGCAGGTCTATAACGTCACGTATGTCGATGGCATCGCAGAGACTCGAACGCTGATTTCGGAGACGACCACCAAAATCTCCCTCGACACCATCGTCGCCGTAGGCCCGGAGAAGGCCGCCGAACCTTCCGACACCAGCAAGGGGCAAGCCGATAAAGGCAGCGACAACGCCGGCAAGTCGGATGGCAACTCCTCGAACGGCAGCACGTCCGGCGCAAACAAGTCGGATGATACGTCGAACAATGACAAAAACAACGACAAGAACAACGGGAATTCGGGCAACAACGGCAATTCCGGGAACTCAGGGAACTCAGGCAATAGCGGCAACTCGGGAAACTCCGGCAACTCCGGCAACTCCGGCAACTCCGGCAACTCGGGAAACTCCGGCAACTCCGGCAACTCGGGAAACTCCGGCAACTCCGGAAACTCGGGAAACTCCGGCAACAACGGCGGCAACGACAACTCCGGCAATTCCGGCAGCAGCTCGCAGGGACGCCTATGGCACCCGACCGCCGCGCAGGCCAAAGCCTACGCATCCGGCGCGGCCGCACAGCGCGGCTGGACCAGCTACGACTGGACATGCCTCGACAAGCTGTGGACCCGCGAATCCAGATGGCTGTGGTACGCCGAGAACGCGAAGACCGGCGCCTACGGAATCCCGCAGTCGCTGCCTGCGAGCAAAATGGCCGAGTTCGGCGCAAATTACCGTGACGACGGCGCTGTGCAGATCGACTGGGGGCTGGCGTATATCGCCCGACGGTATGGCAGCCCGTCCAAGGCATGGGAACGCTCCGAGCAAATCGGCTGGTACTGATAGCGAGCGTTATGACTGACATGAATCCATCCCCTGCACCTTCCGGAGCATCCGCAGCCGCCGAGAAACCCGCAGTCGCCGGGCGACTGCTCGGCGCGGCCGACATCCGTCACATAGCAGCCGAAGCCGGCATCAGCCCGACCAAGAAATTCGGCCAGAACTTCGTCATCGATCCCGGAACAGTGCGCCGCATCGTGCGCGAGGCCGCGGTCACCGCCGATACGCGGGTGCTGGAAGTCGGCCCCGGATTGGGGTCGCTGACACTGGCCATCCTGGAAACTGGCGCCACGATGACCGCGGTCGAGATCGACCCGCCGGTCGCGCAACGGCTGCCGCATACCATCGACACATACATGCCGGATGCGAGGAACCGCCTCACGGTCATCAACAAGGACGCGCTGGCCCTCACGTCGGCGGACCTCCCCGAGTTCAGCGGCGACGAACCGTTCACCCTGGTGGCGAACCTTCCGTACAATGTGGCCACGCCGATCATCCTGACGCTGCTGGAACGCTTCGACATGCTGACGTCCTTCGTGGTGATGGTGCAGAAAGAAGTCGCGGACCGTCTGACCGCCACTCCCGGCTCGAAGATTTACGGCGCGCCCAGCGTGAAGCTGGCGTGGTACGGCTCGGCGGAACGCGTGGGCAACATCGGGCGTCACGTATTCTGGCCAGCGCCGAACGTGGATTCGGCCCTGGCCGCGTTCACCCGTGTCCAGTCGCATGCGGGCCCGCGCGACCCCCAGTTGCGCCAGCTGACGTTCCAGTTGGTCGACGCGGCCTTCAGCCAGCGTCGCAAAACGCTGCATGCCGCACTCAAGCGCATGGTGCCCGATGAAGTGTTCCACACGGCGGGCATCGACCCGACACGCCGCGGCGAGACGCTGACCATCGACGAATTCGCCGCTCTGGCGACGGCGCTGAGGCAATCGCAGCATGAACAGGGGCAGGCATCATCATGAGCGCCACAGCAATGGACAATGTACGGTCAGCAACACCGGGTCAGGTGCGGCGTTCGCCAAGCGTCCCCGCGCATTGGCCCATCCGCCGTCATGTCGCAGCCGCGGAAACGACACCGGCCGGGCCGCTGCACTCGGTGGAGGTCACGGTTCCCGCGAAAACCAATCTGACGTTGCACGTAGGGCCCGCCCATGAGGAATGGGGCGGACGGCACGCGCTGGACACGATATATTGCGCCATCGGCGTCAACGACGTGGTGACGGCGACCGCCAAGACCCCCGGCAGCGGGTTCTCGCTCGAACTGAGCGGCGAGCATCTGGGTGATCTGGCATCGAGCGGCAGCGACATGCGCCGCAACCATGCGGTGCTTGCGTTGTTCGCGATCGCCAGGGCCGCGGGGCGGGAGCCGGACGTGGCGCTGCATGTGGACAAGCACATTCCCGTCGGCGCCGGATTGGGCGGCGGATCCGCCGACGCGGCGGCGACATTGCTCGCCGTGAACACCTTGTGGGGACTGCACTGGCCGATTGAACGGCTGCGTGATATCGCCGCCACGCTCGGCGCCGATATGCCCTTCTGCCTGGAGGGCGGATATGCGCATGGCACCGGTTTCGGCGAGCGGATCATCCCGCTGGAGGATGATTCATCGTGCGTTCAGACGCTGCGAGACCGCGGATTCGCCGGCCAATTGCTGGTGGGAGCGTACCATGCGCAACTGAGCACGCCGAATGTCTACTCGACCTTCGACAAGATGGGCGCGGGAGACGGCGACGACAACCATCTGCAGCGCGCCGCGGTCGCCTTGCACCCCCCGCAGCGGCGAAGCCATCGAAGCCGCCCTGGCCGCCGGGGCATCCCGGTCATTCGTTTCCGGCTCCGGCCCATCGGTCATCGCGTTCGTACCGGACGATGCCGTCGCCCGCCGCGTTCGCACCGCATGGGAGCAATCCGCCACGGTGGATCGCATCATCGCTGCGCAGGCGCCGGCGAGACCGGTCATAACCGTCCTGACATCCCTGTCTTATCGCGTCAGACAGTGACGCTAATCTGTGTACCAGTCTCGTAAGAAAAGGACGGACCCATGACTCAGCCTTATGACGAACGCGCGGAACGCAAGCGTTACATTCGCCGCCGCCAGCAGATCGTATTCTCCTGTGTCGGCGCGGTGCTTGCCGTCGCCCTGGTCGTGTCGGCGCTGTTCTATTTCCATGTCGGGGGTCTGGGCATAACGGCCACGTCCGCAGTCAAGCCGAATTACGGCGTGCGCGTGCCCTGCTCGACCAAGGACACCAACGGCAAGAACCAGACATATTCCAACTATGCGAACGTCAAGGTGCGCGTGCTGAACGGCACCAAATTCGTCGGTTTCGCGAAGGCCGTCAGCACCGCGCTGTCGAACCGCCAGTTCAAGGTCACCGGCTGGGACAATTACAAGGGCAAGAAGGTCGAGCGCACCACAATCTATTTCGGCAAGAATGCCATCAACGAGGCGTACACGCTGAACACGAACTTCACGGACGCGGTGATGGTGATGGATGACCGCGACGACAAGCTGATTGACGTGGTGCTCGGCGCCTCGTTCAACGATCTGGCCAACAAGGACAGCCTGCCGAGCGGCGACACCGCCATCGAAAACTTCGAGGGATGCGTGCCCGTCCAGTCAATGGGCACCTTGCCCAAGGCCCTCGATCATGAAAAGGTGGAATGACGGCCAGCATCGTCATGACGGCCTGAAACCCCCGATATTCGGCGGCTGCCTGCCTTACGCGGACAGCCGCCGAACTGTTTCTTGGGCACGTTTACAGCGACGCGTGCCACCGCTTGAGCTCGGCCACCGCGGTGTCATGGTCGACCGGACCGTTATCGAGCCGGTATTCCAACATGTGCTTGTATGCGCGGCCGACCTCCGGGCCGGGAGCGATGCCGAGGATGGTCATGATCTCATTGCCGTCGATATCCGGCCGGATGGCGTCGAAGTCCTCTTTCTCCTTGAGATCGCGCACGCGCTGCTCCATCTCGTCCATGGCGGACGAGAACACCATCGCCTTGCGACGGTTCTGAGTGGTCGCGTCGGCGCGGGTCAGCCGGTTCAGCCGCTCATACAGCGGACCGGCGTCCTTGACGTAGCGTCGCACGGCGGAATCGGTCCACGGTTCTTCGACATACCCGTGGAACCGCAGATGCAGGTTCACTAACTCGCTGACATCCTCGACGAGATGATGGTCGAACCGCAGCGCCTTGAGCCGTTTGCGCGTCATTTTCGCGCCGACCGCATCGTGATGATGGAAGCTGACCTTGCCGCCGGGCTCGAACCGGCGTGTTTTCGGCTTGCCGATGTCATGGGTCAGCGCGGCCAGGCGAAGCGTCAGGTCGGGAGCGGGCACGGGGCCTTCCGGCCCGGTCTCCAGCGCTATGGCGCGATCGAGCACAATCATCGTGTGCTCGAACACGTCCTTGTGGCGGTGGTGCTCGTCGATTTCCAGCTGCAGGGCGGGAATCTCCGGGAATACGATATCGGCGAGACCTGATTCGACCAGCGCTTCGACACCCGCCCTCGGACGATCGGACAGCAGCAGCTTCGTGAGCTCGTCACGCACCCGTTCAGCGGATACGATGTCGATGCGATCGGTCATGTCGCTGATGGCGGCAGCCGTGTCGGGGGCGATGCTGAACCCGAGCTGTGCGACGAAACGCACGGCACGCATCATGCGCAGCGGGTCGTCGTCGAAGGACTGATACGGATCCACCGGCGTGCGCAATACGCCTTTAGCCAAATCGCTGGCGCCGCCGAACGGGTCCACGAACTCCAGCTGCGGCACGCGCAGCGCCATGGCGTTCACGGTGAAATCACGGCGGGACAGATCGCCTTCGAGCGAATCGCCGTAGCTGACTTCGGGCTTGCGGGATTCGGGATCGTACGTGTCGGACCGGTACGTAGTGATCTCCACCTTGACTTCGGTGCCGTCCTCGCGCCGGCGCATCGCACCCAGAGTGCCGAATTTGCGGCCCATATCCCAGAAACCGTCACATCCCCAATGACGCAGGATCGGCTCGAACTCGTCGGGATGGGCCGACGTGCAGAAATCGAGGTCGTGGGAACGCCGGTGCAGCAACAGGTCACGCACGGGGCCGCCCACCAATGCCAGCTCGTACCCGCGAGCCGCGAACAGGTGTCCAAGTTCAATGGCTTCCGGCCAAACTTCGAAATTCACACGAGGCCTTTCCATAAAGTATTACCGCTTTTATGCGTATTCAAGCATACCGTTACCCCACCTGCACACGGTATTGAGTAAGGTGGAAGTCATGATTACGCCCGCAGACCTCGCGCGCATGCTTGCGCATGCTGCGGGCGACCATACCCAAAATCCGCTCGAACCCGATACGTTGCTCTATACGTCCGAGGCTCCGCGCACGCCGAAAACCGTTGTCAGGCCACCGGAACCACGCTTTCCCACGCCTGCGATGATGCCGCAGCGACGGGCGGGCGACGGGCCGACCACATTCGCGTCGCTGGACGCTCAGGAGCTCCCGGTGGTGCGCGAATACTCGGCCGGCGGCCTGGTGTTCGACGAGCGCGGCCGTGTGGCCATCATCGCGCGACACTCCCGCAACGGCCATCTCGAATGGTGCCTTCCCAAGGGCCATATCGAAAAGGGCGAGACGCCGCAGCAGACCGCCGTGCGCGAGGTGCACGAGGAGACCGGCATTCTGGGTGAGGTGGTCGAGTCCATTGCCACCATCGACTATTGGTTCACCGGTACCAGCCAGCGCGTGCATAAGCTCGTGCATCATTTCGCGCTGCGCCAGATCGGTGGCGACCTGACGGTGGAGGGCGATCCGGATCATGAAGCCGAAGACGCCATCTGGGTGGATTTCGATGATTTGGATGACGTTCTCAGCTATCCTAATGAACGCAAGATCGCTTGGCTCTACGCAAGGAAAATGAAGCAGGGATGATCGCGAACAGCCCCGAGCACGGTCAGGCCGTGCCATCGTTATCTCACCGAACGACACGCCTGTGGCGCTTCTTTACCATCATGTTGCTGACATGCGCGATGCTGTTCGCAGGCCGCATGGTACCAGCCAGCCCGGCACATATGGCGATGGCGGATGACGAGACGGACACGGCCACGCAGACGACCGCCTTGTCGATCACCGAATCGACGCCCGTGGTCACCGACACATCCGGCTACCACATCACCATCAGCATCTCCAATCCCACGTATGCCGCGACGTCACCGGGCCTGGTGACCGTGGCCTACAACCCGTCATATACGTTCGTATCGCGCACTGACATCCAGCATTGGGCGACCGGGGACGTATCGATTCCGGTGCGCACCGTTCTCGGCACGGCCACGGTGCCGTCCATCGCGGCGAACAAGAAGGTTTCCGTGAAGATCAACGCGGCGGCCGACAGCGATGCGTTGAAGGCGTTGCAGATGTGGGGGCCGAAACCGCTGCTGGTCACCTATCAGGCGACCCAGGCGACCGACTCTCAATCCACAGGCTCCTCTGACGGGTCATCCGGGTCGGACCGTACCGTCGATCCGAACGACAAGCCGATTCGCCTGCACAGCTTCCTGACCAGATCATCCCAGGGATTGCGCAACGCACAGACCCCGCCGATGGCCATCACCATGGTCATGCCGTTGATGAACACCGGCCAGCAGGCCGACAAGAACGCCATCGACCAGCTCGTGGTGCATGACAACGGCGATGGATCCGACACAAAATCTACACAATCAGGTGGCGGCGGCACGGATGGCAGCACAGACGACGGCTCCGGCAACAATACCGACGGCTCCGAAAACACCGCGGCGACGCAATCATCAGTGCTCACCCCGCACGACAATGATGCACTCGCCGCCAAACTCTCCCTCATCGGCAAGCACAGCGATTTGCAGACCATAGCCGATCCGACGGCATTGGCTTCCGACACCGGACAACGCATCGATGCCGTCATGCAGCCGGCCGGATTCGACATCACCGCCTATGCCGCGATCAACAACGTCCGGTCGTACGAACAGGCCGGCGTCGGCACCGGCGCATGGAACGCACGATCCGCACTGGCCGCGGCACCGGCATCATCCGATTCCCTGCCCATCGCCTGGCAAGGCAAGGGCGATTGGACCCGGCAGGCGCTCTCCACGGCCAGGAAGCAGGGATACCAGTACGTCATCGCCAGTCACGACTTCGACTCCAGCACCACGGCCACCGTGCACACAGGCACATACACAATCCCCACCTCGGCCGGCGACATCACGGTGCTGAGCGAGCAGAAGGAACTCGGCGACCTCGCCAAAGGCAAGCCCACCAGCAGTGATGCGGACGGCGAGACCAGTAACGCGGGACGCATCGCGCGGTTCGTCGCGCAGAGCGCCTTCTATCAGATGGAGCAGCCGTATGCGGCGATGAACCGCAACCTGCTGGTCTGCTTCGGCACTAATATGTCGGCGGCGTTCATCGACACACTGATGACCGCGGTCGAACAGTCCTCATGGCTGCAACTCACCGACCTGAACGATCTCATTGGCGCCGACGCCTATCGGACCGGCGACGAGGCGCTGCAAATCGTCCCCCAAGACAGTCATTTAAGCGAGCGGAACACCCGATCGGTCACGTCCGCGCTGGAATCGCTGGCCGAAAGCCGCAACGACATCAACCGCTTCGCCACGTCGGTCCTCACCGACCATAAGGCATCCGCGTCCTGGATCCGCAAGATCAAGGCCGCACAGAGCACGCTGGCACTGCATGCGCTCTCGTCCGCGCCGCGCGACATCGACAGTCTGGTCGACGGCGCCAAACGGCTCGGCGGAGGCATGTTCGGCGGCGTATCCATCACGCCGACCGACTCCATCACCGTCGTCAGCGAAACGGCCAAAATGCCCGTCACCGTCAGGAACAACCATCCGTATCCGGTACGGGTGAAGGTCTCATCCCTCACCGACTCTATGGAAATCGTCACATCGCGGTTCACTGAGGTCACCATACCGGCGAACAGCGAGGCGCAGGTCACGTTCGCCATCCGCGTCGCCACTTCCGGCCACGCCACAGCCCACATCACATTGCTGGACCGCAACGGCGACACGTTCGGTTCCGCACAGAACACCGACATCACCAGCGTGCTGCGCATCAGCGACATGACCGGATTCATCATCATCGGCTTCTCGCTGCTGCTCGGCCTGGTCGGCCTCTGGCGCCAATTCCATCGAAAGAAGGACCCCGACGAATGAGCACCACGGTAGGACGCAATTCGCTGATCATGGCGTGCGGCACGGCCGCGTCACGTGTGACCGGCCAGATCCGCACCATCTTCCTCGTCGGCGCACTCGGTACCACCGGTATCGCAGCCAACGCGTATCAGGCCGGCGCGCAGATACCGCAGGTGGTCTTCAACCTGCTGTCCACCGGCGTGTTCAACGCGGTGCTCGTGCCGCAGATCGTGCGCACACTCAAGCAGAAGGACGCGGATGAGCGACTCAGCAAGCTCATCACCTTGTCCATCGCGCTGCTGCTGGCCATCACACTGCTGATGGCGTCCGGCACGCCGCTGCTGACGATGCTGTACCTCGACTCCAGCTGGACGCCCGCGCAAAGGGCGCTGGCGAACGCCTTCACGCTGTGGTGTATGCCCCAGATCCTGTTTTACGGCCTGTATACCGTATTGGGGCAGATCCTCGCCGCAAAGGGGCGTTTCGCGACGTATGCGTGGAGCTCCGTGGGCGCCAACGTCATCAGCTGCATCGGTTTCGGCGCGTTCATCATGCTGTTCGGCAACGCGGGACGGCAGCCGATGTCGTTCTGGACATCCGGCAAGATAGCCCTGACCGCGGGCGCCTGGACGGCCGGCGTGGCGTTCCAGGCCCTGGTGCTGTTCATTCCTTTGCTGCGTTGCGGCATCCACTACCGGCCTCGCTGGGGACTGCATGGGCTGGGGTTGCGTTCCATGGGCCAGGTGGCGGTGTGGAGCATCGCCATGGTGCTGCTCAACCAGCTGATGGGCATCGTCAATTCGCGTGTTAATACCGGCGCCCCGACCGCCGGCGGCGATTTGTACGGCATCGCGGGCAACGCGAGCTATCAGTACGCGTACACGATATACATTCTTCCCTATTCGATCATCGCCGTGTCCATCACGACCGCGGTGTTCCCGCGCATGTCCCGCGCGATCAGCGAGCATCGTATCGGGGATGCCCGCGCCGACCTCAGCTCATCCCTGCGATCCACCGGTCTTGCGATGTTCTTCTTCACCGCGGTCATGATTGCCATGCCGGTGCCGCTGGTGAAGGCGCTGATTCCGTCCACGAATGTGCATGGGGCGATTCTGATATCCGGGCCTCTGATCGGCCTGCTGGTGGGATTGGTGCCCACCAGTGCGTTCCTGCTGGTGCAGCGCGCCTTCTACGCGTATGAGGACGGCCGCAGCCCGTTCCTGTTCGCGGCGGCCGACAACGCCGTGCAGTTGCTGCTTCTGCTGATCTCGCTGCGTTTCGCGCCGCCGAAATATTGGACGCTCATGGTGGCTCTGTCGCTGAGCCTGTCATATATCATCACGTTCCCATGGGTGTTCTGGCTGTTGCGCAGACGATTCGGTGGGCGGATCGACGGCAAGCGCATCATCATCATGCATGTCAAGGCCCTGATTGCCGGTGCGGCGGCATGCGCGTGCGGACTATTCCTCAACCCGCTGGTCACGCGTTTGGTCGGCGCGAAGGTTTCCAGCGTCAACGGACATATGAGCTGGTGGCAATCCATCGTCATATGCGCGATTCTGGCGATTGCGGTGACGGCCGTGTATGCCGGGCTGCTATGGCTGATGCGCGTGGAGGAGTTCTCCAGCCTGATCGTCACCATGAAGGCACGGCTGTTGCGTAGGACTTCCACTGCGACATCGGTATCGACACCGGCTGAGTCGCAGACCAAGGAAGCTCAGGCACAAAACGCGGAGGTCGAAGAGGGTACCACGGCAATTGCGGAGAATGATAATCATTACGATGATCATTCGCTGGGTGACGATGGAACCTCGGAGAATGACGGTTCCGCGGAACGGGCCACTGAAACTGTGACCGATCTCGAACGGCCGGTTCAAGACCAACCGGTTCAGGACCAACCCAGGGGGATTCCGTCCGACAACCTTCCGCCCAGCTTCGCGCCGACGGTCAACCGTAAGGGCCAACGCCCGTCCATCAAGTCCGTCGTACTGCCGAACGTCGCGGCAAACGCAGCCGGTGCCGCAGCAAGTGCAGCGGCAGGTATCGCGGCCGGCAACAACGCCCAGCCGCGAATTCCCACCATACTGCCAACGCCGCATCATTCCACTCGTCAAGCCGCGTCCGTCGCGGCTGCACAGCCGACCATCCCCACGGCTAGAATGTCAGCATCACCACTATCTCAGCGCATGACAGCAGAGCACGGAGAAACAACTACTATGAAGCCTCAATTGGGAGATACCGTCATCGGTCGCTACACTCTCGTTTCTTCACTGCGCGAAAGTGACGGATTGAGCGCATGGATAGCCAATGACCGCATGCTGGCACAGTCCTGCCAGCTGTTCATCATCACCGACACATCCGTTCTGCCGCAGATCAACGAGGCGGCTTCCACGCTCGCGCTGGCCAACAGCCGGTACTGCACGCCGGTGCTGCAGCTGCAGCACGTCGGCGATGCCGCGGTGGTTATCACCGAGCCGGACTCCGGTCTGGCGCTGGCGGAATACATGCAGCGTTCGTCTTCCTCGTTCCTCAGCTACGACGCGATTCGATCGATCGTGGGACAATGCACCCAGGCGGTTCAGGAGCTGTTGGACACGGGGCTGACCCATACCGCGCTGAGCACCGATACCATTCGCGTGAGCGTCAATGGCGTGCAGTTCGCCGACACTCCCGTCGCCGCCGCATTGGCCGATATCTGCAGCGGCATCGACGGCGATGTGATGTCGTATGAGCAGATGGCGACGCGACAGCTGGCCGCACTGCTGTACGCGCTGCTGACCAAGACGCCTTCAGGCGCGAACACGACGTTCGACCTGAATATGCTGCCCGCCGACGTTCCCACGGAATTCCGCGTGATCTGCAAGCGTGGACTGGCCCTGCACACCGAAGATGGGGAAATCATCGTGCCGATGGCAACGCTGGCCGAGCTGAGCGCGCTGCTGGGCGCGTGGGAGCCATTCGGCAACCTGTCGGATCATGACATCATATTGCCGTCGGTCAGTGGCAGCGCCTCGATCAGCATGGTGGCGTTGCGTGACACGAGCGATGACAAGATCGTGGAACTGCCGGATGGGCTGGTTACCTCGACGAAGCTGCCGGAATTGTCGATTTCCGAGGCGGGACTGGCAGCCGGCGCCGAGGCCAGGTTCGTCAACGAGCAGCGCCTCGCGCAGCAGGCGTTCCTGGCTCAGCTGCCCGGAGATCCACCCTCGGCCGATCAGCCGGTCATCCCCGAAGCGGAATTGTTCGAACCGGATACCGCCGAGCCGTCAAAGACCCTGGCCTCCCTGCAATCGAAGGTCGGCCAGCTTATGGGCTCCTTGCGCAAGGACGGGGAGCCGGAGTCGCCGGTGACGACATCCACTGCGGAAGAGACCGCGATTGAGCAGCCGATGCCGGTGTATGCACCGCTGCCGGCATCGTTCCCGCCCGCCGCCAAGCCGCGTAGGTCCGCTACTGGCACGACGAAGGCACAGGCACATTCCGGCAACGGCGTGAACGTACCGGCAAACGCTGCTGGTGCGTCTGGTGTTGCGGGCGGTACCGGCAAACCCCGGACGACCGGTGCAACCGGTGAGATACAGAGCATCGTGGCCAATATGCCGAATGTTCCACTGCCGGAAGAGGACGACAATGAGCGCACCCGCGCCGGCAGCATCCCGCCGTTGCCGCAGTCCGGTGAGGCGCAGGTGTCTGAAGGCGAGCAAACCGTGGCTGGAAGCCATCCCACGACCCGTGCGGCTCAGCCCATTGCCACGAACGCCATGCCGCAGCCGCGCGCGCATATGTCGGAATCATTGGCCGCTCTTGCCGCCAGATCCGCCAAGGCCGCGGCGTCGGGCGACGCCGTAATGCCCCCCGTCATTCGCAGTGTCGGCATCGGCGCCCGGAGCCAATGGAGCAGCCATCCCCGGATCATCGAAGTCGCGTACGCGGATGACGGCACCAATCAGCCGCGATGCCCTGCGGAACATGTCTGGCGGCCGTCCTGCGGCGGCTCCGGGTGCGAATGTGCCGGGTGTGCAGACACCGGCGCAGCGTGCCCAATCCGACGCCTTTGACCCCACGGTCACCGTTCCGCTGCTAGGCACTGATGGTACTTCGGTAGATCAGCTGCCGCCTATGGCCCAGATCATGCCGCCGAGCTTCGCGCCCCAGCAGGTGCACGATGTCAATGCGGCGAATGTCGGACGCAATATCGAGGAGGACCTGCCTGACCAGCCACTCTGGGGGCAGCTCAAGATCAAGGTCATCGCCATCGTCGTCGCGCTGGTTCTGCTGGTGGTGGGATTGGTCGCCGCATGGTTCATCCTGAACGGAGACAACCACGGTGGCGGATCCGACAATCAGGATTGGCCGAACAAGACCGACATCGATAACGTCCCGTTCGGCAACTCGACCACACAGAACTCCACGTCAAAGAACTCCACGTCAAAGAACTCTGCGGCACAATCCGACATCGTGTACATCCGCGTTCTGTAGGCGACGCAGAAGTTCTCATGAAACACCCCTTCTACTCACGGGTAGGAGGGGTGTTTCATCGTACGCGGTGACTCACGCTGTGGACTTATGCTGTGGGCCCATATCGTGCTCGTATTAGCTCCTCCGGTTTCCATGAACGCGGCATGCCTGTTTCGGCAATCTGAAAGCGACCAATCGGCATTCGAGGCGAATCCATGTCGTTGTTCACCCACCGCTGGACGAGGTCAGGTCAACTCGCTATCGTAAGGGACATGACTGAACTTTCAACCATCATCATCGGTTCCGGCCCTGCCGGATATACGGCCGCAATCTACCTCGCACGCGCCGGGTATCGCCCGACCATTCTTGCGGGTGAGCTCACGCCGGGCGGTCAGCTGGTCAACACCACCACCGTGGAGAATTACCCCGGTTTCCCTGACGGCATTCTCGGACCGGAACTGATGGATCGCATGCGCGATCAGGCGGAGTCTTTCGGCGCATCCATCGAATATCTCGATGTGACGAGCGTCGATTTCAGCTCCTCCCCCAAGACCGTCACGTGCAGCAATGGAAGCCAATATCACGCCGATGCCGTCATCATCACCACCGGTTCACAGTACCGCAAGCTCGGCATTCCCGGCGAGACCGAGTATTCCGGTCACGGCGTATCGTATTGCGCCACCTGCGATGGTTTCTTCTTCAAGGACAAGCCCATCGTCGTGGTGGGCGGAGGAGACAGCGCGCTCGAAGAGGCACTGTTCCTGACTCGTTTCGGCTCTTCGGTGACCGTGTTGCACCGCCGCGACCAGTTCCGCGCCTCCAAGATCATGGTCGAGCGCGTGCTGAACAATCCCAAGATCACCGTGAAAATGAATACGGTGGCGACAGCCATTCGCGGGCAGAAAAACGCCGCCGGCGAGCAGACAGGCGCTGATGCGGTAACCGCTGCGGCACCCGCAGCGCAGAACACCGGAAATCTTCTCTCGTTGAAGACGACTCCGATGCTGAATGTCTCCGGATCGGCATTGAATGCTCCCTCTTCGACCGGCATTTCCCTGTCGGCAAAGGCTGAAACCGCAGATGATTCCGCCGGCTTTGTGGACATTCGCGACACCGTGACAGGCGAGACGGGCACGTTGCCCGCCGAGGGCATCTTCGTGGCGATCGGCCATGAACCGGCCACGCGTTTTGCGAAGGGTTCCGTGGATATGGATGACGACGGGTACATTCTGGTCTCCGGTGCCGGAACGCATACTTCCGTGCCTGGAGTGTTCGCCGCCGGTGACTGCGTTGACCGGGTGTACCGTCAGGCCATCAGTGCCGCAGGCATGGGATGCCGCGCCGCGCTGGACGCACAATCCTACCTGGCCTCACTGCACTGATCCAACAGCACAGCTCGACCTGTCGGCGAAATCAAACCTCATCACAGACGATGATATTGCTTCACCGGCGGGTTGAGCTACACAAATAATGCTTGCACTGTCAGTAATCACAAACGAAACGACAGACTGACCGAAATAGCGCTGCGGACGCTTACCAGCGCCGGAGAATCGCATCAGAACGACAATCCGCTCAAATCTAGCGCATTGTACTGAACCGATTGCAACTCATATTGCTCAACAGAGTTTTCGGTAATGCTTTTTCAGGTGCATGCAATAGAACAGTCATACGGACAGTTCATTGCGTTAGTCCTCTGACTGCAAATGCCACGACAGTTGCTTTATACGCGTTCTGCCGGAGAAGCAATGAATACCTCTCGGCAGACCAGATCATACGGCTCATGAACGGCATGACCGTTGTTTCCCGTTGTGCGATGATGGCGGCTCACACCGTTGTGTGGCTCGCAACCTCACACCCATTTTGCCGCCGCGCCCTCGACTGCCGTGGGAATCAGCATGCTGAGGATGCGTTCCATATCCTCAGGGGAGGAAAACACGATTTCGATTCGACCGTGCTTTTGCGTACCCTTGATGGACACTTTGGTGTCAAAATGATTTTCAAGGTTGTTGACAATCGGAGAACCGGCCCAGGGATTGTTCTTCGTCGGCCTTACCTTCTTGGGCACGTTGCTTTCTGCGTTCTTCAGCGCCACGATTTCCTCGGTGCTGCGAACCGAAAGCCCCTCCCCTATGATTCGAGTGGCCAGCTTGTCGATTTCACTTTCGTCATTCAAACCAAGAAGAGCTCGCGCATGCCCTGCGGACAGTACGCCTGCGGCAACTTTCTTCTGCACGGACGCAGGAAGATTCAGCAGACGCAATGTGTTCGCGATTTGCGGTCGCGATTTCGAGATCGACTTGGATAGTTCAGCCTGAGTCAGGCCGAAGTCATCAATCATCTGCTGATATGCCGCCGCCTCTTCCAGAGGATTCAGTGCGACGCGATGAAGGTTCTCCAGCAGTGCATCACGCAGCATCTCGTCATCTGATGTGGTTTTGACAATCGCCGGAATCGTCTTCAGTTGTGCAAGTTGTGATGCACGCCAGCGACGCTCGCCCATAATGAGCTCGTATTTCTGCGATGTTTCACGTGAAACATCACTCTTGCTGGACTCCCCAGCCTGACGCTTGCGAACCACGATCGGCTGCAATACGCCGACTTCCTTGATGGACGCGGCCAACTCATTCAGCTCTTCCTCATCAAAGACGCTGCGCGGCTGCTGCGCATTCGGAACGATGGAGCTGACAGGAATATCCAGCAGATAGCCACCCTCGACAGGCTTCAATTCTGGAGTTTCCTTATTATCCTTTTCCTTGCCGGATGCCTTTGTGCTCTCGGAACGCTGAGCCGGCTGCGTTTTCTTGGAATCGCTCGTCCCCTGTGCTGTTGCTCCGAAAAACATGTCACTGGGGTGTGCCATATCACTGATACCGGGCATGGCAACGCGCTTGCCGCTCTTGGGCTTCTCCACCGTTGTGGACTTGTGTACGGCAGGAATGGAATCCTTCATGGCCGGAATGGTCTTACGCTTGATTTCGCCAAGACGAACCGGAGCGGTAGACTCACTGTGTTGTTCAGTACCGCTCTTATGGGATTCGACCTTCTCTGGCGCAGCCGCAGCTTTCTCTTGAGGGGCTTTCTTGTTGGCTGTCGTCTCCTCGGATTCGAGATCAACGCCCAATTGCTGCTGTTCCGCATGAGCTGTTTTCGACTCACCGGGAAGTGCGGGGAACAGCGCACCCAATCCTTTACCCAAACGTGATTTTGAGGTCATGGGTTACTCTCCCCTCTTCGCGTCAATTGCAGCCAGCACCGAAGGCGATCGACGGGCGATTTCCAAGGCCGCTTCGCCATAGGCACTCGCTCCCATTCCACGCGGGTCATAGCTAATGACTGTCTTTCCGAAACTTGGAGCCTCAGATATTTTTACCGTACGGGGAATCGTCGTATCCAGAACGATACTCGGATAGTGACTCTTCACCTCTGAGAACACTTCCCTGCTGAGCAATGTTCGTTTATCAAACATAGTGACCAGCATAGTCGACACAGTCAAATTAGGGTTATAGTGCTCCTGCACCAATCCTATGGTATTGATAAGTTGACCAAGCCCCTCCAAGGCATAGTATTCAGCTTGGATCGGAATCAACATCTCAGACACCGCGCACATGGAGTTGATGACCAACAGGCCAAGACTCGGCGGGCAATCGACCAGAACATAGTCATAATGATTGTTCGGATCCTGCAGGAATGATTCGACGGCTTCCTTCAGCAGATTGTTGCGATTCGGCAGATCCGCCACTTCCAGTTCCGCACCCGAAAGTTCAATGGAAGCGGGAACCACATCGAGCCCTGGGATATCAGGACAGGTTTTCAGTACCTCTCCGATTGTCATTCGTCCTTCAAGAACGTCATATACCGAAGGATCGCTGGTGCCGTGAGGAACACCGCATGCCGTAGAGGCGTTCCCCTGGGGATCCATATCGATGACCAGCACGTGAGCTCCATGAGAGGCGAGAGCTGCGGCAATATTCACCGTTGTTGTTGTCTTGCCGACGCCGCCTTTCTGGTTGGCGACGGCCAGGCATCGGGTTCTCGATGGCAGGGGGAACAATGCGGCATTCAGGCGTTCATAGCGTGACGCCTCATCTGCAATCTCGGCACCCAAAGAGGAACCATCATTCCCGAAAATCCTTCTGACCGTTTCAGAAGCAGATTCCATGGCAGGAATCGCAGAGGATTCCTGTGAATCATTGGATGTCATAGTCCCTCCTAAAAAACGAACAACATCTAATTTTTCCTAGTCGTATGGACATCTCAAGTTGTGCACAGCAATGTGGATAACTGTGGATAAGTATAGTGCATTAGTGTGTGAACACTTCGATCAACACTAGATAAACCGTTTATTTCCGCCATTTTCCTAATGTGGATTACATGTCGCAAATAATGTGGATAACTTTGTGCACTGTTTGAAATTGTGGATAACTCCATTCTTGCGAAACCATCGCTTTCGTGTTTGACATCCATTGTTTCACGTGAAACAATCTTCGGACAGTCAGCGATGTCGATGAAGATATAACAGCATTGTTTATGCGATCAAAGGCAATGGATATCGTCCATCTCGCCCCGCAATCCAACCTCCGACAGCGGAAGCAGAATTACGATTCCCGTCAGCGGGGGCATGGGATTATCGTGTGACTCCCACCCATGGGAGCCACACGATAATTAGCGCTTGTCGACGAGAACGACGTGCGTGGATTCGAGACCGGGAGCTACTGGAGCTTCAACGACACGAGCACGCACTCCCCCGGCATGGGAAATTTGATGCTTCGCCTTTTCAATCTCAGCCTGCGCCGAACGGCCTTTCAATGCGACCAGTCGACCTTGAGGGCGAAGCAGAGGCAACGTCCAACCGGCAAGCTTGGTCATTGGCGCCACTGCTCGACAGGTCACTACAGAGAATGGTTTCAATTCACCTTCGTGGTGCTTGATACGATCGATGACTTCGTCGGAACGTGCGCGAATAATCGTAACATTCTGCAGGTCCATGTCATCCACGCACTCTTGCAACCATTCGACACGACGTTCCATGGGCTCAATGAGTGTAAACGCACAATCCGGCATGCATGCTGCCGCAACGATTCCGGGGAAACCGCCGCCACTGCCAACATCGGCAATGGTCTTTGCCTTGCTTCGATCGGTGACTTCCCGAATGAACGGGACGCATGCGGCGGAGTTGAGGATATGACGTTCCCAGATGATGGATATGTCGCGTGGGCCTATCAATCCACGCAGCTCACCCTCGCGGGATAGTTTCACGTGAAACACTTCGAGCTTGTCGTATGCTTCGCCCAATGCCTCACGAACTATTGCGGAATCATCCAGCTCATCACCAGATGTTTCACGTGAAACAATATCGCTCACTCTTCGCTACCTTCATCGACGTCGGATTCATCGGCGCTGCTCTTCATGTAGATGGTGACATAGCGACGCGGCTCTTCACCATGAGAACGAGACTTCAGCCCCTCCTCGCGAACCACATCATGAATGACCTTGCGCTCGAACGAATTCATCGGTTTCAAATCAACGGGCTCACCAGTGTCATGCACTTCATCAATGGCATCAAGTGCAATGTCACGAAGACGCTGACGCTTGCGCTTCAGGAACCCGTCAACATCAACAATCAGATGCGAGCGTTCGCCGGTCTTCTGCTGAACAGCAAGCCGGGTAAGCTGCTGCAAAGCATCGACCACTTCACCATTGCAACCAATGAGATGCTTGATATCTGTATCGTCATCAGCGATGATCTGCACCATCGGACGACCGTTGCGAACACCCATCTCGATATCGCCTTCGTAATCGGCGATGTCCAATAAGCCTTCCAAGTAGTCGGCGGCGATGTCAGCTTCTTCATTGAGCTGATCGATCGTCGTGGTCTCCTCCTGCGCCATATCACCACTCCTTTAAGCGAGTATTACTTCCATAGTGTAAAAAAGGGAAACCTCACGGTCAAATAGAGGTTTCCAATCGTGTCACTTTTTCTTGCGATTCTTCCGCTGGGGCTGCTTGCGCTGGTATCCCCGCTCCAGACGAACAGCGGCTTCCTGGCGCGCCTTCTCCAGTTCCTCTTCCTCAATCGAAAGCTGTCCGGCCTTGGCGCGACGAGCATTCTCCTGACGATGATCGCGAATCTCCTTTTCCTCAGCTGCACGGGAACCCGGGGTCGGGAACTTGTACACCTGGAACAAGGAACGGGCAAGGTTGCATGCATTGTTGGTCAGCCAGTACACCAGCACGGCGAACGGGAACATGATGCCGGAGAAGATGTACATGATCGGGAAGCCCCAGGTCATGGCCTGCTGCATCTTGTACGTGGATCCCTGCATCGAAGCCTTGGGGAGGTTCTTGCGCATGTTGTTGAACTGCATGTACCACATGCATGCGCACATCAACAGGATGAAGAAGCCGATGACGACCTTTCCGGAATTGTTGGCCGTACCGAAGGTATCGGTGACGCTGACACCGAAGACGCGGGTTTGCGCGAACTGCTTGGCAGTCGCCTGATCGAATGCGCCAAGCGCTCCCCTCTTGCCGGTCGCGATATACGGAATGGCGGAAAGCATGTAGAACATGCACATGAACACAGGACCCTGAATGACGGCGGTCCAGCACGACCCCATGGGGTTGGCGTCATTGTCCTGGTAGAGCTTCATCATCTCACGGCTCATGGCCTCTTTGCTGGCCTGATCCTTTTTGCCCTTGTACTTGTTCTGAATATGCTGCATCTTGGGCTGCAAGGCCTGCATCTTGCGCATCGACTTCATCTGCTTGAGATAAATCGGCAAAATACAGGCG
>ENA-OQCV01000106-OQCV01000106.1-human-gut-metagenome-genome-assembly--contig:-NODE-106-length-23781-cov-2.467574_pt1 | contig 23781 bp, 27 predicted proteins | sample MGYA00242766_ERZ504592 | MGnify/ENA primary metagenome ERZ504592 (study PRJEB26092, sample SAMD00036315) | human gut metagenome | host: Homo sapiens | study: EMG produced TPA metagenomics assembly of...
ATAAGTCTTTAATTTGAATAATACAACAGGAAAGAAAGAGGGAATGTATTGTTCCTTTAGAAAAAAAAAGCTATCTTTGCCATATTGAAACTAATAATTGAGAATATGGCAGCAACAGTATTAAATTCAGTTCAACAACATCTTTTGAAGATGTTTGCTTTTGATGGTTCGGAGGAGCGATTGAATGAAGTTAAAGAAGTGTTGACCAAATATTTTTCTCAGAAGTTAGATGACCGCTTGAATGACTTATGGGATTCGGGAGTTTTAAACCAAGAAAAACTTGATGAACTGAGAAAAAGTTGATGTCCGTACACTTCCGAAGAGATGAATAGAATTGTATTAGATACAAATAGCTTGATACAGTGCATTTCTCCCAAAAGGCAGGTACCGTAAGATTTGGGATTGCTTTTTGGATGGAACGAATCAGTTATGCGTTTCTGATGAAATTCTTAATGAATATGAGGAAATATTAGAACGTTTGGCAGGTGTGGAAATAGCTAAGCTGGTGATTGATGTCATTCTCAATAATCCTTATACTTTGTTCTTTACTCCTTATTATAACTTCAATCTGATAAAATCAGATCCGGATGATAATAAGTTTGTGGACTGTGCAATTGTGGCTAATGCCAAGTTTATTGTTACGGAAGATCATCATTTTCATATATTGAAGCAATATAATTTCCCAAAAGTAAGTTTTATAGGTTTGGATGATTTCTGTCATTCACTATGAATATCTTCTCTTTTCTGTGACAAACAGAACCCATTAGTTTATGAAAATCTTAGTGACCGGCTCCCGAGGGTTTGTCGGCCGGAACCTTGTATCCCAGCTGCACAACATCCGTGACGGGAAAGCCCGTAATTACGGCATTGCGGGTGAGGAACTTACCATTTACGAATATGACATGGACAGTGACCCTGCCGAACTGGATGTCTATTGCAGACAAGCTGACTTTGTCTTCAATCTGGCGGGCGTGAACCGTCCCCAGGATGCGTCTGAGTTTATGAAAGGGAACTTCGGCTTCGCCTCCACGCTGCTTGATACATTGAAGAAGTACGGCAATACCTGTCCGGTAATGATTTCCTCTTCCACGCAGGCCACACTCGACAACCCTTACGGTGAATCGAAACGGGCAGGGGAGCAACTGTTGTTCGAGTACTCCAGGGAAACGGGAGCAAAGGTACTGGTGTACCGCTTCCCGAATGTTTTCGGTAAATGGTGCCGCCCCAACTATAACAGCGCGGTGGCCACTTTCTGCAACAACATCGCCCATGACCAGCCCATCCGGGTGAACGACCCTTCGGTGGTGATGCACCTGGTTTACATAGACGATGTGGTGGACGAGCTTATCTCTGCCCTAAGCGGCAGGGAACACCGCAACGGGGATTATTGCGAAGTGCCCGTGGTGCATACCATTACCTTGGGCGGCATTGTGGAACTGATAAGGTCTTTCAGGCAAATGCCCGGTACCTTGTCCGTCCCGGATTTGAGCGATGCCTTTACAAAGAAACTCTATTCCACATACCTCTCATACCTGCCTGAAGAACGGTTCAGCTATCCCCTGAAGATGAATGTGGACGACCGCGGCAGTTTTACAGAGATTATCCGTACTTCCGACCGCGGGCAGTTCTCGGTGAACATCTCCAAGCCGGGCGTTACGAAAGGCCAGCACTGGCACCATACCAAGAACGAGAAGTTTGTGGTGGTGAGCGGGCACGGTCTGATACAGCTCCGCAAGATAGGTACGGAGGAGGTTGTCAGCTTCGAGGTAAGCGGCGGGAGGATGGAGGTCGTGGAGATGATTCCCGGCTATACGCACAACATTGTCAACCTTTCGGAAACGGAAGACCTGGTGACCTTCATGTGGTGCAACGAGTGTTTCGACCCGGCACGTCCGGACACTTATTTTGAAAAAGTCTGAAACGAGTTAAAGAATATAGGAACAGATGGATATAAAATTGGATTATTCGCAAGTCAGGTTTCAGGAGAACGGCAGACTGAAACTTCTGATTATAGTGGGCACCCGTCCGGAAATCATCCGCCTGGCGGCTGTCATCAACAAATGCCGCAGTTATTTTGACTGTCTGCTGGCACATACGGGCCAGAATTACGACTATAACCTGAACGGTGTCTTCTTCCGCGACCTGAAGCTGAAAGACCCCGATGTGTATATGGATGCCGTCGGCGATGACCTCGGTGCCACGATGGGGAATATTATCAACGCCGGCTACAAGCTGATGGTGCAGGTGAAACCTGATGCCGTGCTGGTGTTGGGAGACACGAACTCCTGCCTGAGCGTGATAGGCGCGAAACGTCTGCATATCCCCATCTTCCATATGGAGGCAGGCAACCGCTGCTTTGACGAGTGCCTGCCTGAGGAGACCAACCGCCGTATTGTGGACGTCATTTCCGATGTGAACCTCTGCTATTCGGAGCATGCCCGCAGATACCTGAACGCTTCGGGCGTGGCGAAAGAACGTACATACGTAACCGGTTCGCCCATGGCGGAAGTCCTGCATGAGAACCTGACGGAAATAGAGTCCAGCGATATTCACCAGAGATTGCATCTCCAGAAAGGTAAATACATCCTGCTCTCCGCGCACCGGGAAGAGAACATTGACACGGAGAAGAACTTCCTGTCCCTTTTCAGCGCGGTTAACGCTATGGCCGAGAAATATGACATGCCCATACTTTACAGTTGTCATCCCCGTAGCAGGAAACGTCTGGAATCAAGCGGCTTTGCACTTGACAGACGTGTGATTCAGCATGAACCTCTCGGTTTCCACGACTACAACTGCCTGCAGATGAACGCCTATGCCGTTGTGAGTGACAGCGGTACCCTGCCTGAGGAGAGCAGTTTCTTCACTTCTGTAGGGGCATCCTTTCCCTGCTGTATGCATCCGTACGAGTACGGAGCGTCCCGAGGCTCTTGACAAGGGTATCTTTGTCCTTGCCGGCATTGATGGGACATCCTTGCTTCAGGCTGTAGATACTGCTGTGGAGATGAATAGGAATGGTGACGATGGCCTGCCGGTGCCCAATTATACGGATGAGAATGTATCGGCCAAGGTTGTGAAGTTGATTCAGAGCTATACGGGGGTGGTGAACAAGATGGTCTGGAGAAAATAATGGTGAGACATGCCTAAGAAAATCTTGATACATAGCCTGATTTTCAGTCCGGATGGAGTTTCGACAGCCTATCTTTATAATGATATTGCTCTGAAATTCCAAGAAAACGGTTATGAAGTATTGGTATTGACAACTACGCCTCATTACAATGTTGTGGAATCACAACTGGCAGCACAACCTCTGAAATGGAAGGTTTGGGGGATTTGTAAAGAAAGCTGTTTCATGGAATCAGAGTTCTTCATGTACCCCAGAAGAAATTCAGAAATACATTTCTGCGTGTCCTGGGATTTGTCTATTGGCATATATCTCTTTCCTGATGGTTTGTTCCAGAGAAAATATAGATGTCATACTGTCACCTTCCCCTCCTTTGACTATTGGTGTAATAAACATTTGGCTGGCGAAAATCAAGGGATGTAAAACCATATATAATGTGCAGGAAATATATCCTGACATCTTGAAACGAAAGGACGGGCTTGTTATAGAACAGCTACGTAGGATGGAACGGTATGTTTATAATAACTCAACGGCCGTAACGACAATAGACCAGGTTTTTTAATAATGTAATAGCCGGAAGGTTTAAGGATAAGTCCAAGCTTTGTATAATACCTAATTTTGTAGATACAGAATTGTATAATTCTCAAGGTGGAAATGTAGAATGTCTGAATCCCCATTTTTTCCCTGCCACAGATTCTTTGAAATTGCTTTATGCCGGGAATATTGGTTATGCCCAAGATTGGGAGCCCTTAATTTGTCTGGCAGAAAAGACGAAAGGGTTTTCCATTGAATACTTTATAATCGGTGAGGGAGTCATGAAACCCGTTCTTGAGGAGAAAGTACGTGAGTTGGAGCTGGATAATGTGCATATTTTGCCCTATCAGCCCAGAAGTTTGATGCCGTCCATTCTTGCCTATTCAGACATCCAGTTTATTTTCATGAACCCTGAAATGGAGATGCAGGGATTCCCTTCCAAGGTTTATACAATCATGGCATGTGGTAGGCCTTTATTGGTCTGCTCGGGAAAGGATACGCCTATCATCAATTTCCTGCAGGAACATGGCTGTGCAAAATTGATTACAGAGAAGAGTTTGGAAAAGAAGGTGGGAGAAATGGTGGATTGGCTGAATTCCGTCTCAAGAAGCGAACTAGCTTTACTGGGTCGAAATGGTGTAGAGGTGATTAAGCGATTATATTCCAAGGATGTGGTAACTCAAAAATATGTAGACTTAGTTGAAGCTTTATGAACATACGATATTTATCAGTCAATGATTAGGATAACTTGATATTTCCGGGTATCTTTGTGGAAAGATTGGATGTATGAGGAAGATTAAGCCATATAAGGAACAAGAACCGATGGTGCCGAATGTTGGTGAACCGGTAGTTGTATATACGGGTAATGAGAATAATCCGAATATCGTTACGGAAGGACGTGATGACATTAGGCATGCTATTTCCGGTGAAGAATTATTGGATAGGCTTTGCCCTCGTATAAAGGCTTTGTTTGGATGAGAGTCGTATTCGCTCCCGAAGTAGAGGAGGATTTGTATGGGCTTATAAAAATACTTGTTGAGAAGGAGTATTTAGGTACTTATCCTTTTGCTATTTCTTATGTAGAAGAACTGATAGCTGATATTCAACAGAACATTCATTCTAAATTAAAAAAGAAAGCGCCCGCTTTTTTTGAGCGTTATGGTAAGGATATGTATTACATCACTTATCAACGTAATTCTAATACGACGTGGTATATTTTCTTCTCTGTCATTGGAGATACTTATTTTATTAAATACATAACCAATAATCACGTTTCCGGTCAGATATTTTTTCAGCATATTTCAATGAACATACTCGTCACTGGAATCCACGGCTTTGTGGGTTCCAATCTCGTTGTTGCCCTAAAGGAACGTCATAGCCTTTACGGGCTGGATATTGTTGCTCCTGAAAAGGAGGGGGTGGTAAAGACTTTCTCCTGGAAGGATATTGAACCAGCTTCTTTTCCGATGCGGAATCTTCCTGAATTCGATGCCATTATTCATCTGGCTGGTAAAGCCCATGACACGAAGAACCGGTCTGCTGCCCAAGCCTATTTTGATATCAATATGGGATTGACTCAAAAGATATTTGATTTCTTTCTGGAATCGTCTGCGAAGAAGTTCGTATTCTTCAGTTCTGTGAAAGCCGCTGCAGACAGTGTGGTGGGTGATATGCTGACTGAAGATGTGGTGCCTGCTCCGGTAGGGCCTTATGGGGAAAGTAAGATAGCTGCCGAGAATTACATCCTTGACAAGTTGAAGGTTGAGAATGGGAAATTGAAAGCTAATCCTTATGATGACAAGCAGGTTTATATCCTGCGTCCCTGCATGATTCATGGTCCCGGCAATAAAGGCAATCTGAATCTTCTTTATAATGTGGTGAGGAAAGGCATTCCCTGGCCTTTGGGGGCCTTTGAGAACAGAAGGTCTTTTACTTCGATAGACAATCTCTGCTACGTGGTGGAAGGTCTTTTGACCAAGGAGGTGGCGAGTGGTATCTACCACATGGGAGATGACGAGGCCTTGTCCACGAATGAGCTGATAGCTTTGATGTGTCGGGCTTTGGAGCGTAAGCCGCATATCTGGAAGATAAACAGAGGACTGATGGAATTCTGTGCCCGGCTTGGGACTCTGCTCCATTTGCCTTTGAATACAGAGCGTCTGCGCAAGTTGACAGAGAATTATGTGGTGAGTAATGCGAAAATAAAGGCTGCCCTGGGAATTGACAGAATGCCGGTGAGGGCAGAGGAGGGGATAGTGAGAACGATAAAATCGTTCTCAAATTAAAAGTTAAGAATTAAAAAATTGATAATTAAAAATTAAAGAGGAAAATACTGTTATGTATTATCTGTTAATATTGGTTCTGCTGATTTTTTGGCAGAACGTTTTTTTATTTTTAGGGTGGCTGATAGGTGCAATATCATCGACAAGCCCAATGAGCGGAGTTCTCATACGAAAGTGACTTTACGCGGTGGTGGGATTATTTTCTATTTCGGAGCGTTGGCCTATTTCCTGACGAGTGACTTTGAATATCCCTGGTTCCTGCTTGCCTTGACACTGGTGACGTTCATCAGCTTCGTGGACGATATAAAATCCACCGGACAGATGACAAGGCTGCTTTTTCATTTCTCTGCCATGGCCTTGATGTTTTATCAGTGGGGACTGTTCTCCTTGTCCTGGTGGTGGATAGTCATAGCCTTGATAGTCTGTACGGGTATCATCAATGCCTACAACTTTATGGATGGCATTAACGGCATAACTGGCGGTTATTCTCTGGTTATTCTTGCTGCGTTGGCCTATATCAATAAGGAGGTGGTTACTTTTGTAGAAGCGGATTTCATCTATACCGTTATCTATTCCGTTCTTGTTTTCTGTTTCTTCAATTTCCGCAAGCGTGCCAAATGCTTTGCGGGTGATGTGGGTTCGGTGAGCATTGCTTTCATCCTTCTTTTCCTGATAGGCAGGCTCATCATCCAGACTGGTGATTTCAGTTGGATTGTCTTATTGTCCGTTTATGGGGTAGACAGTGTTCTGACTATCATTCATCGTCTGATACTTCATGAGAATATCGGGCTGCCGCATCGCAAGCATCTGTATCAGATTATGGCGAATGAGCTGAAGATTCCTCATGTCATAGTCTCTCTGGTCTATATGACAATACAGACTTTTATAATAGTAGGATATATTTATTACCAACGGTATGGCTATATCTTCTTGATAGGGTGTATCTTACTGTTGAGCGCAATATACGTACTCTTCATGAAAAAGTATTTTTGCAAGACATATCTCTTGAATTACTGTCTTCCATTATACAATTTCCACGGTCACCTGAATACCCAAAGCTTTGGCAATACGCTCGATATCACGCTTCTTTGTTTTTGTATTGCTGCAGGTCATAAGAAACCGTCCGTTGCCTAATGGATTTTTGAGCGCGCTGGTATTTCTCATGAAGTGTGTTTGATATCAAGGGAATCTTGCATACCTTGATATTTAAAGATTGCACTTGTTCCACACCTACTGTCATCACAAATTGCCGGAAAGTCTCGGCTGCTTGTGTTTCTTGAATTACTTTCCCATTACCAAAAGTAATCTTTAATCGGGATATTGGAGTATTGCTTTCCGTATCATTGGTTACTTGGTACAGTTTCTTTGCTGCTTCAAGAAATCTTGGAAATAATGTTCCCCACTGGTTGTTGACAACAATTTTTGTTCCGTCTGCCAATAAATAACTTCATCAGGCTTAAGAAAGTAACGTTTCTTTAAATCGGGATGAGATTTGATTTTTTCTTGGACTTCTATCAAGGTACGTATTACACCCAATGCTTTACTGTGTAAATTGGATGGAAAGACTTTTTCCAGTTCAACATAGTTTATGTTGGGATGGTCTTTGATATAGTGCTTGATTACTTCCAATACAAAACGTCTTTTGACATAGAAGTTGATTCCATCCAATGAGAATTTTGTATGGTCTTTGGAGTCACTTTCTTTATAGTCGTTTTGTGAGTTTTTAGATGTTTGCCTCGTTTTTAAGCTGTAATGAAGGCAGAATGCTCTTATTTTCGTAATGTACTGTAAGCGTAAGATTGGCAAATTCTTCATTAATGGCGGATTCCTCAAATCCTTCAGCTGTAAACTTGTCTTTGAGCAACGAAATCATATTCTTTACCCCATTGCCTTCGGATAAGAATTCTGACACCCTCCTATGCAGATTATTACGCGCTTGGATTTTTTTATATTGCTCATTACAGAATGTTTCTATTTTTTCCAGATTGAATTTGTCGTAGCTCAATAAGTCACAGATGATGGAACCATTTGTATCTTCTTTTTTAATTTCCGCTGTAAATACACAAATGGGATTCTCTCCATCATTGGGAATGTCATAGTAAAGTTGTATCTTTTCTCCTATATATAATCCGACATTAAGTTTCAGTTGGCGCATATACGACATCAGTTGATTTTCTTGTCTTTCATTTCGTATATTAGACGGACGCTTTATTTCAATAGGGAGTACGGGGGATTGTGTGTCATGCTCGTTCTTTCGCCAAAGTACAATGTCCGGCGTATGGAGTTGCTATTACCTATCGGTAATGTATATTGGGATACCATTGTTCCATTGGTCTTCTTCCATCCAAGAAATTTCAAGCAGTTCTCTATTTCCCGCTGGTAGTCACCTTCTACCGAATTTGTTTCAAAATACGGTATCAGTGTTTCCACAATCTCAGGCCAATTTTCATTCATCTTTTATCGGGTTATATTAGGACATATTGTTTACACTTCTTCGGAGTGTGCATAAAGCAAATGTATTGACTTTATTTGAACTGCCCAAATTATAGTCATAAAAAAATTGAATCGGGCGGTGTACGATAAAAAATCAAATAGTCCCGGATTCTTGACAAAGAGTCCGGGATTATTTGTTTTTATTGTTTTTCGAGGGGCTTTACTTAGCCGGCTTCAGCCATTTGTCCAGCCATTCAAAGAAGGTACGTTGCCACAGCACGCCGTTTTGAGGCTTCAGCACCCAATGGTTTTCGTCCGGATAGATAAGCAGTTCGGCAGGAACGCCACGCATCACGGCTGCATCGAAGGCGGCCATTGCCTGGTTGGCAAGGATGCGGAAGTCCTTCTCTCCGTGGATGCAGAGGATAGGGGTGTCCCATTTGTCGACGAAGAGGTGCGGGGAGTTGGCGAAAGTGCGTTGTGCCGTAGCGTTGTTCTTTTCCCAATAAGCACCGCCCATATCCCAGTTGGCAAACCATTTCTCTTCCGTTTCCAGATATTGCATTTCCATGTTGAAGATACCGTCGTGTGCGATGAATGCCTTGAAGCGTTTGTCATGGTGTCCGGCAAGCCAATATACGGAGAAGCCTCCGAAGCTGGCGCCTACGCAACCCAGGCGGTCTTTGTCGACGAAAGGTTCCTGGGCCATTTCGTCAATGGCAGTGAAGTAGTCCTTCATGCACTGGCCGCCATAATCACCGCTGATGGCTTCGTTCCACTCTACACCGAAGCCCGGAAGACCACGACGGTTGGGAGCTACGATGATATAGTCGTTTGCCGCCATAATCTGGAAATTCCAACGGTAGCTCCAGAACTGGCTGACGGGACTCTGAGGACCACCTTCACAGAAGAGGAGGGTGGGGTACTTCTTTGTTAGGGTCGAACTGTGGAGATAAATCACCCAGGTCAGCATCTGCTTGCCGTCGGTGGTTCTTCATCCAGCAGGGGCTTCCACCTTACCCATCTCCAGCTGGTGTAAATCTGCTTGTTTTCTGTGGTCAGTTGCACTGCTTCTGCAAAAGCGTCGCCGTTGCGTGCACTGTTTACGGCATAGATTTCGTCGCCCATGCTCATGGAGTGGCGTTTGGCGATAATCTTGTCTCCGCAAAGGGCAAGCGAAGCATAGTCGTACATGCCGTCGGTGAGCTGGGTAAGCTTGTCGTTTCCGGCAAGGTCGATGTTGTAAATCTGTGTCTCGCCATGCCATACACCGATGAAGTAGATGCTCTGGGAATCTTTGTTCCACAAGAAGGCGTCCACGTTCGATTCGAAAGCTTTGCTTACAAAACGTTTCTCGCCGGTCTCGAGGTTCATGATAAACAAGCGGTTCAAGTCGGCTTCGTAGCCGTCACGCTCCATGCTCTGCCAGGCGATGTATTTGCCGTCGGGAGAGTATTGGGATTCGTGTCATATCCCTTGTTTTCTTCCGTGATGTTTTTGGTTTCCTTGGAGGCAAGGTCGTAGATATAAATGTCGGAGTTGGTGGAAATGGCATACGCCAGTCCGGTTTTCTTACGGCATGTATAGGCCACCTTATCAGAAGACGGGCTCCATGCCAGCTGCTCGATACCGCCCCAGGGCTTCATCGGGCTTTCGTATGGCTCTCCCTCAAGAATATCAGTGACATTGCTGATGGCATTGCCGTCGAAATCGGCAACGAATGGATGGGGAGCAGTAGTCACCCATTCATCCCAATGCTTGTACATCAGGTCGGTAACGATGATGCCGGTGGCTTTAGGAAGGTCCGGATGTTTGTCTGCTGTACTCTTCACGGTCTTTACCTGGGCAATGAAAAGGAGTTTCTTGCCGTCGGGCGAGAAAGAGAACCCTTCGATGTCTCCCTCGTATTGGGTCAGCTGCTTGCGTCCGCTGCCGTCGGGATTCATTTCCCATACCTGGCTGCTGCCGCTTTCGTTGCAAAGGAAGGCAAGCTTCTTGCCGTCCTTGAACCATGTGGGCTGTCCTTCTTGCCAGGCGTCATGCGTTATCTGGGTATTGCCACTACCGTCGGCATTCATGACGAAGACTTCGCTGTTACTCTTGTTCTGGGGCACGCTGTAATAGGATACCGTGTAGGCAATTTGCTTTTCGTCGGGAGATACGGCTACACTGCCGATACGTCCCATCGCCCAGAGTGCCTCGGGTGTCATACGCTTTCCTTCAATCTTGATGTCCGACCGCTGGATGAGCGCTGCTGCGTCCTGCTGCTGTCCGGCATCTTTTGTTCCTCCGCAGGAGGCCAATGTCATGGCTGCTGACATAAGTAGTAGATTTACTTGTTTCATATATGTTTTTTGTTTCGGTTATTTCAATGCAAAGATACTAAATTTTCCTTCCTTGCCAATTCCCACGTTTGATATATATGCCAGCAGAAAATTCGAGAATAAAGCTGGAATAAACCATTTCCGAGTCCAAGCAGATGGCCACGTCGAGTTGCAGAATCAGAATAATGTAGGTGATATAGGCTGTGTAGATGACCAGCGTTGCCAGCTCCATGCCCAATGCAGTACGCGTATTGCCGGTTCCGGAAACTGCCTGGAAATAGACATTGGCAGGAACCAGGAACAGATAGGTGGAGCACATCACCCAAAGCGAATGCACGGCAGCGTCCTGCAGGTCGGGTATGTCGGTATAAATTCCCAGAATCAGCTTGGGGAACAGCGCGAAAAGCAATGCCAGCGGAAGTACGAAAACGTAGGCTATGCGTACGTGCTGCCGGATAGTGCCTGCCACGCAATCGGAGTGGCCTGCACCGATAAGGTTGCTGACCAGTGACCCGCAGGTAGAGGCAAACGCCATGAGTACCATGAACAGTATGCCGGACACGTTGCGGACAATGTTGGTCACTGCCAGCGAGCGCTCTCCCAGATGCTCCACATAAAGGAAGAAAAGGAACCAGGTGGAGAGGGAGAAGAAATTCTGTATCATGGTCCAGAAAGAGACGTTCAGCATCCGTTTCAATACGTCCAACCGGAACTTCGGAATACGGTCCAGCCCGTACTTGCAGCAGTCGATACGGCTACGGGTATAGAGGATGAAGAATAACAGCGAAACCAGCTCGGCCAATGAGGAGCCGATGGCGGCTCCGGCAATGCCGAGTGCAGGAAAACCGAATTTACCGAAAATCAGGATATAGTTGAATACAACATTGCTCAACACCATGACGATAGAGTTCAGTGTCAGTGTCTTGGTCTGGGTGGTTCCCAAGAAAAAAGGCACGGAAACATGACTGCGCTGAACGAGAAGAAGGCACCGAATACACGCCAGTGCAGGTAGCTGGTGGCTGCTTCGTAGATATGTTCCGAGGCTACGATGCGTTTCAGGATAATCGGCGAGAAGCAATAGGACAGCAGGAACATGACTGTCGCCATCCCGACCTTGGAAATAGATGCCCTGATAGAACAAGTCACCGATTTCCTTATACTGCCGTTCGCCGTTGCGCCGGGCAATGAGTATCTGTGCCCCGATGCTGAAACCGAAGGCAACCATGAAGATGACCATATAGAAGACACCGGCGATGGCAGATGCTCCCAACTCGACTTCGTCCCTACACGTCCGAGGAAGGCGGTGTCCGTCATACCTATCATCTGCTCCATAAGGAGGCTGATTAGGATAGGGTAGGCTATGAGCCAGATTTGTTTGTAGGTGTATTTAGTCTGCATAATTTAGAGTCTGTGAGTTTTTTTCATTGGCGTAAGGATAAGAAAGCCGGGCAAATGTCATTGTCCGGCTTTCTGCAAAAGAATATCTTGAACGGTAGTCTTACTACTTTTTGTTCTGATTTTTCTTTCATCATCTGTTCCTGCTGTTTCTGCATGGCTTCCAGACGAGCGGCGAAACCGGTTTTCTTCATCTTCTTCGGGTCTTTCTTGTTGGCTTCCAACTGAGCAAGAAGGGCTTCCTCATTGGTTGTCTTGCGCATGATGAGCGTTGTTACCACACTGACTAACGTAGAGATGAAGTAGTAATAGTTCAATCCCGAAGGATAGTCGTTCAATATGAAGAGGAACATGATAGGCATCAGGTATGACATCCACTTCATGGCAGCCATCTGCGGATTGGCACCCGTATCCTGTTGCTGCATCATGTACTTCGTGTTCAATATGTTGGTAACCGTCATCAGCAGGCAGAACAAGCTGAGGTGGCTTCCCAGGAACGGGATATGGAACGGGAAGTTGATGAACGCATCGTAAGTGGAAAGGTCGTCTGCCCACAAGAAGCTCTGCTGGCGGAGTTCAATGGCACTCGGCACGAACATGAACAAGGCCATCAAGATAGGGAACTGTATCAGCATCGGCAGACATCCGCCCATCGGACTGACTCCGTACTGGCTGTAGAGGCCCATCACTTCCTGCTGCTTCTTCATGGCATCTTCCTGCTTGGGGTACTTCTTGTTTATCTCGTCGATTTTCGGTTTCAGTACGCGCATCTTGGCAGAGGACATGTAGGTTTTCCACGTTGCGGGGAATACTACAGCTTTTACGATTAACGTCATGAACAACAGTACGATACCCATGCTCAACCCCCAACTGGACAACCAGTCGAAGATGTTGATGGTGAACCATTTGTTTATCCAGCGGATGAGCGGCCAGCCCAGATAGACCAGACGGTTCAGCTCCCACTTGGCGTCACGTCCCTTGTCGAGTGCGGTCAGAGTCTTGTAGTGATTGGGGCCGAAGTAAAAGAACAGCTGGGTAGGTTCCTTGCCAGCAGGGTCGAACTTCGTGCTCATCTCTGCAGAATAGTCCTTGATGTAGCCGCTGCCTTGAGTCTCCATCTTGGAACTCAGCTTGGTCTTTTCAAAGTCGGCATCTGCCAAAAATACTGAAGAGAAGAACTGGTTCTTGAAAGCAATCCAGTCCAGGCGTTCCGGAACTTCCTTTTCATCATTCTTGTTGGCAGACAGATAATCGGTACCCTCTCCGGTGATTTTGTAAGTCAGTTCAGCCAGACGGTTCTCGTAGGTGTAACCCTTCTCTATCTGACGGGCACGCTGAGACCACTCGATGTCCACATAATTGTTGGTAGCCGCCAGCTTACCTTCCATATTGACTGCCTGAATAGTAAAGTCTATCAGGTATGTGTCATTGTGCATGCGATATGTAAAGTCGATATAGCTGTTGCTGTCTGCCGACAAACGCATGGTGACGGTACTGTCCGTACGGTTTACTGCGGTGAAATAATAGTCTTCCGTCTGGATAGTCTCTTTCTTGTTGTAAAAGAGGAAATTCATGGAAGCGTCATTGCCGCTGAACAGTGTGACGGGGGTCGTCTTGTCTTGTCCCATGTATTCCTTCAGCGTGGCCGAAGCTATGCGCCCGCCTTTTGTATCTACGGTTATTTCTGCCAGGTTGTTCTGGATGGTTACCTGCGAGTTGGTTCCTTGACGGGCGTCGAAGAAGAGGGCAGTGGAGTCAACGCTTGCTTCCGCTCCGCTTTCGTTGGCCAGGGCTGCTTCCGCCTTGGCTTTCAAGTCGGCTTCGCGCTGTTGCACCTGGGCTATGGAGTCGTAGTAACGTTGCTGTGCTTCCAACTGCTCCTGGCTGGGACGACTCAGAAAGCTGAAACCTACTAACAATATCGCTATCAGAACAAGACCTGTGATGGTATTTTTATCCATTCTTTGTTGATTACAAATTACTTATTACAAATTATTTCTTTTCGTTTTCATTTTCGATGGCGGCCTTCACGAATGCTACGAACAGTGGGTGCGGATGCAATACCGTACTGCTGTATTCGGGATGGAACTGGGTACCGACAAACCACTTCAATGCGGGAATCTCAACAATTTCCACCAGGTCCGATTCGGGGTTTATACCCACACACTTCATACCTGCTGCTTCGTAGGCATCCTTGAAGCTGTTGTTGAACTCGTAGCGGTGACGGTGACGTTCCTGGATATGCTCGGTACCATATGCCTCGTATGCCTTGCTGCCTTTCTGCAGAACACATTCGTAGGCACCCAGACGCATGGTTCCACCCATATTGGTGATGGACTTCTGCTCTTCCATGATGTCGATGACATTGTGCGGTGTCTTTTCGTCCATCTCGCGTGAGTTGGCATCGGCATAACCCAGTACGTTACGGGCAAATTCGATGGCGATACACTGCATACCCAGACAGATACCGAAGGTGGGGATGTCGTGCGTACGCGCATATTTGATGGCTACGAACTTGCCGGCAACGCCGCGTTCGCCGAAGCCTGGACCGATAAGTACGCCTGCCATGCCTTTCAGGGCTTCTGCCACATTCTCGTCAGTCAGCTTTTCACTGTTCACGAAGTCTACCGATACTTTGCGGTCATTGTAGGTTCCTGCTTGTGAAAGGGCCTCGCGGATGGACTTGTAGGCATCCTGCAAGTCATATTTGCCCACCAATGCGATGTGCAGTGGGGCAGTCTCTTCGGCTTTGTGACGGCGTTCGAGGAAAGCGCGCCACGGTCCCAGTCCCGGAGTGTCGCCGACGGGAAGTCCCATTTTCTTCAAAATGGTAACGTCCAGTCCCTGGCTCTGCATCAAGATAGGCACTTCGTAGATGGTAGGCGCGTCGATGCTTTGCACCACGGCATTCTCGTCCACATTGCAGAACAGAGCCACTTTCTTGCGCAGGGTGGTACTCAACTCATGTTCCGTACGCAGTACGAGGACATCGGGTTGGATACCGGCACTTTGCAGTTCCTTTACGGAGTGCTGGGTGGGCTTGGTCTTCAGTTCACCGGCAGCTGCCAGGTAGGGGACATAAGTAAGGTGTACGCACAAGGCGTCTTTTCCCAGTTCCCACTTCAGCTGACGGATGCTTTCCAGATAGGGTAGAGACTCGATGTCACCCACTGTACCGCCAATTTCGGTAATAACAAAGTCGAATTTGTATTTGTTTCCCAACAGTTTTACATTACGCTTGATTTCGTCTGTAATATGGGGAATAACCTGGATGGTCTTTCCCAGATAGTCACCCCGGCGCTCTTTGTCGATGACGCTTTTGTAGATGCGTCCGGTCGTGATATTGTTGGCCTTGGTGGTCTGGATGCCCAGGAAGCGTTCGTAATGGCCCAAATCGAGGTCGGCTTCGTGGCCATCCACGGTAACGTAGCATTCGCCGTGTTCATAAGGGTTCAGTGTACCCGGGTCGATGTTGATGTACGGGTCAAACTTCTGGATGGTTACCTTGTAACCTCTTGCTTGCAGCAATTTACCGATGGAGGATGAGATGATACCTTTACCTAATGAAGAGGCAACACCACCGGTGACGAAAATATACTTTGTTTCTCCCACAACTATATTATTTTATTAATTGTTTAATCTAATGCCAAGAGCCTATACGGCTTGTCGTTCAGGGTGCGCACTGCTCCCGTCAGTACACGTAGAACTTAAAAAGCGCAAAATTATCAAAAAAAAGAGGAAGTAGAGAAAGTTTCGATGAAACAATTATTAAAAAAATACGATTTCATCGAAGAAAGTCCTTCTTGCCTTTTTCTTATGGCTTTTCTATGTTTTCTAAACATTTTAAGCTAAATTTGCGCTCGAAACATAGACTTTAGGGCATTATGAAGAATAGACACATTGCATTTTGGTTAATTGCTACGATGATTTCTTCGTCGGTGATGGCACAGAATACGCTGGATACCGCCTCGAAGAACAGTGGACAGGAAACAACTGCCAAAGCCGACACCTTGCCGGATATAATGAAAGAATACATGATTCTGAAATTGAAACCGGAAGGTATGGGGTACAGGCTGGATACTGTTTCCATATTATATGAAAGGTATATCGGAGTGCTGGATTATTTGAATGACCCCACGACTCCGGAGCGTTATATACCTTCCAATCCGAACTACTATAGGTTGTTCCTTCCCCTTACCTATTATTATGCCCCATGAGACGCCTTTCCAAGGTGGACTGGCATTTCCAGGTGCCTGATACGGTGCCTGCCCTGACGCGCGAGATGTTGCCGTTCGACACACTGAGTTTCACCTCAAAGGACCGAGCCAACAAACTGGTGGACCGTACGCTGCTGAACACGTATGTAGATTGTCCCAATCTGGTTGTAATGACCGAGAAGGAGGTGATGAAAGGGAAGATATTCAAGGATAATATAGAGAAGGAGGTTTCTTCCAAGCCGTCCGTCGTGAAACTGTTTGCACAAGAGAATATGGTGGGAGTGAAGGAGGAAGCCGACGTGATTATCCACAAGCCCAACTGGTGGGTGACGGGTGGAAACGGTTCATTGCAGATTACCCAGAACTATATCTCCGACAACTGGTACAAGGGAGGTGAGAGCACTAACGCCGTGCTTGCCAACCTGCAATTGTTTGCCAACTATAATGACCGTGAAAAGGTGCAGTGGGAAAATCTGCTCGATGCCAAGCTGGGCTTCAGCTCCGCACCTTCCGACGAGTTTCATAACTATCTGGTAAGTACCGACCAACTCCGGCTGTACAGTAAACTGGGTATTCAGGCTGCGTCCAAGTGGTATTATACCATCACGACTGAGTTTAAGACCCAGTTCTGCAATGGCTACAAGGCCAACAGTGAAGAGCTGGTTTCGGCTTTCTTTGCTCCGGCAGACTGGTCGAGCAGTATCGGTATGGACTACAAGTTGAAGAAGCAGAAATTCAGCTTGTCCGTTTTCATGGCTCCGCTGACGTACATGCTGCGCTATGTAGGAAATAAGGGGGTGAATGAAGTGAGTTTCGGTCTTGAGGAGGGCAAGTGCGTGAAGCATAACTTCGGTTCGCAGATACAGCCTACACTTTCGTGGACCATCATTCCTTCCATTACGCTGGATTCCCGCTTGGACTTCCAGACCAGTTATGAGTGGACACGTATTGAATGGGAAAACACGGTGAACTTTGTGCTGAACCGCTATCTTTCCACCAAGCTCTATGTGCACGCCCGCTATGACGACAGTGCCAAGCCGACGGAAGGGGACAGCTATTTTCAGGTAAAAGAATTGCTCAGTTTCGGTATCAATTATAAATGGTAAATAAACAAATGGTCTGTTCGGAGTGAACAGATTATCTGTTTTGGTTAGTCAGACGGTCTGATTTTTCCTTGACAGACCGTCTGATTTTTTGTCTTTTTGTAGTCTGTGGCAGGTGAAAAAACATAAAAACATAGAAAAAAGCACGTTTACGAACACAGAAAATGCATAGGAAAGGTTTGCAGTTCACAAATAATGCGTAAATTTGCCGCGATTTGTAATGCACACTTTGCAAAATGGCGAATACTATAAAACATCAAGGTATTGTGGAAAACATAAACGGTTCTCATCTCCAAGTGAGAATCATCCAGACTTCAGCGTGCGCTTCGTGTAGTGTCAAGGGACATTGTACCTCTGCGGATACGAAAGAGAAACTTGTCGATGTGGCCGATGCCGATGCCGCATCCTACCAGCCCGGCGACCGTGTATGGGTGACGGGCGAACTTTCAATGGGAGTGATGGCAGTTCTGTTTGCCTTTATATTTCCTTTCCTTATTCTGATAATCTCACTGTTTGTCTTTATGGCCATCTGGAATGACGAGCTGCGTTCCGCGCTTTGCTCGCTGGCACTCCTTATACCTTATTATTATATATTGTGGCTGAACAAGTCGCGGATGGGTAAGAAGTTCTCATTCTCCGTACGACCGATGAACTAACTAATAATAAAACAAATAATTAATAAACAACTAATTTATGAATGTAATTCTGATTGCAGTGATTTCATTGGGAGTTATAGCGCTGGTATCAGCCGCTATTCTTTACGTGGCTTCCAAGAAATTCGCCGTGTATGAAGATCCGCGGATTGCCCAGGTAGCAGAGGTGCTTCCCCAGGCAAATTGCGGTGGATGTGGTTACCCCCGGTTGTAGCGGATTTGCAGATGCTTGCGTAAAGGCAGGTTCGCTGGATGGTAAACTTTGTCCGGTGGGTGGACAGCCCGTCATGACAAAGATTGCCGAGATTCTGGGCTTGGATGCCGCTGCTGCCGAACCTATGGTTGCGGTGGTGAGATGTAATGGAACTTGTGCCAACCGTCCTCGTGTGAACCAATACGATGGCGCCAAGAGTTGTGCCATTGCGGCTTCTCTCTATGGTGGTGAAACGGGTTGTAGTTATGGCTGTCTGGGATGCGGCGACTGTGTGGCTGCCTGCCAGTTCGATGCTATCCACATGAATCCGGAGACCGGACTTCCCGAAGTGGATGAGGAAAAGTGTACGGCTTGTGGAGCTTGTGCCAAGGCTTGTCCGAAATCTATTATTGAAATCCGTCCTCAAGGCAAGAAATCACGTCGTATTTACGTACAGTGTGTAAACAAGGACAAGGGGGCCGTAGCACGCAAGGCTTGTACCGTGGCATGTATCGGTTGCGGCAAGTGTGTGAAGGTTTGTCCGTTCGAGGCTATCACGCTGGAAAACAATCTGGCTTACATTGACCCCAATAAGTGCAAATCCTGTCGCAAGTGCGAGGAAGCTTGTCCGCAAAACACAATCATTGCCCTCAACTTCCCGCCGCGCAAACCGAAGGCTGACGATGCAGCTCCCCAAGTAAAGGTTGCAGCTCCTAAAGCTGAGGTTGAGACTCCCAAAGCAGAGGTTTAGACTTCCCAAGTTGAGGTATGAATTAATAAAGTAAATAAACGACTAAAAATACAGAATTGTATGTTGAAGACATTTTCAATTGGTGGAGTCCATCCACACGAAAATAAACTTTCAGCACATCAGCCTATCATCAAGGCAGAGATTCCGGCCAAGGCCGCTATCTTGCTGGGACAGCACATCGGTGCTCCTGCCAAGCCTATCGTTGCCAAAGGTGACGTTGTAGAAGTGGGTACGAAGATTGCCGAGCCCGGCGGTTTTGTATCAGCAGCCATCCATTCGTCTGTCAGCGGAAAGGTCGCTAAGATTGACACGATTGTCGACGCCAGCGGTTACGCCAAGCCTGCTATATTCATTGACGTAGAAGGGGATGAGTGGGAAGAATCCATTGACCGTTCCGAAACGTTGGTGAAGGAATGCAGTCTGACCTCCGAGGAAATCGTGAAGAAAATCGCTGATGCCGGTATCGTAGGTCTGGGCGGTGCATGCTTCCCTACGCAGGTCAAGTTGTGTCCTCCTCCTGCATTCAAGGCAGAGTGTGTCATCATCAACGCCGTAGAGTGCGAACCGTATCTGACTGCCGACCATCAGCTGATGCTGGAACATGCGGAAGAAATTATGGTAGGTGTATCCATTCTGATGAAAGCGGTAAAGGTGAACAAGGCATTCATTGGCATTGAGAACAACAAGCCCGATGCCATCCAGCTGATGACGAAGGTTGCTTCCAGCTATGCAGGTATCGAGGTGGTACCCTTGAAGGTACAATATCCGCAGGGTGGTGAAAAGCAGTTGATTGATGCTGTCATCAGTCGCCAGGTTGCAGCCGGTGCGCTGCCTATCTCCACGGGAGCTGTGGTGCAGAATGTGGGTACCGCATTTGCCGTTTACCAGGCCGTACAGAAGAACAAACCTCTGTTTGAGCGTGTCATTACCGTGACTGGTAAGTCGCTGGCAAAGCCGTCCAATTTCCTGGCACGTATCGGTACGCCGATGAAGCAGCTGATTGAAGCTTGCGGCGGCCTGCCCGAAGATACGGGCAAGATTATCGGCGGTGGCCCGATGATGGGTAAAGCTCTGGTGAATACGGATGTACCGACTGCTAAAGGCAGCTCCGGTATTCTGATTATGAACGAGAAGGAAGCCAAGCGCGGCGAGGTACAGCCTTGTATCCGTTGTGCCAAGTGCGTGGGAGCCTGCCCGATGGGTTGGAGCCGTATCTGCTGGCTACCGTTTCGGCCCACGGAGATTTTGAAAGAGTAGAGAAAGAAGACATTATGTCGTGTATAGAATGCGGTTCATGCCAGTTCACTTGTCCTTCCAACCGTCCGATGCTGGATTATATCCGCTTGGGTAAGGGTAAGGTAGGAGCGATGATCCGTGCACGTCAAGCTAAAAAAATAACGAAGTATGAATAAATTAATCGTATCCCTTTCGCCCCACGTTCACGGCGGTGACAGCGTGAAGAAGAATATGTACGGTGTGCTTATCGCATTGATTCCGGCATTCCTTGTTTCGCTTTACTTTTTCGGACTGGGTGCGCTGATTGTTACGGCCACTTCCGTAGCAGCCTGCTTGTTCTTTGAATGGGCCATCGGCAAATTCCTCATGAAAAAAGAGACCACAACCATCACCGACGGCTCTGCCATCATTACCGGTGTGTTGCTGGCCTTTAACCTGCCTTCCAACCTGCCCGTTTGGATAATCATCCTCGGCGCCTTGTTTGCCATCGGAGTAGGCAAGATGTCTTTCGGAGGTTTGGGCTGCAATCCCTTTAACCCTGCACTGGCAGGACGTGTGTTCCTGCTGCTTTCATTCCCCGTGCAGATGACGACATGGCCGGCTGTAGGCCAGTTGACAGCCTATACGGATGCCACGACGGCTGCTACGCCGCTGGCTATTATGAAAGGTGTCATCAATGGTGCTCCGGGCATGTCCCTGAGCGACCTTCCGGGAGCTTTCGACCTTCTGATAGGTAATAATGGAGGATGTTTCGGTGAGGTGAGTGCCTTGGCGCTGCTGCTTGGTTTGTTCTACATGTTGTGGAAGAAAATCATCACCTGGCACATTCCGGTATCTATTCTGGTGACGGTATTCGTGTTCTCCGGTATCATGTATCTGGTCAATCCGGAACTTTATGTATCCCCGGTCGTACAGTTGTTGTCCGGTGGTCTGATGCTGGGTGCTGTCTTTATGGCTACGGACTACGTGACTTCTCCGATGAGCCACAAAGGTATGCTGATTTATGGTGTTTGCATCGGCCTGCTGACTGTCATCATCCGTCTGTTCGGTGCATATCCGGAGGGCATGTCGTTTGCCATTCTGATTATGAATGCGTTCACTCCGCTCATCAACACCTATGTTAAACCTAAACGCTTTGGGGAGGTAGCGAAGAAGAAATGAAAAACGTTAGAATCATCCTTGAAGAATATGTTGCTGGTACTTACGGGCGTTACCGCAATCTCCGTAGCGCTGCTGGCTTATGTAAACGAATTGACGAAGGAGCCCATTGCGCAGGCCAATGCAAAGACCTTGAGCGATGCCGTAAGTGCGGTGGTTCCGGGCTTCGACAATGACCCCATCGCCGAGAAGAAGATGCAGGAAGTAAACGGAGTACAGTATTCTGTATATCCTGCCACCAAAGGCGGAGAATATATCGGAGCTGCTGTGGAAGCTGTTGCCATGGGTTTTGGCGGTGAGCTGAAAGTGTTGGTCGGTTTCGATGCTGAAGGCAAAATCATCGACTACTCCTTGTTGTCGCATGTGGAAACTCCGGGGTTGGGCTCCAAAGCTGCCGACTGGTTCAAGAAAGGCAATAAAGGTGACATCACCGGCATGAATCCGGGTGAAGCGGCGTTGACAGTGAGCAAGGACGGTGGTAAAGTAGATGCCATTACAGCGTCTACCATCACCTCACGTGCTTTTTTGAATGCAGTGAATGCGGCTTATGCTGCCTATGCCGGTCAGGAAACTGCCGACGGCACTACCGGCGCTACTCAAAAGAATGTTGAACAACCTGCTGATTCCGCAGCTCCCGAAGCTGTGGATACACTCAGCGCTAAATGAGAAAGGAGTAGAAGATATGAATAATTTTAAAGTATTGATGAACGGGATTGTAAAAGAGAATCCTACGTTTGTACTCCTGCTTGGTATGTGTCCTACATTGGGTACGACTTCATCTGCTATCAACGGCATGGGTATGGGACTGGCAACGATGTTCGTGCTTATCTGTTCCAATGTGGTGATTTCCGCTATCAAGAACCTTATTCCGGATATGGTGCGTATTCCTTCTTTCATTGTTGTAATCGCATCGTTCGTAACACTGCTGCAAATGGTGATGCAGGCTTACGTTCCCGCACTTTATGCGACACTGGGCTTGTTTATTCCGCTGATTGTGGTGAACTGTATCGTACTGGGCCGCGCCGAGGCTTTTGCTGCCAAAAATAATCCGGTGGCATCTTTCTTCGACGGTTTGGGTATGGGATTAGGTTTTACTATCGCATTGACTTTATTGGGTGCTGTCCGCGAATTCCTGGGCACAGGCAAGATATTCAACCTCACGATTCTTCCCGAAGAATACGGTATGCTGGTATTTGTTCTTGCACCGGGTGCGTTTATAGCTTTGGGATACCTCATTGCGTTGGTTAACAGCTTCAAGAAAGCATAATTTGTAATTCATAATTAGAATTGATATTATGGAATATATATTGATATTTATCTCGGCAATCTTTGTCAATAACATTGTGTTGTCGCAATTCCTGGGTATCTGTCCGTTTCTGGGCGTATCCAAGAAAGTGGAGACGGCGTTAGGCATGTCGGCAGCAGTGGCATTCGTGCTTACTATTGCTACAATCGTAACGTTCCTCATTCAGAAGTTTGTGCTCGATGCTTTCGGTCTGGGCTATCTTCAAACCATCACCTTTATCCTTGTGATTGCCGCATTGGTGCAGATGGTGGAGATTATCCTGAAAAAATGTATCTCCTTCTTTATACCAGGCTTTAGGTGTGTTCTTGCCTCTGATTACAACGAACTGCTGTATTCTCGGTGTGGCTATCCTCGTTATCCAGAAAGATTATGATTTGCTGACCGGTGTGGTTTATGCATTCTCTACGGCTATCGGCTTCGGTCTGGCGCTGACGCTCTTTGCAGGTCTGCGCGAACAGATGAGTCTGGTGAACGTGCCGAAGGGCATGCAGGGAACTCCGATAGCTTTGATTACTGCCGGTTTGCTGGCTATGGCATTCATGGGCTTCTCCGGCGTAGTTAAGCTCTAAGATATACTCTGAATTTAAGCTAAAGCGAAGAACCGGTTCTCTTTGTAAAAAGAAGAGGGCGGTTTCTTCGCTTTGTCTTTTATGGGCAAAGTTATCGTACACGGTCAGGGGTGAATATTCTTTGGTTAATTTTTACCGGTCATGTACGTGCTTTATGAATTTATTTCCTACATTTGTAGCCTAATGATAACCTAAAAGCTAAATTATCTATATTAATATGAAAGAGAAAATCTTGGTTACAGGCGGAACCGGCTATATTGGTTCTCATACTGTGGTAGAACTTCAGAACGCAGGTTATGAAGTCGTTATTATCGATAATCTGTCAAACTCCAGCGCAGATGTTGTAGACAACATTGCAAAAGGTATCGGGCATCCGTCCTGCATTCGAGAAATTGGATTGTCTGGATTACGCCGGTCTCGACGCTGTGTTTGCTAAATATAAAGGTATCAAGGCTATTATCCACTTTTGCGGCAAGCAAGGCGGTGGGAGAGTCTGTGGAAAAGCC
>ENA-OQCV01000107-OQCV01000107.1-human-gut-metagenome-genome-assembly--contig:-NODE-107-length-23708-cov-3.538696_pt1 | contig 23708 bp, 23 predicted proteins | sample MGYA00242766_ERZ504592 | MGnify/ENA primary metagenome ERZ504592 (study PRJEB26092, sample SAMD00036315) | human gut metagenome | host: Homo sapiens | study: EMG produced TPA metagenomics assembly of...
GGTGCCGCTCGCGCCGAAGCGCAATGCGGCGAAACTGGAATCGGCGTACGTCGACGTGATGCCCTTCACGATGCGCTTGGCCGCGTCAAGACGGCTGATTGTACCCGAGGAGCCGTATTCCGCGTCCTTGACCGCCATCGATCCGGTGACGTCGACCGCCACCATGACATCGGTGGCATTGATAGCCCGGCTGGTGGTGGTCGTCACGATGCTGGGCGTCAGCATCATCACGGCGGCGAGCAGGAACATTATCACCCTGCGTATGCAGGCGGTCAGCGTCTCATCGCTGGAGCGCCTGCGCCGCACATGCACGACGACCACCGCGACCGCGAACGCCAGCATGAGCGCTGCGATCGCGCCGCCCGCGATCCAACCCAGAGCCGGGGCGAATGTCATCGGTCTCATCGTCTCAACCTCCATGCCAGTATCATCCATATCGCAAGCAGCACGACCAGCATCAGCGTCCACCATCCCGGCGCGTCGATCAACGCGGCCTGGCTTGACCGTCGGCTTTCGCTGGTACGCCGGCTGTCAATCTGCCTCACCAGCTCGTTGATGTCGGATGAGCCCGACTGGGTGAGGAACGTTCCGCCGCGGGACTCGATCTGCTGCTTCATCTCGGTGGTTGTGGCGTCGCCCTCGCTCTGGCGTGGCCCGGAGAACAGGCCGTCCACGCTGATATGCGAGGCTTCGGCCATATCGAGCGCCTGGACGAGTGAATACGTCGGCGTGCCGGACGCCACGTTGTCGGTGGCGAGCACGATCGAGGCGGGGCGCTGCCGTGCGGCGTCGGACGTGTCGCCATAGGCGAAGCCGGGTATCATCGCGGCGCAGCTGACCAGCCCGTCCCCGATCAGGGATGTCGAGTTCTTGCGGTTCTGCGTGCCTTCCAGCCAATCGGCGATCTTTTGGTAGTCCTTGTCGCTCATCTTGTCGATGTCGTCCTGCGATTCGACGCCACGGAGCGCGTCCGCCGCCTTGGTCAGCTGGCTGGAGACCAGGTCGTAGTCGTCGGTCATGGGGGAACACCGTGCGCGATGTCGACGTTGAAGATGCTCAGGGCGATGCGTTCTCCCCGGAAATGGCTCACCAGTTCCAGATATGTTTCGATGACCGCCCGGTCATAGGGAGCGCCGAACCTGACACGTCGAGGCACAACACGATGTCGCGACTGCTGGAGCGTTCCGCGTCGCGGTCCACATGCGCCGGTCTGGCGATAAGAACCGTGCAGATGGCCAGCGCCGCCACCAGCGCCGCCACGGCGATCCGCCCCAGCAATCGCCACAGATGGAACAGATGCGATGCATGCTCGGTATTGAGGTCGTCGTCAAGACTGTATACCGGCATGCCGTCCCGCGGGGGACGCCTGCGGCCTCGGAAGATCGCGATGACGGCCACCAGCACTGCCGCGACGAGCACGGCCGCCACGGCGGCATACGGCCACAGCCAATGGATGCTCATGTCGTTCGTGGTCATCAGCGCCACCTTTCCATGAGGTTCAGCACCCAGTCGGCGGCCTGTTCCACAGTGGCGTCCTTCGCCTGCGCGTTGAACTCGGCGTTCGCGAACTCCGGCGGATACAGCGCGGCTATGGTCTGGCGCAGCAGCGTGAAACCGTGGACTCCCGAATCACCTGCCAGGGAGCCTGCGGAACGTGACGCGATCTCCTGCAGCGTCGTCGAACCGAGCTCCGCGCTGCTGGCCTGCGACGCGAAGTCCCTCGCCACGGCGGCGAGCTCGACGAAGGCGTCCTCGCGCGAAAGCTTCCCAGCCCCGTTGCGCTCCACGATGTCATGCACGCGGCTTTTCCACTGCGAGACGGGGGCGAGGGCGTTGTGGGACCCTCGGGGAGCGGCTACGCGTTTCGCACGTCGAGGACGGGACATGATGACGATCGCCACAATCAGGATCAGCAACGCGATGAAGCACGCCATCGTCACTATGGGCAGCAGAGACGCGACGGGCACATCCGTCACGGGATGCAGGTCGTTCACGTCCACGGCTGCGGCCAGCGTCGACGAGGTCACGAAACCGTTCATGACGTTCATGCAGGCACCTCCGACGTCAGGTTCAGCGATGGCGGCACGCGCAGCTGATTGCGGATGGAACGGCCGAGCGAACGCGACACCAGCCGCACGAAGGCATCGAACATCATGTCGCTCGACGCGGCGCGGATCATTCGCGAACCATGTTTGGCGAGTTCGTGCTCCAGAGCGGCGCACACGTATCTGCGATGCAGCGCCACCTCTTCCGCGGCCTTCGCGTTGCGCAGCAGGGCGGGGATGCGGCGCCCGGATTTTCCGTCATACCATTCGCGGGCGGCCTCGGATGGGTCGAAGGGGTTGGCCGTCGCCACGGTGATCAGCACCACGGGGTGGGTGGCGGCTATGGCGCCGATGACGTTGATGTGACGCTTGCGCAGGGCCAGCTCGTCGGTGGCAAGCACGATGAGCGCCTGACGGTCGCGTATGCGGCGCGCGTAATCCAGCAGAGCGTCGATGTTGCGGCCGTATGACCAATCCCGCCGCAAGGCGTCGTCCAGCGTGCGCTCGAACTGCGCGAACCCGCCGTTGAACGGCATGCGCGTGATGCTGTGGGCGTCGGCGAACACCAGGGAGACGTCATCGCTGCGCCGCAGCGACAGCGCGGCGAACATGCGCAGCGCGTTGCCTGCGACCGCGTAGGCCGGCTCGCCTGACGCGCATCCTCCGGTCATCTCCTCGCCGACATCGCACAGCAGCCACACCTGGCTGGTCGCCTGGCGCGCATGCTGCACGACCATCGGGCGACCGAGACGGGCGCTGGCTTTCCAATCGATGAGACGCGCCTCGTCCCCCGGCCCGTAGACGCGGATGTCCATCGGGTCGTCATTGCCTCCACGCCGGTTCGAGGCGTGCTCGCCCTCCAGGACGCCCAGCGCCTTGCGAACGGTCGGAAGGCTCAGCGAATTGCCCAGCGCCTCGATCTTCCTGCGGATCCGGTCGTCGGAAGATGAGGAGTGTGAGGAGTGTGAGGGGTGTGAGCCATCGATCATGGGACGTGAACCGTTTCCACGATCCGATCGATCACCTGGTCGCTGGTCACGCCGTCAGCCAGCGCCTCGAAGGTCAGGATCACACGGTGCCTGAGCACTTCGTGGACCATCATCTTCACATCCTCGGGGATGACGTAATCCCGGCCGGCGAGCAGCGCGTTGGCCTGCCCGCTGCGGATCAGGGCGATCGACGCGCGGGGGCTCGCACCGAGGCGGACCGTCGAGCTCAGGCCCTTCAGCGGCTTGTTTCCGGCACCGCGCGAGGTCGCCACCAGATCGACGGCGTAGCGCATGATCGCCTCCGACACATGGACGCGCCGCGCCGATTTGCGCAGAAACTCCACATCCTGAATGGTGATCGTGTCGGACGGCAGCGATTTCGGATCGAACATGTCGGTGCCGCGGCGCGTGAGCATCGCCAGCATGCTCGTCTCCTCGTCGGCCTTGGGATAGGTCATGACGGCCTTCATCATGAATCGGTCCATCTGGGCTTCCGGCAGGTTGAACGTGCCCTCCTCCTCGATGGGGTTCTCGGTGGCGATTACCATGAACGGCTTGGGCAGCTCGATGCGTTCGCCGCCGATCGTCGTGGCGCCTTCCGCCATGGCCTCAAGCATCGCCGACTGCGTTTTGGCGTTGGATCGGTTGATCTCGTCGAGCAATACGAAATTGGCGTGGATCGGGCCGATCTGGGTGGAGAACCGCTGGGTGGAGAAGTCAAACACCTGGGTGCCCACCAGATCGGACGGCATGAGGTCGGGCGTGCATTGCACTCGGCGGAACGTTCCCGAGACCGAGGTGGCCAGCGTCTGGGCCGCGGTGGTCTTGGCCAGGCCGGGCACGGATTCGATGAGGATGTGGCCGCCTGCGACCATCGTGGCGATCAGCGCTTCGCGCAAGTCGGACTGTCCGACCAGCGTCTGGGCGAATCTGGCGCGGATGCGGTCGGTGAGTTGCCGTGCGCGTCGCAGGTCATCCTGCGTCAGCGCGGCGGAAGGCGCCGGCACGGGCGTGCGCATGGGGGCGGCCGGCATGGCGCCCGTCATGGGGATCGCGTTCGCGAGCTGGGACGGCATTGAAGGTTTCGAGGTGAATAAAGCCATGCTGCCCACCTTACCGTGACGAAGCAACCGCGGAGTGGGGATCGGGCCGATCCGCCTGCGCCGATGGCAGTGACCAGTCGACCGGTTCCGCGCCCATGGAGACCAGCGCTTGGTTGGCGCGGGAGAACGGGTGGGAGCCGAAGAACCCGCGGGATGCGGACAGAGGGCTGGGATGCGGCGAGGCGATGATGGTCGCGTTGGTGAGCAGCGGCGCGAGGCTCTGCGCGTTGCGCCCCCAGAGGATCGCCACCAGCGGCTTCGGCTTGCCGTCCGCGTCCACCCGGGCGTTAAGGGCGCGGATGGCGGCCTCGGTGATGGTCTCCCATCCCTTGCCCTGATGGCTGTTGGGGCGTCCCACGCCGACGGTCAGGCACCTGTTCAGCAGCATCACGCCGCGCTGGGTCCAGGGTGTCAGGTCACCGTTGGCGGGCATCGGCACGTGCATGTCGTCGACGAGCTCGCGGTAGATGTTGACCAGGCTCTTCGGCAGCGGTCGGACGTCGGGCGCCACGCAGAAGCTCAGGCCGACCGGATGCCCCGGAGTCGGGTAGGGATCCTGCCCGACGATCAGCACCTTGATCGAGTCGAATGGAATTGTGAAGGCTCTGAGGATATTATGGCTTGCGGGCAGGTACTGACGTCCTGCCTGCAGTTCGGAGCGGAGGAAATCGCCCATGTGATGGACCTGCGGCTCCACGTCCTGCAGCGCGGCGGCCCATCCGGGCTCCACGAGCTGCGACAATGGTTTGACTGGATGTTGACTCATGGTCTCTACTGTAGCGAGCGTGTCGAAGCTGTGCATATCCGGTGCATGACTGACGGCCGCCGCGCACTTGGGACACCATGGCCGGTAGACTTGACGAACGATACGGAAGGGTGATTATGGCCAAGGACAAGGAAACATACGATTCGTATGCCAAAGACGTGTTCGACAATCCTCCGGCAGGTCCGGTGGGCGTGCATCGGGGCGCGCGGTCGGCCGGGGCGCGCATGACGCCTTTCCTGATCGTGCTGCTTGTGGTGGCCCTGGCGGGCGTCGGCACATGGGGTGTGCTGTCGGGAATGTTCTCCGACGTGCTCTTCGGGAACAACGGCACGTCGCAGGCGGCTGACGACAAGGCGTCCGACAGCGACGACTCGAAGACCGGCGACACGACGAAGTCCGGCACGGGCGAGCAGTCCACTTCTAGTTCGACTGACGGTTCCTCCGACACGGCTTCCAATACCTCCACGGATTCCGCCCAGAGCGATACGACATCGAGCCGCAGCGACGGTTCGACCGATGCCACCGACACGAACGGGCAGGGGACGGACTCCACCGCCTCGTCCGACGCGCAGTCGACGCCGCCGGCCACCGCCGAGGCGAACAAGGCCACTTCCGTCCGCGTGATCAACGGAACCAAGATCTCCGGTCACGCCGCCAGCCGTGCGTACACGCTCAAGCAGGCCGGATACAAGAACGTCGTCTCCGCCAACCCCTCCGGTACGTTGCCCGCGAGCACCGTGGTCTGGTACCAGAACGAGACCGATGCGGCGACCGCGAAGGACATCGCCGTGACCTTGGGCATCTCCGACGTGCGGCAGATGTCGGGCATCTCCGCACCCGTCGTCGTCGTGCTGATGCAGTGACCGTACATCGGCCGAGAATCCGCGTCCCCGTAGGCTTTGTGCGAATGTCCCCTAGTACCGTACAATGATATGGAGTCGCGAGGTGGGGGATGCGGTGCGGTTTTGAGCTCTCTTCCGTTTGTTCGCGGCATAGGAACAAGGGAAAGAATATAACAATGGCACAGGGAACTGTGAAGTTCTTCAGCGCTGGCAAGGGTTACGGATTCATTACCTCTGATGCTGGTGGGGATGATGTGTTCGTGCACTACTCGGTTATTCAAGCCGATGGTTTCAAGACGCTGAACGAGGGCGATAAGGTCGAGTACGAGGCCGAACGTGGGCCGAAGGGAATGCAGGCCACGAAAGTGGTCAAGCTCTGAATCGCGCGAGGCTTTGCGCGTCATCGAAGCTCCGGTACCCAATGGGTGCCGGAGCTTTTTCCTTTTCTTTCGGCTTTACCGGATCGGTATCGGCATGCTCCGGCCTTCGCGGATCACGCGATGATTTCAAGCCAACAGCGCAATCCTCATGAATATGTTGGCACTCGGGCACCGAGAGTGCTAATCTCCCAATTAGCACTCGGGGAGTGAGAGTGACAGCCGGCAGCTGACGGTCGGCGGCCACGCCTCGCCCCCAGGTGAGATTCAGTACCGTGAAGCCATTTGGAGGATACACAACCATGGCAAAGATCATTGCATACGACGAGGAAGCTCGTCAGGGCATGCTTGCGGGTCTCGACAAGCTCGCCAACACCGTGAAGGTCACTCTGGGTCCGAAGGGCCGCAATGTGGTGCTCGACAAGTCCTATGGCGCACCGACCATCACCAACGATGGCGTCTCCATCGCCAAGGAAATCGATCTTGAGGATCCGTACGAGCGCATCGGCGCCGAGCTGGTCAAGGAAGTCGCCAAGAAGACCGACGACGTCGCGGGCGACGGAACCACCACCGCCACCGTGCTGGCCCAGTCCCTCGTGCACGAAGGCCTGAAGAACGTTGTCGCCGGCTCCAACCCGATCGCGCTGCGTCGCGGCATCGAGAAGGCCACCGACACCATCGTCAAGGAACTGGTCGCCGCCGCCAAGGACGTGGAGACCAAGGACCAGATCGCCGCCACCGCCACGATCTCCGCAGCCGACCCCGAGGTTGGCGAGAAGATCGCCGAGGCTCTGGACAAGGTCGGTCAGGACGGCGTCGTGACCGTCGAGGACAACAACCGCTTCGGCCTTGACCTTGAGTTCACCGAGGGCATGCGTTTCGACAAGGGCTACATCGCCCCGTACTTCGTGACCAACGCGGACGACCAGACCGCGGTTCTTGAGGATCCGTACATCCTCCTGACCTCCGGCAAGGTTTCCAGCCAGCAGGACGTCGTCCACATCGCCGAGCTCGTCATGAAGTCCGGCAAGCCGCTGCTGATCATCGCCGAGGACGTCGACGGCGAGGCGCTGCCGACCCTCATCCTGAACAAGATCCGCGGCACCTTCAACTCCTGCGCCGTCAAGGCCCCCGGCTTCGGCGACCGTCGCAAGGCGATGCTGCAGGATATGGCCATCCTGACCGGTGCTCAGGTCGTGTCCGACGAGCTGGGTCTCAAGCTCGACTCCATCGACATGTCCGTGCTCGGCACCGCCAAGAAGGTCATCGTCTCCAAGGACGAGACCACCATCGTTTCCGGCGGCGGCGACAAGGCCGACGTCGAGGCTCGCGTGGCCCAGATTCGCGCCGAGATCGAGAAGACCGACTCCGATTACGACCGTGAGAAGCTGCAGGAGCGTCTCGCCAAGCTGGCCGGCGGCGTCGCCGTCATCAAAGTCGGCGCGGCCACCGAGGTCGAGGCCAAGGAGCGTAAGCACCGCATCGAAGACGCCGTGCGCAACGCCAAGGCCGCTATCGAAGAGGGCCTGCTGCCCGGCGGTGGCGTGGCGCTCGTCCAGGCTGCCAAGAAGGCCGAGTCCGCAGAAGCCGTCACTTCGCTGACCGGCGAAGAGGCCACTGGTGCCGCCATCGTGTTCCGCGCCATCGAGGCCCCGATCAAGCAGATCGCCGAGAACTCCGGCGTGTCCGGTGACGTGGTGTTCAACAAGGTTCGCGAGCTGCCGGAGGGTCAGGGTTTCAACGCCGCCACCGACACCTACGAGGATCTGCTGGCCGCCGGCGTCGCCGACCCGGTCAAGGTCACCCGCTCCGCTCTGCAGAACGCCGCGTCCATCGCCGGCCTGTTCCTGACCACCGAAGCGGTTGTCGCCAACAAGCCGGAACCGAAGGCCGCCGCTCCGGCCGCCGGCGCCGACATGGGCTACTGATCCGCTCTCGGAATCCGCCATCGCAGCGCGGTAGCGCGTTGCAGCAGCGGATGCCGTAACACGGATTTGCCGCGATGTGAAGGGCTTCGACCTGTTGAGGGTCGGAGCCCTTTTCGTATGTCTGCGGGCGTACCGGAGCGGATCACCGCCGTGATACTGTTCAGCCGGAAGCGAACAGTCGGGACGCCTGCGCTTCGGCGTCGGCGTAGACGGTGGATGCCTGGGTGAGCGCCTGCTGGATGGATTCCAGCGACGCCTCCATCTGCTGCTGTGCCGCACGCCACTGCGCGCTGACCGAAGTGAACTGCGTGGCGGCACCGCCACGCCAGGCGTCCTGGAGCCCGTTGAGGTTCGTATACATTCCGTTGACCGCCTGTCGGATGGCGGCGATGGACGCCGAAACGGCGGCGGAGGAGGATTGGATCCGTTCGGAATCCACTTGATATTGGGGCATGGTTGTTCCTTTCCTGTATTGTTCTGTTTTCGCCCGGTGACGTTGAAGCGTCCGGCCGGTAATGTGGAGGATATGACATTGCGAACGATGAGATACGGAAAAACGGATGATGTGGTCGAAGGCTCGGCCATTTTGGGGGTTATCGGCGTGTCGCGCGACGGATTTTCTCTGTGGAAACGGCTGTTTTCCGCGGTTTTGACGGTGCTGGTCATAACAATGTGGATAACTTCGCCCGGTGCGGTCGCATACGCCGCCGGGGACGATTCGTCGTCCTCGGACCAGGGGCAGGCCACGTTCTCCCAGGACATAACCGATCCCTACAACGTGCTCGGCTCCAATCTGACGAAAGTCACGGACGCCATATCCAGCACCTACGACAGCACCGGCGTGTCGGTCAAGCTGTCATACATGCTGCATTTCGAGGGGGTAGAGGACCCCGACCAATGGGCGCAGGAGGCGTTGGACGCCACCAACCCCAAACCGAACACCGTGCTGCTGGCCGTGGCCCTCAACGACGGCAAGCTCGTGGTCGCCGTCTCCGGCAACTCGGAATCGTGGCTGTACAACAAGACCACGTCGGACCAGCTGCTGAAAAGCGCCTACGGGCCGGTCAGCGGCAGGAACCCCGACTGGTCCGGCTCGGCGATCGCCATGATGGATTCCATCGCCACGATCAAGACGACCACAGCGCAGCGCGGCACGGTGTGGAAATGGGTGGGCATATCCGTGATGTGCGGCGTGCTGGTGGTTCTGATCGTCATCGGCGTCGTGACGGTGGTTCGCCGTCGTCGCGATACGAAGGGCAAGCAGCCGGATGCCGAGAAGGACGCAGGAAAATCCACAGAGAAAGCCACGAAGAAAGACACGGGCAAGTCCGCCAAGAAGCGGCGCTCCAAGGGTGATGCAGCCGAGTCGGACTCCCCGGCGGAGGACGACGGCAGGCCGCAGTCCGCTTCAAGTGAATCCGACGAGCAGTCCGCTCCGTCCATACCCATGACGCGCCGCGAACGGAGGGAGGCATCCCGGCGCGGAAAGCGGTTCGGAACGTCGTCGGCCGCCACCGCGCCCAAGCCGGGCAACACCGACGAAGCCGCCGACGAAGGCTCCCGGGAGCGTTTCGACGCGTGGCTGGCGTCCATTGTCCCGCAAGACACAGATGGTGTTCAGGAAACATCCAGAACATCGAGTCAAGCTGGTAACCATGAGCAAGCCGATTGAAGCATCCATTGTTGTTGTCGACGACGAACCGTCCATCCGTGAACTGCTCGTCGCATCCCTGCATTTCGCCGGATTCGATGTGGCCACCGCCGCATCGGGCTCCGAAGCCATCGAGGTGATCGAGAAGACCCAGCCCGACCTGATCGTCCTCGACGTCATGCTCCCTGACATCGACGGATTCACCGTGACCCGCCGCATCCGGCAGGAGGGCATTGGCGCCCCCGTGCTTTTCCTCACCGCCCGCGACGACACACAGGACAAGGTGATGGGATTGACCGTCGGAGGCGACGACTACGTGACCAAGCCCTTCAGCTTGGAGGAGGTCGTGGCCCGCATCCGCGCGATTCTGCGTCGCACCCGTGAGCAGGTGGAGGACGATCCGATCATCCGCGTCGGCGACCTTGAGATCAACGAGGATTCGCACGATGTGTCCCGCGCCGGTCATGCGATCGATCTGAGCCCGACCGAATACAAGCTGCTGCGCTACCTGATGGACAACGAGGGCCGTGTGCTGTCGAAGGCGCAGATCCTCGATCACGTCTGGCAATACGATTGGGGCGGTGACGCGGCGATCGTCGAGTCGTACATCTCGTACCTGCGCAAGAAGGTCGACGGCATCATGGTGACCGACGACAACGGTGAACAGCACAAGGTCACCCCGCTGATCGAGACCAAGCGAGGCATCGGCTACATGATTCGCGAGCCCAGAGTCTCGGCGTGAGGCGGGCGCGATGACCGCACATACACCTCCGCCGACGGGTGACGGAACCGCCGCAGGCCCGGCCCCGGCACCGGGAACCGTGCCGACCGGCACGGCCGGGACTCCGGGAACCGCGCAGATACCTCCGCCGACAGCCGCCCCTGCGAGCCAGAAGCGTGCGACCCATACCAAGGGTGTGTGGGCGACACTGAAATCGATGTTCGTCGGGCGTCTGGACGCCGTTCCGCTGGCCACCAAGATCGTGGCGTGCACGGTCATCCTGCTGATCGTGGGTACGGCCGGTATATCACTGACGTTGCGCCAGCTGGTCGGCAACTACATGCTGGAGAAGACGGACACGCAGCTGTTCCGTCAGGCGCAACTGGTCCTCAACAACATCGATACCATGCGTCAGCAGAATAACGCCGAGAAATCCAGCAGCAGCCTGCTGTACAGCTACTTCGTGCAGATCCGCGACAGCGACGACACCATCTTGCGCAACGCCATCGTCCCCACTCTCAAGGACGGCGTCAGTTCGATGCCGTTGCTGCCTATGGACGGCAGCCGCGGAGGCGTGCAGCTCCAGCAGCCGTTCACCACCAACGCCGTCGTGACGTTGAGCGGGCGGAGCGTGGACCATTCCACGCTGTCCACCGCCGAATCGCCGTGGCGCGTCGTGGCGCTGCCGTGGACCGATGAGGACGGCAAGCCCGGCGGCGTATGCTACATCGGTCTGTCGCTGAGCGACCAGCTTGACACCGTAAAGACATTGACCCGTTACTGCATCATCGTCGGCGTGGCCATCGTCATACTCGGCGCCCTGCTGGCCACGCTGATGACCCAGAGAACACTGTCTCCGCTGAAGCGCATCGAGAAGACCGCCGCGAAGATCGCCGCCGGCGACCTCACACAACGCGTGCCCCCCGGCGCCGGAGAACACGGAGGTCGGTTCGCTGTCGGTCTCGCTCAACGCCATGCTCACCCGAATAGAGCAGAGCTTCCACGAGCAGGAGGAGACCACGGCGAAGATGAAACGATTCGTCTCCGATGCCAGCCATGAGCTTCGCACGCCGCTCGCGGCGATCCACGGGTATGCGGAGCTATACAAGATGCAGCGTGACCTGCCGGGTGCGCTGGGACGCGCCGATGAGTCGATCTCGCATATCGAGGATTCGAGCACCCGCATGACGGTACTGGTGGAGGACCTGCTGTCGTTGGCGCGCCTCGACGAGGGGCGTGGCATCGACATCACTCAGCAGGTGCCGCTGACCACGCTGGTCACGGACGCGACCGAAGACCTGCACGCGCTCGATCCGGGCCGTGAGATTCGCCGCGGCACGCTGACATTCCAGCCGCGCAACGGGGATGAGCCGGCCGATCTGGAGTTCGTCGAAGGCCCGCTGCCCGATGTCACGCTGAAAGGCGACGGGTCGAGGCTGCGGCAGGTGGTCACCAACATCGTCGGCAACATCCACCGCTACACGCCCGCCGACTCCCCGGTGGAGATATCCGTCGGCGTCATGCCCGCGTCGATCAGCCCCGAATCGTTGGCCCGCATGTCCGCGAATGACGCCTCGATGCGCTACTTCATCGAAGCCGTGGACGTAAGCCGCTCCATGCAGATGGGCATGAACTACGCGGTGGTCCGCTTCAGCGACCATGGTCCGGGCGTGCCCGAGAACTCCCGCTCCAAGATCTTCGAGCGGTTCTACACCGCGGACCCGTCCCGGGCGCGTCTCAAAGGCGGCACCGGGCTTGGCATGGCCATCGCGCAGTCGGTGGTCAAGGCGCACAAGGGCTTCATCTGCGCGACCGACTCCCAGGGCGGCGGCCTCACGCTCACGGTGGTGCTGCCCATAGCGCCGCTGGAGCCGAAGATCGCCGTGGACGAACCCCCTCAGAACGCCAAGGCGGAACGCAAGGCCGAACGCAACAAAGCCAAGCAGGAAAAACAGCAGGCGCGGCAGCACAAGAGCGAGTGATTCGCGTCCGGTGCGATGCCGCGTGCCGTGCGTTCATGCATTGAGGTAAACTGATACTTTGATGTATTCATGAGCAGATCGAGAATCTGCCGGTCCGACGAGTAACGAGGTGTGCCATGCCCAGTGGGCGCGTACGTTGGTTCGACGCGAAAAAGGGATTCGGATTCATTACGAACGACGAGGGCGAGGACGTGTTCCTGCCCGCAGCGGCTCTGCCGGATGGCGTGACCACCCTGCGCAAAGGCGCCCGCGTGGAGTTCTCCGTGATCGACGGCCGCAAGGGGTCCACAGGCCATGGGTGTGACGCTGGTCGCATCCGTGCCGTCCCGTGGTCAAGGCGACCCGCCCGAAGCCGGATGATATGGCCGCCATCGTGGAGGACCTTATCAAGCTTGCTGGATTCCGCGGGCAACGAGCTGCGTCGCCATCGGTATCCCTCCGCCGCCGACAGCCGGAAGCTCGCCACACTGCTGCGTGGCGTGGCTGACAGCTTCGACGTGCAGGAATGAGGGGACAGGGGATAGTACATGCCTGAAACGACCATGCCTGAGACGGTTGTGGACGAACCCGGTATCGCGGATTCGCCCATCGCCTCCATCGACCCGAAAGACGCTGCCCGTGCCATGGCCGTCGAGGCTGCCGAGGACGAGAACGGCGTCGGAGAGTTCGTCAAGGCCATCGACGCCGGTGACGGCATCACCGATTACCGGTTCGTCTCGCTGATGCGCGGCTACGAGGGATGGCAGTGGTCCGTGACGATGTTCCACGATGTCGAACGCGACACGTGGACGGTGAACGAGTCAACGCTTATTCCCATGGAACAGGCGCTGCGCCCTCCGGAATGGATTCCATGGAAGGACCGTCTGCTGCCGACCGACCTGTCGGTGACCGACTCCATCGGCACCGACCCGGATGATCCGCGGTTGGAGGAAGGTTTCCGGGCGACCGCCGAAGCCGAGACCGGTGACACGCGCGTTTCGGATGCACGGGACGTGGAGGCGGCCGGGGCCCCGGGCAAGGTCGATGCCGCGGATGAGGCATCGGATACCGGAGCGTCGGATTCTGAGGCGCCTGACAGTGAACCTGTGGAGTCCCAGGACGCTCAGCCCACCACAGCTGCGGAGGATGTCGATGACGCGGTGAGCGCATTCGATCTGTCCCGCCGCCATGTGCTGTCCCCGCTGGGCCGCGCCCAGACCGCGCAGCGCTGGTATGAGGGCCCTCGCGGCCCCAAGTCGTTGTCCACCAAGACCGCGTCGGGCAATCTGTGCTCCACCTGCGGGTTCTTCGTCGCGTTGCAGGGCGATCTGAGCGAAATGTTCGGCGTCTGCGCGAACAAGTGGAGCCCGGACGACGGCAAGGTCGTCTCGCTCGACCACGGATGCGGCGAACATTCCGAAATCGAGCCGCCCGAGCCGAGCCACATGTGGATTCAATCCAAGCCCGCGTTCGACGACCTGCATATCGATGTCATCGCGCAGGCGCCGCGGGACGAGCGCGGCGAAGTGGAGCTGATCGAGAAGCTCGGTGCCGCCGGCCTGCCGTTCGACGTGCCCAAGGGCACGATCATCCTCAAATCCCAGCTGCCTGAAACGCGCTGACCCGAATCGCCCGCAACACGGGCAACGTCACGGCGACCGAATGGCGGAATGACGATGGAACGATAATCGCCTGTGACACCACGCGAAGCGGTGTCACAGGCGATTCGTCTATATCCGGGGTTGCGCATCCGGGCCAGCGCGCGATGGCGCTCAGTGCACGATGGTGACCGTGCACTCCGCGAAGTTCAGGATCTGCCTCGACACGGAACCGAGGAAGCGGGCGTCCAAGCCGCTCAGACCGCGGGATCCGACGACCAGATGGCTGGCGAACCGGGATGCCGTGGTCAGGCCCTTGGCCGCCGCGATGTGGAACGCCTTGCCCGTCACCTGAAGCCCGTCGGGAATATCGGCCTGCTCGATCATGCGACGGACAATGTCCTGCGCGTGATCCTGACCGGCGCCGATCGAGGCGATCGCGTTCTCATAGCCGGGCACCTCGCCCAGATCCTTCAGCTGCCAGCAGAACATGACCTGCAGCGGGGCATGATGCAGCGCAGCGAAATCAATGGCGAACCGCAACGCATGACGGGACGTCTCGGAACCGTCCACGCCGACGACCACCGGACGTTTGCCCTTGGCCGCGGCCAGCTCATCGTCATCATGGTGAATCGGCATACCGGGGGCGAGCGAATGCGCGATATCATCCTGCACGCTCTTGTCCTCGTTGCCGGCGATCCTGACCACCGTCACCGGCACCTTGGCGGATTCGGCGAGGGAGGACGACAGCGACCCCACGAACCATCTGGTCACGCGACCCAGGGATCGGCGGCCGACGACGATCTGTTGGGCATTCGCTCCGATCTGCAGCAGTCCAGTCGTGCCGGAGGCGTGCACGGAGGTGAGCTTCAGGTTATCCGGGTCGAATGCGATGCCGGCGCTCGCCTCATTCACCCAATCCAGCAGTTGCTCGGTGATGGCCTTGCTCGCCTTCTCCCACGCGTCGGGATTGTCCGGCTGGGCCTCCCATATCCCACGAATGCGTCCACGCATAGACCGCGTTGACCGCCCTGCCGCTCAAGGACGCCTCCCTGAGCGCCCATTGCAAGGCCGTGAACGACTCCTCGGAGCCGTCCACCCCAACGACGATGTCGCCGGCTCCGTCCGACGTCCGCGGCTCGGACTCGATGTTCACATCTGGTTGCGTCATGACATCCTCCTTGTTGGCATGTTATATTCAGCATATCGTTTTTCATTGCGTTATGAGCGCAATTATCGCGAGGAAAGGCATAAACGTCATCGCGAATCGGTAGAGTGGTGTGGACTATCGAGATGGAAGGACAAGCATGTTCGAACGGTTTACCGACCGTGCACGGCGCGTGATCGTGTTGGCGCAGGAAGAGGCGCGTACTCTCCAGCACAACTACATCGGCACCGAACACCTGCTGCTCGGCCTGATCCGCGAAGGTGAGGGGGTCGCCGCCAAGGCGCTCGCATCCAAGGGAGTGACCTTGGACGACACCCGCAAGCAGGTCGAGGAGATGATCGGCAAAGGCAATGCCGCCCCCAACGGGCACATTCCCTTTACTCCGCACGCCAAGCAGGTGTTGGAGCTGAGTCTGCGCGAGGCGCTGCAGCTCGGTCACAGCTATATCGGCACCGAGCACATCCTGCTCGGCCTGATTCGCGAAGGTGAGGGCGTGGGCACCCAGGTGCTCATCAAGATGGATGTCGACCTGGGCGAACTGCGTTCGGCCACTATCGACATGATCCATGGCAACAGCGGCGGCGCCAATGCCTCCGGCAAGGGCGATCTGGCCAACGCCGGTGGCGTGCAGGACAAGCGCAGCCAGACCGGTTCGGCCATTCTGGACCAGTTCGGGCGCAACCTGACCGCCGAAGCGGCCGAGGGCAAGCTCGACCCGGTGATCGGGCGCACCAACGAGATCGAACGTGTCATGGTCGTGCTGTCGCGCCGCACGAAGAACAACCCCGTGCTGATCGGCGAGCCGGGCGTCGGCAAGACCGCCGTCGTCGAAGGCCTCGCGCAGAAGATCAACGCCGGCGACGTGCCGGAGACGCTGAAGGACAAGCAGGTCTATTCGCTGGATCTGGGCTCCATGGTGGCCGGCTCGCGCTACCGCGGCGATTTCGAGGAACGCCTCAAGAAGGTGCTCAAGGAGATCAAGACGCGCGGCGACATCGTGCTGTTCATCGACGAGATTCACACGATCGTCGGTGCCGGTTCGGCGGACGGCGCCTTGGGCGCGTCTGACATGCTCAAGCCCATGCTGGCTCGCGGTGAGCTCCAGACCATCGGCGCCACCACCACCGACGAGTACCGCAAGTACATCGAGAAGGACGCGGCGCTGGAACGTCGTTTCCAGCCGATTCAGGTGCATGAGCCGACAATCGCGGAGACCATCGAAATCCTCAAGGGCCTGCGCTCGCGCTACGAGAACCACCACCACGTGACCATCACCGACGGTGCGCTGCAGTCCGCCGCGGAGCTGTCGTCCCGCTACATCCAGGACCGCAACCTGCCCGACAAGGCCATCGACCTGATCGACGAGGCCGGCGCGCGGCTGCGCATCAAGCGCCTGACCGCCCCGCCCGAGCTCAAGGAACTTGACCAGAAGGTCGCGAAGGTCGCCGCCGAGAAGGACAAGGCCATCAAGGACCAGGACTTCGAGAAGGCCGCCGAGCTGCGCGACAACCAGGAGAAGCTGGAAGCGGAGCGCAAGGAGAAGGAATCCTCCTGGCGCGAGGGCGAGTCCGATGTCGAGATGGTCGTGAACGAGGATGTGATCGCCCAGGTGATCTCCTCGACCACCGGCATTCCGGTGTTCAAGCTCACCCAGGCCGAGTCGAAGAAGCTGCTCGGCATGGAGTCCGAGCTGCACAAGCGCATCATCGGCCAGGACGAAGCGGTTTCCGCGCTGTCCCGTTCGATTCGCCGCACTCGTGTGGGCCTCAAGGATCCGAAGCGTCCTGCGGGCTCGTTCATCTTCGCCGGCCCGACCGGCGTCGGCAAGACCGAGCTGGCCAAGGCGCTGGCCGAGTTCCTGTTCGACGATGAGGACGCGCTGATTCGCGTGGACATGTCGGAGTTCTCCGAGAAGTATGCGGCATCGCGTCTGTTCGGTGCTCCTCCGGGATACGTCGGTTATGAGGAGGGTGGCGAGCTCACCGAGAAGGTGCGCCGCAAGCCGTTCTCCGTCGTGCTGTTCGACGAGATCGAGAAGGCCCATCCGGACATCTTCAACACGCTGCTGCAGGTGCTGGACGACGGTCACCTGACCGATGGTCAGGGACGCAAGGTGGACTTCAAGAACACCATCATCATCCTGACCACCAACCTGGGTACGCGCGACATCTCCAAGGCCGCCAACACCGGCTTCAACCTTGGCTCGAACGCGGAGTCCAGCTACCAGCGCATGAAGGATCAGGTCAGCTCCGAACTCAAGCAGCAGTTCCGCCCCGAGTTCCTGAACCGTCTTGACGACATCATCGTGTTCCGTCAGCTCACCGAGCCGCAGGTGCGTCAGATTGTCGACCTCGACATCAAGCAGCTCAACGACCGTCTGTTCGACCGTCACATGTCGCTGGAGCTCACCCCGGCCGCCAAGGACCTGCTCGCGCAGAAGGGCTTCGACCCGCTGCTCGGTGCTCGTCCGCTGCGCCGCGTGATCCAGCGCGACATCGAGGACGCCATCTCGGAGAAGATCCTGATGGGCGAACTCGAGGACGGTCAGCGCGTGGTGGTCGACTCCGAAGGCGAGGGCATCCTCGGCGAGTTCACCTTCCGCGGCGAACAGTTCGACGACGCCAAGCCCGAGAACGAGCCGGCTGCGGAGCCGGCAACGGAGGAGTCAGCTGACAAGTCGTCTGACAACGCCGCTCCCGCCTCGCAGGAGGCCTGATCGGGTACCGGTTGACCACCGACTGACCACCCCCAGTCTCGCTACACTCGACAGCCCCGCCAGCGGGGGCGTGAATTGGCTCCCGCTGGCGGGGCTGTCGCGAAGCGACTGGGGGTTGGTCTGCAATATCCTCCCACTCATGCCGTCCTCAGGACGGCAAATCACCCGCACCCATACTCCCACCATGCGATTCCGTCCTACAGTGGAAACCGACACAACGAAGTGTTGGTCAGAAAGTATCTGGCCGCGATCATTACTTTGGCCTGTGCTATGACATGTGCGATACCAATTGCACACGCAGACGGAACCTCTCCCGAAAACGAGTTGGTCACCGTCGTGTTGGTACAGGACGCTGAGAGGATGGTCAGCGCCGACATTCCCGCACAGTATGTGCAGGAGTATAAGAACAGGCTCAAGAACGAAAAATTCAAGGCCGCCGAGATTGCCGAGGCGACCGGTTCCGAGATAAGTCTCATGACCACGACAGCTAACAACCCGCTGAAGCCAACCGTGACATATTTCCGGAAAAGCAGCTGCTTCATGCAATTCATATGGCCGGTGGTTTGTCATACCTGAATGTAACGAACGGCCTATTCATGATTGCTGTCATCGTATTCGCCGGTCTGCTTGGCCTGTTGCTCAGTATGATGATGCGTCGGCAGCAGACCCGTGAGCAGGCACATGAGCGCATGCTGGAGCGGGAGCGTCAGGAACATCACGCTCAGACGCTCGATTACGCCGCGCAGGTGCACGACTCGGGCGGACGCGGTATCCGTTGATCGGTTGCGTCGACTATGTGACGCTCTTCGAGAAGAGCTTGCCGGCAAGGGATTCCATGGAGGGTTCGCGCTGCACGACAATGGACTCATGGAAGACATCGGCCCCGATCATATGACGCTGCTTGGCGAGCCGCTCAATGAAATCGCCCATAACATCATCCGGCACTGCCCGGCAGGTTGCGAATTCGATTGCAGCGTGATGCTTCACGATGACGTCGCAGAAGTCACCCAGTACAATTCCGTGACTCATCCGGCCGATAAAAAGTGAGACAGCGGTCTCCACACATATGGGACTTGGCCTGTATCGTGACAGACTGCTCCATTTCGGCGGCATGCTGCGCACCGAGGTCGAGGACGGCACTTGGATGCTGTATGCCCGTGTGCCTCTAACGCATCAAACCTGACCACTGTCGTAGCGTCCGCGGTGTCGTAATACAAAAAAGAGCGCCGGGGAGAATTCCCTGACGCCCATGCCAACGAGACGATGACAGCCGGTAATCGGTGTGTCGGCCGACCGTCCTGACGACGGCGGCCGGCCGACACACCGGGCCGGACAGCGGATCGGCCTACTTGATAGCGTTGAGCCACTGCTCCTTGGTGGCCTTCTCCGCCTCCAGCTTGGCCTTCTTCTTCGGGTCGGACTCGGCCGCGATCTTCTCGTCAAGCTCGGCGAGCTGAGCGGTCAGCTGCTCCTCGAAGCTGGACTTGCGGGCGTCGGCCTCCGGATCGGTCTTCTTCCACGCGGCGTCCTCGACGGCCTTGATCTGCTTGTCGACGGCGTCGAGACGGCCTTCGATACGGCGCATGTCGTCGCGCGGCACATAGCCGATCTGATCCCACTCGTCTTGGATGGCTCCCAGCGCCTGACGCGCCTTCTTCGCGGCGGCCTCGTCGGCGACGGGCACCAGGGCCTCGGCCTTCTTCAGCAGCTCCTCCTTCTTGGCGAGGTTCTCTTTCTCGGAGGTGCTGATCTGGTCACGGTCGGCCTGACGCGCGTTGAAGAACTCGTCGGCTGCCTTGCGGAACTGCGCCCACAGCGCGTCGTCATCGCTGCGGCCGACGCGGCCGGCCCGCTTCCAACGGTCCATCAACTCGTTGAACCGGCGCGAGGTCTCGCCCCATGCGGTCGAGTCCTTCAGCTGGTTCGCCTCGGCGATGATCGCCTCTTTCTCGGCCTTGGCATGGGCGCGCTCGACGTCGCGGGCCTGCGACCACTTGCGGCGGGCCTGGTTGAACGTGGTGCGTGCGGCGGAGAAACGCTTCCACAGCGCGTCGGCCTGCGGCTTGTCGATGTGCACGGACGTGCGCTGATGCTGCTGCCACTGGTCGAACAAGGAACGGAACTTGTCGGCGGTGGAACGCCAGTTGATCTCGTCATCCAGCGAGGATGCGAGGGCCTCGGCCTTCTCGACGATCTTGGTGCGTTCTTCGACAGCCTTGGCGATCGCCGCCTTGCGGGCCTTGGTGAGCTCGGCCTTCTTCGCGGCGCCGGCCTCCTTCAGCTGCTCGAACTGCTGCTTCAGCGCGGCCATGTCGCCGACCGCCGCGGGCTTGTCGGTCTCCTGCTCAAGGGACTTCAGCGTCTCGTCGATCTCGTGCGACTTCACCGTGTCGGAATGCAGGCGGCTCGCCAGCAGATCCAACTTGGCCTTGAGGTCAAGGTAACGACGGGCGTACAGCGACAGCGCCTCCTCCTTGGAGACGTCGGGGAACTGCCCGACCTCACGCTCGGAGTCGCCCTCCCTGACGTACACGGTACCGTTGTCGTCGACGCGGCCGAACGCTTCGGCCGCCTTCACCTCGGCGTCCGAATAGCTGGATGCCGAAGCGGCGGGGGCGGGGCGCTTGACCGCTTTCTTGGCGAATGCGGCCGGCGAAGGGGCGTGGGGTTTCGGCGCGGATGCAGGGGTCGGTGCCGGTGTGGGCGTCGTTGCCTGCTCGGTGGGTTCGGTGGTGTTGTCGGATATGGTGGCAGTCTCGTCGGCCATGGCCAGCTCCTTATAAGCTTGAAGGTAGTCGTTGGCTGGGGAAAATCCAAATGGATTTTCCGCAACCTCCCCTATTATAGGGAATCGTGGCTAAAGGCGCATCAATATCAGGATTTCCAGAGTGGCTCCCCTCTGAACGTGTTGTGGAGCAGCGTGTCATCGACACGCTCCGTAGGGTTTTCGAGCTCAACGGTTTCATCGGCATCGAGACACGCGCGGTGGAACAGGGCTCCAGTCTGCTCAAAAAAGGCGAGACCAGCAAGGAGATTTACCTGCTGTCCCGTCTGCAGGAGGTCGGGCACGAATCCGACACGCCGGTCAATGACCGGTTGGGTCTGCACTTCGATCTGACCGTGCCGCTGAGCCGGTATGTGGTCGAGCATTCCGGCGACCTCGCGTTCCCGTTCAAGCGTTGGCAGATTCAGAAGGTGTGGCGTGGCGAACGTCCGCAGGAAGGACGTTTCCGCGAGTTCGTCCAGGCCGATATCGACGTAATCGGCAACGGCGACCTGCCCGACCATTACGAGGTCGAGCTGCCGCTGGTCATGGTGTCGGCTCTTGAGGAGCTGCGCGCATTCGGCCTACCCAAGGCGACCGTGCACGCGAACAACCGCAAGCTGTCCGAAGGCTTCTACCGCGGACTTGGCCTGACCGACATCGAGGGAGTGCTTCGCGAGATCGACAAGCTCGACAAGATCGGCGCGGACGAAGTGGCGAAGCTGCTCGTCGACACGTGCGGCGCCGATGAAGCGCAGGCCCGCGCCTGCCTGGAACTGGCCGAACTCACCGCCGCCGACGGCAAGGAGCTCGCCGACAAGTTCGACGCGCTGTGCGCCGCGCACGGCATCGCGGCCGATTCCGCCGCGTACATGCTGGCCCGGCAGGGACTGGACACGCTCGCGATGATCGTCGACGAAGCCGCCCTCATCCGCCCGGGCGCGGTGATCGCCGACCTGAAGATCGCCCGTGGACTCGACTACTACACCGGTTCCGTATACGAGACCTTCCTCGACGGGGCGGCGTCGCTTGGCTCGATCTGCTCCGGCGGCCGTTACGACAACCTCGCCTCGCAGGGCAACCGCAAGTACCCGGGCGTCGGCCTGTCCATCGGCCTGAGCCGTCTCGTGTCGTACATGCTGCACTCCGCCGGAGCGCACGCCAGCCGCGTCTGCCCGGCATCCGTGCTCGTCGCCGTGTGGAATGAGCAGGATCGCTCCGCCGCGAATCTCATCGCGAACACGCTGCGCTCCCGCGGCATCGCCGCGGACGTCGCGCCCACTGCGGCCAAACTTGGCAAGCAGATCAAATATGCCGACAAGCTTGGCATCCCGTATGTGTGGTTCCCGGCCGGCGCGACGGACGGCGACGACACGGCATCCGACGAGGTCAAGAACATCGTCACCGGCGATCAGCAGCCGGCCGATCCCAAGTCGTGGCAACCGGATACTGTGTATGCCCGGCAAACCGTTGTAATCGACTGATTTTCGTCAGCGCCCGTCCTCTGCCGGGGACGGGCGCGCGTTGCAGGGAAACCATTGCATAGATTGCATAAGAAAGAGGAAGCATGAGCCAGACGGCTTACAGAACACATCATGCCACCGAGGTGACCGAAGCACTCGTCGGTCAGAAGGTGACGCTCGCAGGTTGGGTCGATCGTCGCCGCGATCACGGCGGCGTGGCGTTCATCGATTTGCGCGACAACTCCGGCTTGGTGCAGATCGTCATCTACGACGAGGAGATGGCGCGCCCGCTGCGCTCCGAGTTCGTCATCCAGGTCACCGGCGAGGTTCGTCTGCGCCCGGACGGCAACGAGAACACGCATCTGGCCACCGGCAAGATCGAAGTCGTCGTCGAGACCATCGATGTGCTCGCCAAGTCCGATGCGCTGCCGTTCCAGGTGTCCACCGCGCTCGAAAACGAGTCCGAGAACAAGCTGCCCGGCGAAGATGTGCGACTGAAGTACCGTTACCTCGACCTTCGCCGTCCGTCCATGCAGCACAACCTCAAGTTGCGCTCCGACATGGCCAAGGCCGCCCGCCACGCGCTGGAGGAGATGGACTTCACCGAGGTCGAGACCCCGACCTTCATCAAGTCCACCCCGGAAGGTGCCCGCGACTTCGTCGTGCCCGCCCGTCTGGTGCCTGGCTCCTGGTACGCGCTGCCGCAGTCCCCGCAGCTCTTGAAGCAGCTGCTCATGGTCTCCGGCGTCGAGCGCTACTACCAGCTCGCCCGCTGCTACCGTGACGAAGACTTCCGCGCCGACCGCCAGCCCGAGTTCACCCAGCTCGACATGGAGATGGCGTTCGTCGACCAGGAGGACGTGATGGCCATGGCCGAGAAGGTCATCGCCGCCATCTGGAAGTCCGCCGGCTACGACGTGCAGCTGCCGATTCAGCGCATCACCTGGCAGGATGCCATGGACAAGTACGGCTCCGACAAGCCGGACCTGCGTTTCGGCAATCCGCTCGTCGAGCTCACCGAATACTTCAAGGACACGCCGTTCCGCGTGTTCCAGGCCGACTACGTCGGCGCCGTCGTCTTCAAGGGCGGTGCCGCCACCCCGCGTCGTCAGTTCGACGCATGGCAGGAGTGGGCCAAGCAGCGCGGCGCCAAGGGCCTCGCCTACGTGTCCTTCACCGAGGATGGCGAGCTCAAGGGACCCGTCGCCAAGAACCTGTCCGACTCCGAGCGCGAGGGCCTGATGGCCGCCGTCGGTGCCGAGTCCGGCGACGCCGTGTTCTTTGCCGCCGGCTCCCGCGAATCCTCCCAGCTGCTGCTGGGTGCCGTGCGCGTGGAGCTCGCCCGTCGCGCGGGTCTGCTCGATCCGAAGAAGTTCGCCTTCACCTGGGTCGTGGACTTCCCGCTGTTCAAGCCCACCGACGACCCGGATGACGATGATGTGGCCGTCGGCCACTCCAAGTGGACCTCCATGCACCACCCGTTCACCATGCCGAGCAAGGACTGGATCGACAAGTTCGATCAGGATCCCGAGCACGCCATGTCTGACTCCTACGACATCGTCTGCAACGGCGAGGAGATTGGGCGGCGGTTCCGTGCGTATCCACCGCGACGACAT
>ENA-OQCV01000108-OQCV01000108.1-human-gut-metagenome-genome-assembly--contig:-NODE-108-length-23492-cov-6.898395_pt1 | contig 23492 bp, 26 predicted proteins | sample MGYA00242766_ERZ504592 | MGnify/ENA primary metagenome ERZ504592 (study PRJEB26092, sample SAMD00036315) | human gut metagenome | host: Homo sapiens | study: EMG produced TPA metagenomics assembly of...
GTTTCAAAATCTCTCGGTAAAGCGGCTGTTTGGCCGGGTGGCAATGGGGCTTGTCCTCTCCATGTCCGGGATCACCATAGCCCTGTTTCTTGTGACAAAACAGACGGCGGTGCTGCTGACGGGCGGGCGCTGCTGCTGTGTGCCCTTGTGGGGATTTTTGTACTGACGCAGGCGTTTGGAAAGCGGCTGTCGCAGTTTACCGCCGACCTGTGCCAGACCTTAGACCACATGATCGCCGGGAATGAAGCGCCCCAGCGCCCGGAGGACAGCGAAACCCAGCTTGCCAGAATCGGACACCGGCTGGCAAGGCTTTACCAGATCATGCAGGAGAACCGCCGCCGGGTGGACGAGGAACGGCAGGAGTTACAGACCCTTGTATCAGATATTTCCCATCAGGTGAAAACGCCGGTGAGCAATCTGAAAATGGCGACGGACACGCTGCTGGAAAAGCCTATGACCAAGGCGGAGCGCACCGACTTTATCCGGGGAATCCGCAGCCAGACGGATAAGCTGGACTTTCTCTTTCAGGCTCTTGTGAAAACTTCCCGGCTGGAAACGGGCGTGATCCAGTTGGATAAGAAACCGGGCCGCCTCTTTGATACCGTGGCACAGGCCATGAGTGGAATTGTGTATGCAGCAGAGAAAAAGGAAATCGTCGTGTCCGTGGACTGCCCGGAGGATTTGACCGTTTTCCATGACAGCAAGTGGACATCCGAAGCCCTTTTTAACCTGCTGGACAATGCGGTGAAGTACACCCCGGCAGGCGGGAAAATCGCTGTGTCGGTGGTGCTGTGGGAAATGTATGTGGAAATCAAAGTAGCCGACACCGGCAAGGGCATTTCCGAAAGCAATCAGGCCGCCATCTTCCGGCGCTTCTATCGTGAGGAAGAAGTACACGAACAGCAGGGCGTGGGCATTGGCCTGTATCTGGCCCGCGAGATCGTAACACGGCAGGGCGGCTATATCAAAGTGGTTTCGGAGCCGGGCAAGGGTTCGGAATTTTCCATTATGTTGCCGACTAAATAAAGCACACTTATAACAGGAGAAAACACCATGAAAAAATCAATTTTTGCAAAGCAACAACAATCATCTTAATAATCAATGTTATTTTATCTATTGTTTTATTTTTCGTTGTTCCTGATAAAATAGCAATTCAATGGGTAGGTACATCCCCCAGCAATGCAGTAGATTCTTACTATGTATTTTTGGTGCCGGTATTGTCAGTGCTTTTTGCTTTTACGGGAAAACCTATTTTTACAATGTTCCTGTTTAGATTGTGGAATAGAACTAACGAGCATTTAGTGACATACTTAAATTTGTGTCTGCAAGTTGTATTTCTTACTTGTGAAATCTATATCGGATTATATAACCTATGTAATTTTAATGTTGCCATTAGTATAATTCTCATTGTGGAACTTATGATAGATGTGGTGATTGGATTGAAATTATTTCACAATCAATCTATCTAAAAGATTGTGTAGTATGATTCGGCGGACGACCATTTCCGGCTGTCCGCCGTGAATTTTTTTGAAATGTCCGAGCGTTGTAACATTTCACCCCGATTTTCAATGAAATTTTTTGGCCGCTGTAACATTTCGCGGACATTTGGGTTTTACAATGACCTTATCAAATATGGAGGTGATACAACTATGACATGGCCTTTTGAGAACGATACCAGCGCCATTGTAAAGAAATTAGCAAAACGCAATGTATCTTCAAATCGTATTTTTTGCTTTTTTAATGTTTTGACCATTGCGCTGGCAATTAGTTTGATTGTGGGAATCCCCTTATTCCAACAAGGCAGCAAAATTAGTGAACAAAAGATTTTGAATCAAATGCAGCAAGCTACCATCGGGGGGCTTACAGCAGAACAGATAGAAGTTCTGAAAAAATGAACCTGATCTTGAAGATATTGTACCCTATAAGCATAGTGATAGTTTTCTGATGGATGGGATCAAATTTGAAGCGGTTTATATGCCGACTGGTTTTGGAATTATAAAATCCTATGAATTAGTCAGTGGAACCTGTCCAGAACAGTACAATGAAATTGTAATTGATAAAAATGTTCAATTAGAGCTGGGGTATCAGCTAAATATAGGAGATACCATCACTTTACCAACGGCGGGGAGTAAAACAGAGGATTTCATCATTACTGGTTTTACTGATAATGTGGAAACAGGAACATTTTACTTTTATGTCTCCCCAGCGTATGCAGAACAGGGTGTGTTATTATCTGATATTCCATATAGTGCCTTGATTCGTGTAAATGGTGCCACGGAAATGGGACTTATTGATTTTGAGAATACAGTATATCGTCTGGCTTTATCCCAAGACATAAGCAGGAACCAACTTTATTTTAATAGCAAATTCTGTTCCTCACTTATTAGTGGATCAGGAATGGGAGGTGTTCTTTTAGCTACTCTTTTTATTGCATTTTCAAGCGGAATTGTCATATACAGTGTGTTCTACCTTTCGGTATCAAATCAAGTGTCGCAGATTGGACAGCTCAAAACTATTGGCATGACAGAAAAACAGATTAAGCGAATGATTCGTAAAGAGGGGTATCGTTTCTGCCTGTTCGGAATACCTGCCGGTATTACAGTAGGTATCATATTTGCATATTTATTAGAGCCGAATGGAATAACGATTATCAATGCCATAGCCACAAGTACTTTTTGCAATAATATTAGGTATTATCATCGTACAAATTTCCGTATACAAGCCCGCACAAATAGCTTCAAATATTTCCCCTATTGAAGCAACAAAATATGTTGGAAACGATCCAGAACTAAAAGAAAGTAGAGTGCGCAACAGGAAAAATCATATTCGTCTCTCACCGTATTCTTTAGCCGTATTGAGCGAAAAGCAGAATCGGAAAAAAACACAATCTGACGATTGCCTCGCTTGCAATCGGCGGGATTTTATTTATGGTTGGAGCCACTTTTATATCATCATGGAATCCAGATTCCTTTGCGAGAATGGGGAATTTGGAAGATGGAGAATATTATATTACGATTAACCACAATACATTAGTCAACCCCAAACCGTATGGTATTTCGGAGTATCAAGTTGATACGCCATTTTTCACAGGAACTCATGGAAGAATTGCAACAAATCCCGGAAGTTAAAGAGATTTATGCTACGGAGAGAACCGCAGCCATTATTGAGTATCACAATGAACAATTAGAAATTCCCATTATTCCGATTACGCCTGATAATCAGGAGGAAATTTTGAAAACGCTTCCTGTTGATTGGACATACGAAACATTGGTGGAACAAGACGCTATGGTTATATTGGGAACAAGCGTACAGAAAGAAGTCTATCATACTTGCCCGTCAATAGGAGAAAAAGTGACATTACGATGGTTTGATGGAACTGAACACAGCATAGATGTTTTGATTGCCGGTACTTCCGAAAAAAGTATGAATGAGGGCTTTTATCTTCCAAAAGAAACCATAGAAAAGTTGTGGGGCGATATGGATTTAACAGCTTCCTTAACTTTGTCCGTACCTGAATATGAAAAAGTGGGTAAATCAGTAGAAAGCAAATTAAATAATATACTGTCCCGACACCCTGATTTGGTAATGGAAACCTTACAAGAGGTAAAAGCATCTTCGGCAAATACGATTCATAATACCAGCGTACAAGTTTATGGAGTATCTGCCTTTGTCATTATGTTTAGCATTTTTAATCTGACAAACACCTTGATTAGTCGTATCAGTACAAGGAGAAAAGAATTTGGAATATTGGAGTCTATCGGTATGACAAAAAAACAGATAAAGAAAATGCTGCTGCATGAAAGTGTCTTACTGATTATTCCATGCTTGATTATTACGGTTGTGGCAGGAACCTTGATGGGTTATTTGTTAGTACGGATATTGTCTGCGAATGGATTAACTTATTTTCAATATGCTTTTCCTTTTATTCCATTACTGATTTACGGTGTCTGCTTAATAATAACACCTATTATAATTTCTGCTATCTGTCTAAAAATTCAATGCAGAAATTCGTTGGTGGAACGGATCAAAATGGCAGACTGATTTTGAAATGTCCGAGCTTTGTAACATTTCACCCCGATTTTCAATGAAATTTTTTGGCCGCTGTAACATTTCGCGGACATTTGGGTTTTACAATACCCTTATCAACAAAAGTGAGGAGGCGACGCAATGGAACTGACCCCGACATTGATTTTGAATCTGGCGCTGCTGATCGTCCCGCCCGTTGCCCTTGTGCTGGTGTTCCGGCAATGGCTGGCCCGGCACATCCGCTGGACGGTTGCCTTGACTGCTCTCTGTGATGTTCTCCTATTTTGGGATGAACTGTTCTACTATGAGAGCTTCGGCCTGTTCGCTGTGCTGATTCTGGTGCAGTTGGCGGCCACCGGCGCAGCAGCGTTCCGCATTTACAACAAACGAAAAAAAGGATTGAATTTTATGAGCATTTTACAGACTATCGACCTGAAAAAGTATTACGGCACAGAGCTGAACATCACCCGCGCCCTTGACGGTGTGAACTTCTCCGTGGAGGACGGCGAATTTGTGGCCGTTGTGGGAACCTCCGGCAGCGGCAAGTCTACCCTGCTTCACATGATGGGCGGGCTGGACACCCCTACTTCTGGCAATGTGATTGTCCGGGACAAAGAACTGTCGAAGATGAACGACGAACAGCTTACCATCTTTCGCCGCCGCAACATCGGCTTTATCTTCCAGAACTATAACCTTGTTCCGATCCTGAATGTGTATGAGAACATCGTCCTGCCGGTGGAGCTGGACGGGGACACGGTGGATCAGAAGTTTTTGGACGAGATCGTTCACCTGCTGGGACTGGAAGATAAACTGAAAAATATGCCGAACAATCTTTCTGGCGGACAGCAGCAGCGTGTGGCTATCGCCCGGGCCTTGATCACCAAACCGGCTATTGTGCTGGCCGACGAGCCCACCGGCAACCTTGACAGCAAGACCAGCGCCGAGGTGCTGGGGCTGATCAAGCGTACCAGTGCGGAGTTCCGACAAACCGTTGTGATGATCACCCACAACAACGACATTGCCCGCCTTGCCGATCGGATCGTCCGCATTGAGGATGGTAAGATCGTGGAGTAAGGAGGTGGCAGGCTATGACATGGCCTTTTGAAAATGATACCAGTGCTATCACGAAAAAAATTTGCTAAAAACGATATAGATAAAAACCGAGTTAAAAAGGGTTTCTCGCTTACTACGATAGTCTTTGCAACAGCACTACTCATGATGTTGATTATGTTTGAAAGCGGATATGAAACTACAAAAGATAGAATGGCAGAAGGGCAGCCACAAGTTGTTTTTTATGATCTTTCCCAGCAGCAAATTGAGTTGTTGTATTCAGAGGAAAATATCGAATCCATCAAAGTAACTGAAACAGAAAACGGGTACGATGCTTCAATTACCATTGTTGATGCCACAAAAATGACGCAATATGGTTTTTCTTCTGCGGTCGATAATATATCTTCAAAATATGACATTCATCATGTAACAAGAAACGACTTATTCATGGATAGTTTGCCCAACGGAGGACTATTAAATCAGAAAAACATGGTTCTTATGGGGGTGGCAATCTTCATTATAATTGTGAGTGCTTTAGTAATTTACAATGTTTTCTATTTATCTGTTGTAAATCAAGTGCGGCAATTTGGGCAGCTTCGTACTGTCGGAATGACACAGCAGCAAACAAAGAAAATCATCCGCTACGAAAGAAAAATTTTATGTAGAATTGGGGTTCCGATTGGTCTACTGATTGGCGGCCTTGCTGGATATTTGTTGCAACCTGATGGTTGGGATTGGATCGCTGCGGTATTCTGGGGGATAATCATTAGTCTTATCATCAATTTCGTTGTAAAAGTATCGTTAAATAGACCTACAAAAATAGCCCTCAGCATTTCCCCGATCCTTTCCAGCAAATATATGATGGAACGCTTTGATTGTAAGGTTACTAACAAAGAAAAACGAAAATTATCTTCTTTGGGGCTAGCAATCATAAGCATAACATCACACTGGAAAAGCATTTTAGTTTCTGTGCTTTCTTTGGGCCTAAGCGGGCTTTTATTCGTCTTAGCTGCGACATACACCGCTTCCATTGATCCAGAGTCTATTGTAAAGAAAGATGTCTACCAGTATGGACAATTTGCGATTGAAACCACTGGTAAATACAGCGAGAAAGTTTCAGAGATTGAAAACTTCAAACAAAAGATAATGGAGTTTCCAAACATTAGCAATATAAAGCAAGTTGTTGAAACAGATATTAGTTGGGCAGGGAAAAATAGCACAGGCAAAGATCAACTTTCTATTATTACCGCTAATGACTTTGCTTCTATTCAGCAATTCAGCGAATCAGGCGATTTGGATTACCAACAGCTTGTTCAATCTAACCAGATCGTTGCTGTAAATGGTGTAGAAGGTATTTCTAAAGGCGATACAGTAGAATTTACATTTGGGGATGGCACCCAAAAAACTTATACAGTGGGAGGCATATTAGATGGTGATCTGTATTCAAATACAGCAATTTATGGCGGCTGGTTTTTAATGCCCACTGAATTGATAGCAGAAAATTCGGTTTCTTTTAATGTTTCTATTAGGTTGATTGTAAAGGCAAATGATACCGGATTGGAACACACCACAATATCTTTAGAGAAATTAGTGGATATGTCAGATGGATTAACACTGACGACTATGCAAGAAGCGATTGCTTCAAAAGAAGCTACTATAAGGCAGGTAGGAATATCTATCATAGGCGTAACACTATTCTTGCTGCCTTTTTAGTATCATTACTTTCGCAAGTACAATCATTACAAATATAGCAACCAAAAAAGCGGGAATACGCTATGTTTCAATCCATCGGTATGACTAGGAAACAAACAGAAAAAATGGCACTATGCGAAAGTTGTGTATTGGCGATAGGAAGCTTGATACTTACTCTGATATTGGGAATTATTTTAGGGCAGATATTGATAAAAGGCTTGATAAGTGCAGGGATTTTCTATTTGTCATATACATTTCCATTAGCATTGTTTACTGTATATTGCATTGTGGTGGTTCTGATTATTTTGATGATTACTATTTCCGCTTTTTACAGTTTACAAAAAAACTCCGTTGGTTGAGAGATTACGGATTGTAGACTAAGGAAGTAGACCCAACTAATATAAAAGTGTCCGAGCGTTGTAACATTTCACCCCGATTTTCATTGAAATTTCTTAGCCGCTGTAACACTTCGCTGACATTGGGGTTTTACAATACCCTTATCAACAAAAGTGAGGAGGCGACGCAATGGAACTGACCCCGACCTTGATTTTGAATCTGGCGCTGCTGATCGTACCGCCCGTTGTCCTTGTGCTGGTGTTCCGGCAATGGCTGGCCCGGCACATCCGCTGGACGGTTGCCTTGACTGCCCTCTGTGATGTTCTCCTGTTTTGGGATGAACTGTTCTACTATGAGAGTTTCGGTCTGTTTGCTGTGCTGCTTCTGGTACAGTTGGCAGCCACTGGCGCAGCAGCGTTCCGCATTTACTGCAAACAAAGAAAGTAAAATACAGCCTCATTACTACTCTGGTAAATATCCCGGAACTGATTAGGCGGGGTGTTTTTTATGGAATAAAGTTGGATGGAATATTAGCGGATGAAATAGGCACTTCCTGTTAAAAGAAATTGGTCAGGATAGTAATTTTATTATCCCGACCAATTTTTGCTATTATGAACTTTTCTTAAACTATATTGCTTTTTGGAGCCTTGCATGTTATACTGTTATACACAACAGCATAACAGTTAAAACACACGGAGGATGCAGCAATGAAACTGATTATTTCAAATGTATCTGGCGTCCCCATATACGAGCAGATTAAACAGCAGATCAAGGCGGCTATTTTATCTGGCGAGCTTCAAGCCGAAGAAACTTTGCCCTCCCTTAGAACACTTGCCAAAGACTTAAAGATCAGCGTCTTAACAGTGACAAAGGCATACACAGAATTAGAGCAAGAGGGCTTTGTTAAAAATGTGCAGGGGCGTGGATGTTTCGTAATGGGGTCTGGTTCAGAACTGATTAAGGAGCAGCTTATTTGCAAAGTAGAAAACAATCTCACCGAAGCAATAAAAGCTGCAAGAATGGCAAATCTATCCACAGAGGAATTACATCGCCTTTTGGACATTTTAACGGAGGTAAAAACAGATGACTAATTATTTAGAGGTAACGAATCTTTCAAAATCTTTTGATTCTTTTCAGCTTCACAATATCAGCTTTACTTTGCCAAAGGGATATATTATGGGCTTGATTGGCCCGAATGGTTCTGGCAAAACAACGACAATCAAACTGATTTTGAATATGCTCAAGCGCACCGGTGGCACAGTCAAAGTGATGGGGCTGGATAATATCGCAGAAGAACAAAAAGTAAAATCAGAGCTGGGCGTTGTTTTCGATACAAATTATTTCAGTGATGATTGGAAAGTGTCGCAGGTTGAAAAATCCATTTCGGTATTTTATCCAAATTGGGACAGCCAGAAATTTGCGGATATGTTACGGAAATTTCACATTGCACCAACCAAAAAGGTAAAAGAACTTTCCAAAGGTATGCAGATGAAGTTAATGCTTGCCTGTGCGTTTTCATACGACGCCAAGCTGCTGATCCTCGACGAGCCGACCAGTGGACTTGATCCGGTTTCCAGAGATGAACTTTTGAAAATTCTTTCAGAGTATATTGAAGATGGCGAGCATAGTGTTTTGTTCTCCACCCATATCACAGGCGATTTGGAGCGTGCAGCCGATTATATTACCTACATCAGTTATGGCGAGCTGTACTTTACTGGCAGCAAAGATGATTTTGTAGATATGTTCCGCATTGTAAAAGGTGGAATTGAGGAACTGTCCGATGATCTGAAAAATAAGGCGGCTGGTATTCGTACATTCCCTACGGGATTTGAGGCTCTGATGAAAACCGAAGATATTAGCGGTTTCCCTAACCTGACCGTTGATCCTGCCACCATTGATGAAATTGTAGTGTTTACAAGCAAGAAAGGTGACGATTATGAGTAATATTTTGAAATCCACAAAATTAGATATTGCATTGGTAAAACCATATTTTAAGACGATTTGCTTTACCCTGCTCCTGCCGATTGTGTTTGCCGCAATCAATCGTTCTTTGCTGACAGGGGTATCATTTGCTATGTGCTTTATTGCCATGACGACGGGATATACCTTTTCCATCACAGAAAAAAACAGCATGGATCGTCTGTTTGGTATTTTACCTGTTCGTAAAAGCGAGCTTGTGATCGGACGCTATGTTTTCGTCCTTGCAATGGGGCTTCTTTCCTTGATTATTTCTTTGATTGCACAGCCGCTTGTCTTGAAAGTGCTGGGTGAAACAGTTGGCGTATTTGATATTGTAACTGCCGCTATTGCAGGAGTATTCTTATTTGCACTCTATACCGTGTTCCAGATTCCGGGATATTACAAGTACGGCTCAATCAAAGGACGGGTATTTATGTATATTCCAGTTGCCGGTTTTTTGGTGACTTTACTTCTTCTCTCTAAAATGCCAGCTATCGGGAACTCAATTATTTCAGTCGTTGAATCTTCTCCGATACTTCTCGTTTTCCTTGCGGTTTTTGCTATTGTCGTGATGTATGCGGTTTCAATCTTCTTGTCCATTCGGGTTATGAAGAATAAGGAAATGTGAGGTGATTGTATGGATTTCACAATTTTGGCAGTTGTGCTTTTGATTGGTGTTGGCGTTCCTATCCGTAATAAACTCATACGGAAATATCGGGATAAGAAAAAGAATGATCGCAATTCGGAGTGAACAATATGGAGAAAACAGAGTTCATCCGCTGCCCAGTCTGCGGGAATAAAACACGCGACAAAATTCGGGAAGATACCGTACTTAAAAATTTTCCTCTCTTTTGTCCAAAATGTAAAAGTGAATGTCTAATCGACATTGAACAATTAGACTTACGATTAGCATTATGGGAATACCGTCGTTACTAATGACAGTATTCTGTTTGCTTTATGAGAAAATGCTCAATGCTGGAATGGGCAATAAATTTGAATTTGACAAGGAGATAATAATGATACCAATTTCTGATATTCTCATCCGCTCAATTAGTGGGTATGTGTTTATGGTTCCAGTCTTCGTACTGTATTTCTTGTGGCTCAAAAAATTGGGGAGAACACAAAGTTTTCTCCATACCGCTGCAGTGTTTGTTTTTGGTTATTATTTATTCGGACTTTTGACCGTCACAGGCATCGGCTTTACAAGCACAATGACCTTTCGCCCGAACATTTCTTGGACTCCATTTATCGGTATGATAACTGGGCCAATTGATACCATTCTGAATATTATTCTGTTTGTCCCGTTGGGATTTTTCCTGCCGCTGCTGTACAAGAAATATCATCACATGAAGACGGTTGCATTGACTGGCTTTCTGTTTTCTTTGGCTGTTGAAATTGTCCAGATGTTTGGCTGGGGTTCTTCCGACATCAATGACTTGATGACAAATACCGCTGGAGCCTGTATTGGATTTTTAGTTTATTGTCTGCTGTCAAGAATCTTGCCTGCCAATCTGAAAAAGCAACTTCAATCCAGCCGTGTCAATGCTGTGGCTGAAGTACTTCTCTTTGCTATTTGCACATTTGCCATTATGGTCACGGCTCAGACTTGGTTTGTCCATGATGTGCTGAATGTTCCATAAATTGTATCGGAAACAATCGGTCTCAGATATAAAAAAATTAGTGTCTTCTGTTTGACACACCTGCAGACCGATTTTTCCGTATTGAACTTAGTCGCGTCAACGAAGCCACTACCTATGGAATTTCAATCTTTTCCTTCCTGTTATGCTTGGACAGATTGAATAATTCTCTTTGTGTTATATCTATTATTTTTAGGTAATAGTCCACAACGGCTTCTAACATGAAGGTACAAAAAATAAAAGTTGATCCTCAATCAACCCTATTATTGTACTCTTCAATTCATACTTTTCGATCTCAATGGTAGTATGGTTAGATAGACATCTGTTGCCGCTATCCCTTGGTAAGTTACCCGTTCAGCTTACCTACAAATTTAGAATACAATAAATGGCATCATTTGAACAGACTATATTTTTGGGATGAACTGTTCTACTATGAGAGCTTCGGTCTGTTTGCTGTGCTGATTCTGGTACAGTTGGCGGCCACCGGCGCAGCAGCGTTCCGCTTTTACTACAAACAAAGAAAAGGCTGAATAGAAAATAGGTATCATCAATCAAAAATATCATTGGAGGTATAACTTATGGAAAAAGAAACAATGGGAACTGTAATTTCAGTTATAAAACAATGGTGGTTAAAAGTGAATCGTAAACCTGCCCGCGTTCATGCGATGGATGGCGCAGCCTTTCCGCATATTATCAAGGTCAAATATACGATAGACGGTAAAGATTACATCTGCCGAAAATGGATTGGTGCAGGAAACAACGTTCCTGACAAGGGAACAACGATTAAAGTTACCTATTGGGAAGATAAGCCATCGAAAGCAAGAATTGAACTCTAATCAATAAATTTATTAAAATACGGAGGTGATGATGTGATGGGACATTAGCTGTTTTTGATATAGAAGAATCCGGCAAGCAGATTGGAGAAAAGTTATTTCTGCTTCTTAACGAGGAACAAAAGAATGCTCTAATGCAATATATTTTGGAACAAGGAGCCTGTCATGGAACGGTATTCAATTCCTGTCACACTTCCTTCGCAGCAAAGAAAAATCCTCTAACAGAAATACAGGAAGGCGAGCTTTATCTATGCCTGGAACACCGCACTGTCAGGGTTAGGGAACGGATGATCAACCTGACAAGTAAGGAGTTTGATATACTGGCATTGCTCATTGCCAATCCCAAACGTGTTTTTACTTACGAACTGATTACCGATTTGGTTTGGAAAGAGGATTGTGATTTCTATTCGAGAAAAGCGATTCATAATCATATAAGTAAGCTGCGTAAGAAGTTGCGCTTTGAACCGGATCTTCCAAACTATATTGAGAGTGTCGCCGGGATCGGCTATAAATTTGAACATCTATAACATGAGCCCACAAGGTGTTGTTTCCCCTTGTGGGCTTGCTTTTTGCAGCATATATTCTAAGAGCGGAATATGTAGAAAATTGCGAATATAAAGAGTAAAAAGCGAATATCTGCGGACTGATAAAGGAAACATAACCGATATAATTTTCTCCCAAGGAGGTATCAAGCAGCCGATTCAGGTTCCTCCTTGATGGGAGGAAATGCCTATGCGTCTATGCAACACAGATCTGCAGATAAACTGCTTTACATTCAGTCACCTATACGTCGTAGTCCAGCTCGTATGGATTGCGGCGTTTTTGGTTTCGACAAAGTTTGAGCATTTTCGCTGTCAACCTCCCGGAAAAATTTCATACTGCTGCTTTGGCGCGCCTGTTCTTTGTACGGGCGCGCTTTTTTGTACCCTTTTTTTGAAATCAGAAAGAGACTTAGACCTTATCGCTGCCGCAGCCCACCCTCTGATTTCGATTTTTGCCATCAACTCAAACATCGAAATTGGAGGAAATTACTATGAAGAAAATCAATCTTCGGGATTATTACCCGTATTATACACAGGACATGATCGTTGAGGTGCCGGATGAAGTTGCTTTGTTGCTTCGGGAATATATGTTGTTGGAAGAAGCCTATCGGATTCGTACATACCGCTATAAAGCATTTTACTCTCTGGATCGAGACGAAGGTATTGAGCGTGAGATATTGCAAAAGCCTCTTAACCCGGCAGAAATTTGGGAACAGCGCCAAATGACGGAGTTGATTTATAAAGGTCTTTCCAAACTTCCGGTAAAGCAGCGCCAACGAATCTATGCACACTTTTTTCTTGGCATGAGCAAAGCAGATATTGCCAAAGCGGAAGGAACACACAAAAGCCGGATCACCCGTTCTATCGAAGCCGGATTGCGTAGTCTGGAAAAATATTTCAAAGAAATTTTATAACAGACGGCAACTTTGCCCCTAAAAATGTACTGAATAGTAGAGGGACATATTCGGCGGGACAAGCTGGACGGGTGTGGTAAGGAAGCATATACATCCTCCCACCCCAACTGCAATATCAATTTGTCTGCCATGCCCCTTGCTTGTTCCTTGACAACCGAATATACGCTGTTACAGGTACTTCATTCTGTGTTCCGAGCGGCAGATGGGGCGGCGCGGTGACAGGCGGCCTAAGGAGGTGATGGATCCAGGCTGTCCGAGCGATAAACGCAACCTACGAAACCGGCTGTGGCAGGCCGGACGCGATAACGACGCAGATCATAATGGTACTTCTTCACAGCTTCCTAAAGACTTGGGGAGAGTTCCTGCGGCGTTTGCTTGCTCTGGCAAAGCGGCGGCGTATGCGGGACTATGATGCGGTGACGCTATCCGCAGCCTGTAACAGCCCCGTCCTTATAACAGAAGGACTTGCCGGGGTGCGTGGCAAATACGGCAGTAAAATCGAAATCAGATATAATGGGCCGGATTTATGTGTGTAATAACCATAGATCCGACCTATTCATGTGGTTTTGATAACACAGTTTTCAGAAGGGAGTTGATACTATGGAATTGAATACCATTGTCAGTGAAGTGGGTACACTGGTAGACATTCGGGATGTCTCTGTCAACAAAGAACTTTCCCGTGATGAACGGATTGCAGAATTCGTTCAGCAAATCAAAAATCCATACCATTTTAAGTGTGGGCGTTTTACTGTACAGGCCAGCTTTTCTGCTGAAGGTGCTACCCTGGAAGAATGTATCAAGGGTATTTTGCGATAGGTGCAATTTTAAGAAAGGGGCTGACTTTTCCGTAAAAGCATGGTAGAATAAGAATCGGAAAAGGAATTGAATATGGCATAACCACACTTCTTGAATTGCGGGGATTTTTTCTGTGCAACGAAAGGAGTGGTTTTTTTATGCAGGTTTACAAAGCGATTAAGTACATCCGTCTTTCTTATACGGATGATAAAACAGTAGAAAGTGACAGCGTTGCTAACCAGCGGCGCCTGATCGATGACTACATAGCCCGACACCCGGAAATTGAGGTTGTGGCAGAAAAAAATTGACGATGGTTATAGTGGTGTTTTGTTTGATCGCCCGGCATTTCAGGAAATGATGCGGATGATCGAACAAGGCGAAGCTAACTGCGTGATTGTCAAAGACCTCTCCCGCTTAGGTCGTGAGTACATAGAAACAGGCCGTTATATGCGCAGGGTATTTCCAGCCTATGGAGTGCGTTTTATCGCAATTAACGATAATGTGGACACGGAAAATGACGCTGCCGATGATCTCACGGTTTCTGTCAAAAACATTATGAATGAGGCTTACTGTCGGGATATTTCCGTTAAGACACGGAGCGCCCTGGAAGTAAAACGGCGCAGCGGGGATTTTGTAGGTGCTTTTACCATTTATGGTTATGTGAAAGTCGGCGATAAACACAAGAGCTTGGAAGTAGACGAATATGCTGCTAATGTTGTGAGGGATATTTTCAGAAAACGGCTGGAGGGATTCAGCGCTTCCCATATAGCGGATGAACTGAACCGATTAGGAATTCTTTCGCCTTTAGCGTATAAGCGCAATCACGGAATGCCTCATGCAAAAGGTGGCTATACAGACCGAAAGGATTGCAAATGGTCTGCAACTACAATCATCCGCATTTTGCAGGATGAAACTTACACCGGAACACTGGTCCAGGGCAAACAGACAACGCCCCATTTCAAATTAAAAGAGCGTGAGGACAAACCTTCTTCGGAATGGATTCGTGTGGAGGGAACCCATGAAGCGATCATACAAAAGCACGATTTTGATCTGGTGCAACGGCTCCGCAGGATTGACACAAGGACTTCTCCCAAATCGGATAAGGTTTACCTGTTTTCCGGTATTTTGATCTGCGGATGCTGTGGCTGCCGTATGACCCGCAAGACGAACCGCTATAAAGACAAAGAGTATCACTATTATTACTGCCCGACCGGCAAAAAGAATGGCTGCACATCGTCGGTCATGCTGAAAGAGTCGGATCTGATTGAATGTGTGCAGGACAGTTTGAAAGGACATATTGAAAATGTTGCTTCTCTGGATGCCCTGCTGTCCAGTATCAGTCAGGAACGGATCAACCGGGAATTGGCGCAGGAATATGCCGCACAGATCAGAGTAAATGAAAAGCGTGTGGCACAGACCGAGGGCTTTAAGGCAAAACTCTATGAAAATCTGGTGAGTGGAATTCTGACAAAGGAAGAATTTCTCTCTTATAAGCGAAAATACAATGCAGATATTGAACTGTTCCAAAAGGCAATCGCTGAATGGAACGATAAACTTACAGATGTATTGGAAAACCGAAGCGAACGAAACCGTTGGATCAACCATTTTATGAAATTTTCTACTATGGAGGATATTGACCGCCGGGCAGTCATGCAGCTTATCCGAAGCATACGGGTAATGGGTAAAGATGAACTGCATATTGAATTTAATTACCAGGATGAATATCAGAAAGCAATCTCTTTGGCTGAACAGATTGCTACAAAAAATGAAGAAAGGATGGTGAGCTAAATTGGCAAGAAAAAGCAGAAAACAGACGGCAGCTCCTATGCCGGCACCATCTTTGTATGTACATGTGGCTCTGTATATCCGTCTTTCTGTGGAGGATAACAAAAAGCGGGGTTGCTCAGTAGAAAACCAAAAACTGGTACTGAATGACTTTCTTTCGGATAAACCGGACTTCGTTGTGTATGATACTTATATCGACAACGGAGCGACAGGGACAAATTTTCACCGCCCTGGATTTCAGCAAATGCTATCTGATATTGAAGCAGGCCACATTAACTGTGTGATTGTTAAGGATCTTTCCCGATTAGGGCGAAATTCTATTGACACAGGTTATTATATCGAACAGTATTTCCATGCTCATAATGTTCGCTTCATTGCTGTTACGGATCAGTTTGACACAGCGGATTCCGGAAATCTTCATGGTGGTATCATGCTGCCTTTGAAAAATATGATCAATGAAGCCTATGCTCTGGACATTGGACGAAAAATCAAAGCACAGGCGCGGCAGGCTATGAAAGATGGCGACTATATTGGTGCACGGGCGCCTTACGGTTACAGGAAAGACCCGGATAATTGCCATAAACTTCTGATTGATGAAAATACTGCCCCTGTGGTAAAACAGATTTTTGAATGGGCACATGAGCATGTGGCACTGAACCGGATTGTCCGCAATCTAAATGAGATGGGAATTCCGGCACCGAGCCATTATAAAAAGACCACTGGCGAGATTACCAGTCCGGGACTGATCGGAAGTGGCAAATGGCAGACCCGCACAGTGATGAAAATCTTAGAAAGCGAAGTTTATACAGGCGATCTGGTGCAAGGAAAAACAAAGATTGTAGATCATCAGCAGGTCAAGGCTGGAGAAGATAATCTGATTATTGCAAAATGCACCCATGAACCGATCATCAGCCATGAGTTGTTTAATGCAGTTCAGGAATACAGAAAACAGATCTGTGAAGAAAGCAAAGCAACTCCAAAACGTCCCTACACACCAAACATTTTCAAAGGTAAAGTGTTCTGTGCTGATTGTGGCAGAAGCCTTCACAGGCAACGCGCCGAGCGCCGGAAAGGACCCGACACTTACTGGTTCCACTGCCTTACAAACAGCCGGGTAGAAAAAGATAGCTGCAAAGGTGCGATGATACAAGAGAAAGAACTGATTTCTACTGTTACGGCTATTCTTGAAAAAGAGCTGACAGTTGCGCTGGGAATGTCGCTGCCACTCTTTCAGTTGGAGACAAGACAAAAACAGGAAAAAGATAAGCTGAAAATTCAGATGTCGGCCAAACGGCAGGAAATTGGAAAAAACACGCCGGCTGATCCGTGGCCTATATGAAAATTTTGTGCAGGGTATTTTGACAAATGACGAATACTTTGAATTGAAAGCGGATTATGAACATGCTATCAATGCTCTGTCTGGTGAGATTGAAGTATTTGAAAAATCTATGGACTCTCTGGACAACCAGCTTGCCAGATACCGTGCAATGGAAAAGGATGCAAAAACACTGGCACAGGATCACGTACTGACTGTAGAACTGATCGAACGGCTCATTGAACGAATTGAGATAGACCACGAGCGGAATATTCATGTGACCTTCCGTTTCAAAAATGAATTTCAGGGAAAGGCGGTGGAACCGTGCGCAACTATGTGATTGCCCTTTATATCCGTCTTTCTGTGGAAGATTTCAAAACTGAAAGTTTGAGCATACCAAATCAAAAACTGATTCTTCGTGAAAAAGCTATGTCTCTGCCGGAATGGGATGACAGCGAGATTTTGGAATTTATTGACAACGGTCATACGGGGACAAACTTTGAGCGTCCGGCGGTGCAGGAACTTTTAACAATGGTTCAGGCCGGAAAAATCAACTGTATTATTGTAAAAGACCTTTCCCGATTTGGACGTAACAGCATTGAAACCGGCTATTTTATTGAGCGGGTATTTCCTCTTTATCACACCCGTTTTATTTCCGTCAGTGATGATTTTGACACAGCTAATTTCAAAGGTGATACCGGAGGGATTGATATTGCTTTCAAGTATCTTATCAGCGAGTGGTATAGCCGGGATATGTCCATGAAAACCAAAAGTGCAAAATACGCAAAGATGCGTCGTGGGGAATATCAGAGTGTCATCTGTCCTTACGGCTATCGCAAGAGTGCAGACGGACGTATGGAACCGGACGAGGATGTTGCCCCGAATGTGCAGATGATATTTCAATGGGCGTCTGAAGGCAACACCGCAGCCGAGATCACAAGAAAATTGTATGCCATGAATATCCCCACCCCTGGGGAATATCGCAAACTTAAAGGCAAGGCCTATTACAATGTTTCCCGAACAAACGGCGTTTGGAGTACATCAACGGTTCTGCGTATTTTAGAAGATCAAAGATATATCGGTACCTATGTAATTGGCAAGAGAAAGGTAAAAGAGATTGGCAGCCGACATACACAGTTAAAGGATGAAAGTGAGTGGTTCAAAATCCCGAACCATCATCCGGCTATTGTAAGTGTGGATCTATTTGAGAGAGCCAATGCTTCAATTAAGCGTTTCTCTCTGTCAAATAAAAAGCCGCGTGATTATCTGCTCCGTGGTAAGGTATTCTGCGGATGCTGCGATCATGCAATGTCTCTACGAAATGGTGCGTGGTTTTATTGCCGTCATTCCGAGGTGGCTGAAACGCTTCCTTGTCATGGTGTGCGCATAAAGATGGCAGATCTGGAGCAGGTTGTATTTGAAACAATTCGGGCTCAAATGTGTCCGGCATTGGGAATTGATAGCAATAAGGATAAATTGGATTTGCAGACAGTCCAGCAGACCGAACATGAAGAAAAACTCCGTTCTATTCAAGATAGCAAGCGGTATCTTTATGAGCAGTATGCACTCGGAGAGATTGATTTGGAAACCTATCGGACACGAAAAGCGGTTTATGACACGGAACTGGTACAAGCCAAAAATGTTCATGCTGTCATCACTGCACAGACAAAGCAGATAAAAAGTGATTATGAGATTAAGCTGAAACAACAGGAAATTGTGCAGAAAGTCGGAAACGCCAACATGCTGACAAAAGCTCTGATTGACCGGCTTATCAATAAAGTTTACGTCTTTCCAGGAGATCGGATTGAGATTGAATATGCAACACAGGATTTCTTAGAAACTAAGGAATCCGAAAAGGAAGTATAACCGTGAACACCCATTTGAAACAGCTATGGGCAGCTATGAAGCTGCCCGAAAAATCTGCAAAAAAAGGTTATAAATTTTTTGGTCGTGGGCTTGACATACGGGTGGCGCAGATCGTGAAAGCGGATACGCTTCATCTGGTGTGCGACCAGAAAATCCGGGAAATGTTGGCTCAGGAAATCGGGCCGAATCCGTTTTCCCATCGGGTCTACATAGATATAGTCAAGATAATCGGTGCAATAGCTTTTGCCGCAGACCTTCCGATTCTGCTCCTGCTCCTTTTTCATTTTATTGAGCATCTGCTCACAGGCAGGGATTAGGGGAAGTGTCCGGCAGCTCGACTTTGTTTTTGTCTTATCTCGTGCGATTTCTGTTAGCGTTCCGTTGACCTTTGCGGTCACAACCGTATGCTGAATGCTGATTTTCTTGTTTTCAAAGTCAATGGCATCCCATTTCAAGCCAACAACTTCACTGCGCCGCAGGCCGTAGAATGCAGCCATGATAACGCCAAACTCCGAAGGGTCACCTTGAATCGCTTTGAAAAGCTGCTCCAGTTCTTCACCGCTGTAAATCTCCGACTTGAACTTTTCCTTACGAGGACGTTCAACGCGATCTGCCGGGTTGGAACGGATCATGCCGATTTGAAAAGCGTACTGCAAGCATTTGCGGATGTTGGCGTGATAGTGAATGACGGTGTTTGCCGTAAGGCCACGATCCAACTCATGCTGGTAGAAGTCTTGGATGTATTTGGGATGCTGTTCCATATCCTGCAATGTATAGTGGAGCGGTTCAAAATATGGGACGATCTTGTGAACGATTGCTCTTTCATAGCTGGTATAGGTTGTGATTTCCACTCGTGACTTCATCATTTTCAACCAGTCCGTGATGAAGTCGGTGAAAAGTACCGGGGAGTTATCAAGGCAGGGGTCAACTTCTTTGATGGGGCTGACCTTCAGCCAATTATTGTCAACGGCATATTGTAGGGCATCGGTCAACTCCTTGTGCCAATCAAGAAGCTGCTGTACACTGGCCTCCTCCTGCTGACGCTCATAGCGGAAGAACGTTTCCAGATCGCGCGGAGAGAGTGCTTTCAAAGACAGCCGCTTCTTTTCAAAGTATGGGACAACTACTCTTCCCAGATCATAAGCATATCTGCCATAGGTTTCGGGCGGAAGGTTCATCACACTTTCCCGAAGCCAGCGGTTCAGATATTCCGATACCGGCAGGTCGGAAACCTGCTGCATCGTTTCAGGGTTAAACTCTTTTTGTGTTTTACGCAACAGAGATTCAGCTCTTTTTTTGTTTCCTTTAACCGGAAGTCCTGTGCTGATGGATTTGGTTCTGCGCTTTCCATCTGTGTCTTTCCAGCTCAGAATCATCTGATACATACCGTTTTGTTCTCTTAAATGTCCGGCCACATTTGTCATAGTTATGCTCCTTTCTGTTCGCAGCCAAACGTCCTTTGCTTAGGCATCATAAGTTTAGAAGATTCTGGAGTGTTTTGCAAGGATGGCACAAGGGAGTTTGAAAGGTGCATCCCTCCAAGTTGCCGATCCTGATCGAGCAGGTACTCTACCACGCAGAGTTTTGGTATCTTATAGCTGCGTCCTACACGCGCCGAGTGGATCTTATTCTGCTTGACCAACAGATACGCATTCTTCCGGCAGATGCCAAGCATTTCCTGAAGATGCTCCACCGTCACCACATCCGGGTAATCCTTGAACATCATCATGTACCGCTCTGTCTTGCGGTCGGGCTCTTCCTGAATCAAAGTGCAGGCTGCGATCTCGCTCATTCCGGTCCTCTCCTTTCTAGTTCAATATGTCAATTATTTGAAAGAAAATACTATATGTAAAGAGCGATGGCCTTTTCCGGGTACCATCGCCCTTGCCAAAGGAGATATTTGAGTTTAGAACTTCATCGGCAGTGCATCCTTCCTGCACTTGCCGTTGTAGGTGGTGTAGATGGGGTAAACGTACCGCCGCCAGCCCGGGAGCTTTGCGGGGTTATCCCGGCTGACACGGTAGAGCTCCATGGGATGGACGCCGCTCAGCGCACGGACAAGCCGCTCCTCGCTGTACTGCCCATGATACAGCTGCACAAAGTACATCACGCCCCGCAGGACAGCCGCCCGGAAGGAATCCGGTTTGCCCTCCCACGCTTCCACGATGTGCCGCAGAGCTTCGCAGTAGATCTCTTCGCCCAGCTGGTCGTACAGCTTCAGCGCCGTGCCCACGCAGCCGATGCGGTAGTCGCTCAGCTGCATACTGTCGTAGTTGAGGGAAAGCCCCGCCCGGTTAGTGGCTGCGACAAACGCCTTGGAAGGCGCATCGCCGCCCACCACCTTGGCGCGCAGCTTGATGCCCGCCGACAGGGGTGCGGCGTGACCGTTCTGCTCGGCAAAGAGCAGGGCTTCCTGCTCCATCGTCAGACCGGTGTAGACCTTGCAGAGGATCGGGCGGTCCTCGCCGCCGTTGAGGAGGATGCAGCCCTCGATGGTGTGCTGCCCATCCATTACATAGTACCTGCCGTTGCGGAAGCTGACCTTCGGCTCGTTAACGATGTACTCGTTGAAGTCCCTTGCAATCAGCTCCACCCTCTTGCGCTCTACGCCCCGCTGGTAGATCTCGCGGGGATAGATCAGCTTGCTGCTGTGGATGACCGAAAGCTGGTACGGCGGGTTGATACCAATGAAAGTATTGTTGTCGTTCAGGCGCATCGCATTTCCTCCTTGATTCTCCAAATGTACTTCTCGGCTTCCTCTAAGATCTCAGTCACCTGCTGCTTCCGCTTCGGGCTGGTGAGCAGGCTGGGATTGAAGGTGAAGCTATATTCGAGCCGCTGGATCATGGCATGAACCGCGGATTGCAGTTCGGTGTACAGCATCATTTCCTCGATGCTTCCGGCGTTCTCAAAGGACGACCGGATGGGCGTATAGGGGTAGACAGGCGGTTTGCCATCCACCACCTCAGGCGGCGCATAAACCGCCGTAGAGCGCCGGATAGGCTCTATCTGCTGGATGCTGCCCATAGGGTTCAGCGCAAGGCTGATGCGAACCGCATCATCCACCCGGCGCATCTCCTCTGGGGTCAGATGCCCCAGATACTTCAGTGCCCGGCTTTTGTCGATGGTGAAGATCTGCTCTGCCTGCACAACGGACGGCATATTCAACCCTGCGTTTTCCAACAGGCAGTGGGTCGGCTGGTTTACTTTCTTTTCCGCCTTGCTTGTCATGGTCGCAACGATCAGGGTCGGAGAGTGATAATTGCCCACGTCATTCTGAAGAATGACCGCCGGGCGGTCACCGTGCTGTTCCGAGCCGGTGCTCGCCCCGAAATGGGTGAAGAAGATGTCTCCGCGTTGGAATTTCCAGTTTTGCTGCAAAATTGTACCTCCATGTTGTTATGTGCAAAGCCCGCTGCCGGATGTTCCGCAACGAGCTTCGTTCAAGGTATGGTGGTATGGTTGGGTCAGCGGTGCATGACCACATAATCATAGCCGCGCCGCATCTGGCAGACGGTGCATGTGTCCATGCTCCGGTCTGGGCTGGGTACAAGCGCGATTTTGAAAGCCTTTGCATCCACAAAGTGCCGCAGACAGGTACCGCAGAGAGTTCGGATGGACTTGACCATCTCAGGGGTCAGCTCCATCTCCTCGTAGATCTCCTGCTCGCGCACCGTGGGGTTCAACTCGTCCATAAAAGTGTCCTCCTATGTATCAAAAAGTGAATATTCGGATAAAGAATAAATAAGAGTACGTAAAAAAACGGGAACTGCCGGATGCGTGGAACGTACCCGACAGTTCCCGGATCAATATGATTAAAGGTCTCGCATATTCGCCCTCGGCTCCCTGCGAGTGGGGCATGAACATCTGGCAGCGGACTTGTACCGCTTCATTGGCATTTCAGCCACCCCGTCTGCTTTGTGACCGGGCCGCGAATTACGGAAGTATCATTATCGGAGTACCAGATGACGGAACTATTCAGTTTTCAAGGTCCCTGAGGTCGGACGTTTCGCCCTGCGGCAGGTGCCGCTTGGGAAATTGTCCTCTCACTTGGTAGCCGACGAGAAAGGTCAATTCGTAGCATTGAAATTGAAGTTTTTCAAAATTTAGTAATTCTCTTGATTTTGATACTAATAGTGGGCCGAGATACGCCGTAGACTTTAGAAATTTCAGTGATGTCGTATCCCTCGTAAGCGTACATGGTGATGATTTCCAAATCTTCGGTTTTCAAAGTTTCGAGTGCAGTAAGCAACTGCTCGTTCTCAATCTCACCAATCCATGCAAAACGGCTTTTAGTTTCGTGGTAAGTATCTGTCACGGTAATCGCATCCTGATAGCGTAGCATCAAAGGCGACGCTTCTTCCTCAGAGCTTTCATACGCAGGAGCGGTGAATTCCTGCGTCCGCTCGATAAAGGTACGCTCCGAATTGAATTGCTGACGGTCATAATCGTACATCTTCTGGATGGCCTCTTTCGTCATTCCCGCAGCTGCGTACTCGATGCGCAACTTTTCCCAGTGTGCTTCAAACTTCTTCAACTCATAGCCTTTATTAAAAGACATCGTAAACCTCCAAATTTTCGATAAGTCGTAAAAAGTCGAAAATTTGGAAGGCTACGGATATTTCGCCGCTTGGGGCATCCATGAAAACGGACAAACATAAAGCCTGCTCCTTTTTACGGGAGCAGGCTACCTGAAGGCTAAAAAATAGCCGGACAACCAACTAACAGAGCGGTTCTAAAGC
>ENA-OQCV01000109-OQCV01000109.1-human-gut-metagenome-genome-assembly--contig:-NODE-109-length-23471-cov-4.027673_pt1 | contig 23471 bp, 24 predicted proteins | sample MGYA00242766_ERZ504592 | MGnify/ENA primary metagenome ERZ504592 (study PRJEB26092, sample SAMD00036315) | human gut metagenome | host: Homo sapiens | study: EMG produced TPA metagenomics assembly of...
CCCAAAAATTTAAAGGAGGCTAAAAAATTATGCCAGGAACATTCAATGGAACAACTTTAACCATTTCAGCTACACCCGTAGACCATGCACTAATTCCCGATGAAGGTGCAACAAACGTAGCGGGAATTGCAATTGTGGGGTCAGATATGTATTGCGTAAAGACAACCGGTCTTAAAACTACATTACTCAAAACGACTGACTACATGGCAACAAAAGCAACTGCCGTCAAAAAAAGATCTGAACTGGTTCGCTCTGGGACTTACCAAAATTGGAAATTATCTGTATATGCTTGCAGAAGACCATAAAGGTTACGGCGGTTCTACAACCATCGTAAAACTGGATACCAAAGGCAATCAGCTCGGTACGTACAGTATCAATGAAATTTGTCCAAAAGGCGCATTAGGTATCACTGCTGCTGACGGAACTAACGAGAAATTTATCATTATGCATTACGCTGACAAGAGCAATGCTGGGACATTAACCTTCAGTGTTGTAGACTGGAAGGCTGCTAAAGCAGCAAGTACATTCACAGTTACTAACTCAGGCTTTGGTTATACCACACAGCTCCAGGATATCTACTATCACACTTCATTTGGATTATTTATCCTGACAAATAACACTTTTTCAACACTTCAGAACCGTATTCTGGTAGTTGATTATCATCTTACTGATGATAAAGGTCAAAAATACACTCCATGTGCGGTCATCAATGTAAATAAAACAGGTGAATATAAACAGTACAACCTTGAATCAATCTGTATGAAAGCCAATCACCTTGTGCTTGCATCCAATGTTATAACATCCGATGGAACCGCAGAAGATAAATTCTCTGTACTGGAAGGCATTACCTACTCCGGTAAAACCTATACTTTTGCATGCGGTTTTAGAGCAGGAGCCCGTGTGCCTACCAAAGTAGATCCCAACTATGAAACAACCAATCTGGGATGTGTATCCTTTAACGGAAACAATACTCCATATTTTATAAAACAAAGTCAAGATAAAGTCGCTGTTCTTGGCTACTGTAAAAATTATATGAATACAAGCGCAGGTGTATCTCACTTTAAAACATTCACTGACGGTTTATTAGGTCATGCCAACGGTATGAGCTGTTTTAACGGAAAATTCTTTGTTGTCGCAGGAAATAACAAAGTGGTTGCTATCAGCAGTAACAAAGAGGATGAGGAAATAACATATACAGTAACTCCCAACGATAACGATAAATCATTTGCTCTTAAAGCAATTAATTATTTTTATGAGGCAAATACAGCTTTATTATTGTCCGTTGTTGACGGAACATTAAAATCTCTATAAATGTGCATTTGAAAATGAAAAAATGTAAAAGCCACTTATCTTTGCACACTGATAAATGCCGGTCAGCCTACATCTCAGGATAATTTTTTTATCACAATAAAATTAGGGACCTTTTTTGTCGGAACCAGTAATCCACATAATGTAAGTGGAGTAACGACTAAAATCACAACAAAAAACACTTTGCTTCATTATAATCTGTAAAAAACTTGATGATAGCAAACTTTTATACCCAGATTTGGATTTGTTACAGATATTCCTGCTAAAGATGCTCAGGGCCGCACATATAACAGTTTTGAACTGGAATCAGTGGCTCTGGATCAAAATAATAAATTAATCGCTGTGTGCAATGCCAATGTCAAAGATGCTACCCACACCAGTGGTTTAGCATCCACTGACGGCTTCTTTCAGTATAATACGCTTGAATTTATTACAGCTTGATTTCGCTACATCAATAACAGCATAAATTTCCATTATAAAAAGCAGGCAGTTTTCGCCTGCTTTTTATAATTCCAATTCCAATTTTCTATTTAACAACAACATTTTTTATTATCTGACCATACGCCAAACTGTTTAATACCATTCAACAACGTATATGCATGCGCTTTCAAATAGTAAACTCCCGGTTTTATATTTTTAAAGTAACTGTATTTTTCTTTTGATTTTTAATACAATATTTTCTCCTGAATCTGCATTCTTAAGTACGCAATCAAACCCATCACTGTATTTTAAATTTCCAAACTGTGCGGTTACTGTTTTCTTTTTCCCGGTAATTTTTTATTAATTTTATATTATCTTTATTTAGTTTAACAGGAGGCATACGCATTTCATTAGACCACCTGCTATAACTTTTTTTACCATTTTGAACAGTATAAGAACGGACTCTGGCAAATCCCATAGTCGGCACTTTTTTTCAATATACAGGTTGTGTTTGCAGAATTTTTATTAGCTAATACCTTAGTACCATCATATATTTGATATTGATATCCATCTGCATTCTTTACTTTTCCGCTCAAATCAATTGTAACATAGATTTGTTTGTTTACTATATCTGAATCAACAGATTTTATATACGGACGATTTGTTTCTGGTTTTGAAGCAGTTCCCTCACTTACAAAAGGAATACCATTCATCTTACAGTAATAGTATGCATATGAATTTTTCTTTCCATGAACTGTTAGAGAATCACAATTTATGAACGCCTCAGCACCTATCTCAGTAAACTGTTTTCAGGTATATATAACGATTTTCAGTTTTCGACAGTCAGCAAATGCAAAAAAATCTATACTTTGAAGATTTTGGGGAAGTTTAACACTCGTCAGTTCACCGCAGTATATAAATGCACTTTGTCCAAATTTTTTTCACATTATCAGAAAGTATTACCCTTTTAAGCTTTGGACATGTGCTAAAGGCAAAAACTGGAACAGTATCTACTGAAGCTATCCACTCTACTTCTTCTATATTCAAATTATCTTCAAAACAAAATTTTTCTACTTTAGAAACCGAAGGAAGAAGTGTTATCTTCTTATAATCTCCAGTTGGGTATTCTCCATACACACGGCTCTCTGAAATTTTCAACTGTTCATACTTATTTTTACTTTCAACGGTTATCTGCGATTTCATAGCAGCTTCTGCTGAGACAGATGTAGAAACTGCTGCACACGTTAAAGCAATCAACAATATTTTCTTTACTTTCTTTGACTTCATAGAATCTCCTCCAATCAATAATATTCAGCTATTATCATAATATATCACTAACTATAAAAGATCCTGTATTTCTGGCATTAAAAGTATTCTAATGACCCCGAACCAAAATGCAAATTTAAATTAATCTGTTTCTTCCCAAAAAATATTCCATATCTTATCAATTTAATTCCTTTAAGAATCCTATTCATTCCTTCGTCAGTCGTTATGTCTTTTTGATTTCTACAATTAATTTATATTTTTTTCCAATTTTTCAGTTTCTGATTTCATCTGTTCTGCCAGGTCAAACAGTTCCGCAATGGTAACTCCCAGTCGATTCGCCATAATCTCCAGAAACTTCCCGGTTCCGGCAGAACATTTATCATTCATAAGAAAATCCTGGATCATTCCCTGATCTACCAGGATTACTTTCGTATCCTGACCACCCACATCAATAATTGCACATTCATTTCCCGCCAGTTCTCTGCCACCTCTTCCATGACAGGTAATCTCCGTAATCACAAAATCTGCATAATCCACAGCTACGCGCCCATATCCTGTAGCAGCTACACGAACCCCTTCACTCATTACATCAATCCCCTCATCCAGAAGCCTTGAAGCAATCTCCGAAGCCGTCGAACCAATATCAATTCCAACATAATACAACTTTTCTCACCTACTTTTTGGTATTTTATCCATTCTGTTTACTGTAACTTCTATTATACCCTTTCCCATTAATAATCAAAAATTCAAAAATACAATAAAAGCAGGTGGTTTATTCAAAAAAGCTATAAATGATTTTTACCCCACGAACAAGCAATGATACACGACAGATAATGATAAAATCCTCTTTATAAATTTATCTGGTAAAATCAAGACACAATAGATTTTTTTGTTACATTTCCATTATAGCAGAAAAGAAAAACCAGTAACGTTTCGGGTATATATCAAAAAACATTACTGGTCTTTTTTTTATAAGATTATTCCACACTTTTTATTCGATACAGGGAATCTCATAATTCCAGGATTTACGGATATCGTCCATGATTTTCATAATCCTTATTGTCTCTGCATGAGGCATTTCCGGACACTCCAGTTTTCCTTCCTGGATTGCTTTCATGCAAGATTCTACCTCATATTCATATCCTGAGATCTGTTCCGGCACAACATAAGAAGCCACTTCTTTATGTTCGGTATCAAACACTGTAATCTTTTCCGGATTATTGATATTCTGCACCTGCATATATCCTCTGGTTCCGAAAATACTTCCCATTCTGTCTGAGATTTCCCTTGCTCCACACTGAAGGGTTGCCATGCAGTCTCCCTCAAACACCATGGCAATGCTGTCCAGAATATCCACTCCATTCTGAAAGATTGCAGTAGCCTTTACATCCTTTACCTTATCGCCAAGCACCATGGAAGCAAAATTGATTGGATATACGCCTACATCCAGAAGAGCACCTCCTGCAAGCTCCGGTTTACGGATACGTTCCACATGACTTACTGTATAGCTGAGATTCGCCGTAACTGCCGTAACTTCGCCGATCACGCCGCTTTCAATAATATCGTTGATCATCTTTCTGGACGGCATATATCTTGTCCAGATTGCTTCTGTGATCAGAAGCTTTTTCTCTTTTGCAAGATCAAATAATTTCTGTGCCTGCTCTGCATTTACAGTAAATGCCTTTTCGCAAAGTACATGTTTTCCCGCTTCCAGACACATCTTTGCATGCAGATAATGGTGTGAATGAGGGGTTGCGATATAAACCAGTTCAACCTCATCATCTGCCAGCATTTCCTCATAGGATCCATATGCTTTTTTTACTTCATATTTCTGTGCAAATACCCGGGCACGTTCCAGATCACGGGCAGCAACCGCATACACCTCCACACCTTTCATTTCTGCCACTGTTTTCGCCATAGTAGAGGCAATGCCTCCTGCTCCCAGAATACCTAACTTCATTTTATTGTCCTCCCATATTTATAGCAGATAAAATTATCCACTTCGCTACTTACTCTAATTTTACAGCATCATCGCCCGGAGAACAAGTTTATTCCGTTATATGTTTATCCCATATCATTCATTTATTTTTTCGTTTCTTTTTTTTCGTTTCGTCATCAACCCTCCGATCCTTCCAGTCTCTTTCGCAGACAGACTTTTCCATCCATCACTCAATACCCTGTCCAGCAGTCCCATTTCCTCTGCAATTTCATACTTCATTCTGACCTCCGGCAATAATTCTCCATCAAGATAAGCTTTTATTTCCTTCTCTTTATCCAAAACAGCCCACACTCCTTTTCTTTGGAGTATGGGCTGTTTTCTTAATTTTTATACTGTATTTCATTCAAACGGATATTCGCAATCCGCTTCGCTGCCTGCCTGATTCGGTTAAACTTCTGTCCATTACAGATTGGATCCTGAGATTCTGTTATCTTTTGGGAATAATAATTGCCGCAATGATATATGCCCAGATTCCCGCACCGCCAAAGCAGGTAAGGATCACCCATGCCAGACGCACCAGCGTAGGGGCAATATCAAAATATTCTGCGATTCCTCCACATACACCGCAAAGCATACTGTTTTCTGATGATTTGTATAAACGTTTGTCACCCATGTTCCATTTCCTCCTTAAACCCAGATTAGTCGAGCAGATAAAATCATCCGCTTCGCTACCTACTCTACACCGAATGACTTCCTGATTCGGTTAAATACTACTTTTATTTCTGCACGTCAGAGTATATACTCTTCAGGATATCTGCAAATCTCTGTGCTCTTTCCCGGAGAAATCTACTGATATATTTCCCATACCGCACTCCAGATCCAGTTTCCTGTCTGCGCCTTTATTGGAAATGGTTTTCTCCCGTCCAAGTCCACTGTAGGAATCAGAACCTACATCCAGATTTCCCACTCCACATTCCAGATCATAATTATAATCCTCCTGCGTACCGGTCAGTGTCAAATCCAGTTCACCCAGACCACATTCTCCATCTGTCTTCCTGGCGCTCAGATCTGCAAATGTCATACTTCCGGTTCCGATTTCCAGATCTGCCTCCCTTGCAGTCACCGGATTCTTACTTTCAAATTCCCCGGCTCCCATCTCCACACTCAGCTTCTCTGTCTCAATATCTCTGTTCAGATAAACAGTACCTGCCCCCATCTCAATCTCCAGCTCCTGAAGCTTAACATCTTCCGGATAGGAGATACACACCTTTCTGTTTTAGACAGTTTTTCGTGCTTCTGACCTTAAGAGTATCCGAACTCTCCTTCACTGTCACATTCTTCCCACTGTCATCATAAACTCTGACACAGAAACTGTCGCCCTCTTCCAGAATCAGATCATCGTACTTCAGCTCTATATCCAGCTTTGTGGGCTGATACTTCAACTGATATACAGTGCCATCTTCCTCATTCTCATCAACAGCGCGGGCATAATCCTCACTGTCGTCACAGTCGTCGCTGTCGTCATAATCATCGCTGTCATAGTCATCGCTGTCATCATAATCATAATCGTCATCATAATCATCGCTGTCATCATAATCATAATCCCCGTCTGCCACCAGAAGCACCCTTTTCAGACTTTCCACCCCTGTCAGTTCCGACATACTGGCTCCCATAACACCACCGGCAGCTGTCAGCCCGATTCCCACAGCACCAAAAATCCCCGCTGCGATCAACATTCCTTTTGTAAACTTCTTCATTTAACCGCCTCCTTTCTCTTTCTGTAAAGCAACCTGTTAAAAAAGTCAGTAATCTTCCGAAACCATTTCGGCACAATGCGTACTGCAATGCTGATCAGTCCTAATATCATAAGGATTGCCAGAGCAATCATCAGACATCCAATTCCTATCGTCAGGATCCCGGTTCCGGTCATTACAGCCAAAAGCCCTGCTCCAGCCACAACAGCTGCGATTCCGCCAACCAGTAAAACCACAGCACCTATGCCCAATCCAACGATCAGCCAGAACGGAAGCAGTAAGATTCCAACTGCAAATGTCAGAATCCCACCAACAGCCCCCTTAACAAAAGGAGAAATAAAAACCAGCAGGATCACCGCAAGGATCAGCACCGCCTGATTCCCCTTTCTGAAAAAACGCTTCCCTGTTCCCGACTCTTCTCCATATCTCTCAGGCATCTGTCCTCTCTCTTTAGTCCGGGCATCCTCATAGCCATGCTCCGTATATTCTCCATACTCATAGCCTCCTGCCGAACCTTTCAGATCCGCCTTGATAATCGCTGCAACCTTCTTGGGACTTCCAAGTTCCCTGAGCACCGAAGCTTCATTCTCAGCTCCTGCATCATCGAAATAACTATTATAAAAACTCAAGGGCATCCTGCCTCTCTGTCTCGGAAATATCAGCAAGCAGCTTCTCCAGCTCCTGCATAAACTGCGCCCTGTCCATCATCCTATTCCTCCCTCAAACATCCCGCTTATCTTGGATGCATAAATTTTCCATTCAGCTTTATAAAACTCCAGCTGCGCAGCACCTCTGTCCGTCAGCTTATAATAACGCCGGTTACGTCCTGCATACGCCATATCGTAAACCTCCAGACAATCATCCTTCTGCAGCCTCCTGAGCACCGGATACAAAGTAGACTCCGAAACATCCAGAACTCCACGCACATCCTGCGTGATCTTATACCCGTAAGTCCCTTCCTTCTCCTTAGAAACAACCGCCAGAACAACCGCATCCAGAAGCGCAGCACCCGTATTAAAAACCATATGCTCACTCCCTCGTTTCAATTATGTTCTGTACAGACAGCATCATCTCTGCAATCCAGCCTTAGAGCGTGTCTGAAAAATGCTCCAGACTATACCAAAGGTAAACGCCATTTCACATCTGATACATTTATTCCATCCTGTTCACATACTATACAGAACATCAATATTGTTTTGTTAACGATATTATATGATGTATAATATGATTTTGTCAATACTATTTAGCAAAAATCATTTATACTTTATAATCATATTGATACCTTTACTGAAAATACCTCCTTAACGTCTTCCGGTTCACTATAGCGATCCTCATAAATAATGCATTTAAAAGCATTGCCATATATCAATTTCTTATTTCATAAATTACTGCAAACAATCCAGTCCATCATAGAATGAAGTCCTGCTGAACTGTCTTGATTGCATTATTTTATTAAATTGCTATAGTATTTCAAAAACTTAATATTCCATAAACCTCACGTTATACTACAGTTATTTTCAGTAAACAGCGCAGGAAAATATATCTGTCTGAGTGCATTTGCAGGCATCTTAGATCTTCTTAGCCGGTAGAAATCTGCGTTATGGAGAAAAATCGCAACCTGTCTGAGCGAAGCCTGCAGCGGAGCGAGTTTTGCATTTTTCTCCATGCTTTTAGCAGATTTTTACCGACTTAGAAGATCTTAGATGCCGAAACCGCACTCAGACAGATATATTTTCCTGCGCGTCCCCCACCCACCAATCAAAACTACAGCAAAGGAACCCAACCCATTATGAACGAAAATACAACACACCTCCACCCCGCATTCCTCACCCGAATGAAAGAAATGCTCGGTAACGAATACCCCGCATTCCTCTCTAGCTTCAGCGCTCCCCGAACCTACGGCCTGCGCATAAACACCTCCAAGATCACCTGCGAAGACTTCGAAAACCTGTCTCCATTTCCAACCCGTCAGATCCCATGGATCAAAAACGGCTACTTCTACGATGAAGACATCCGTCCTTCCAGATGCCCATACTACCAGGCCGGCCTCTACTACCTTCAGGAACCCAGCGCCATGACCCCAGCCTCCCGCATCCCCATCGAGCCGGGTGACAGAGTCCTGGATCTCTGCGCAGCCCCGGGCGGCAAGGCAACTGCAGCAGGCGCAGCACTTCAGGGACAGGGACTTCTGGTAGCAAACGATATCAGCACTTCCCGCGCCAGAGCCCTCCTTCGCAACCTGGAACTCTTCGGCATCCCAAATGTCTTCGTAGCAAACGAAACACCTGCAAAGTTAACCAAAGCATTCCCCGAATTCTTCGACAAGATCATCCTGGATGCTCCATGCTCCGGAGAAGGAATGTTCCGTAAAGAAGAAGCACTTGCCAAAGACTGGACTCCCGAAAAATCCATGGAGCTTTCCGAAATCCAGAAAGAGCTTATCCTCCAGGCAGCCGATATGCTCCGTCCCGGCGGACTGATGCTTTACTCTACATGCACATTCGCGCCTGCAGAAGACGAACAAACTGTTTCCTGGCTTCTGGAAAACCGTCCTGACATGGAACTGGCAGAAATGGAAGATTATGAAGGCTTCTCCCATGGAGTTCCTGAATGGGGAAACGGAAATCCTGAACTTATCAAATGCATCCGGATTTTCCCACACAAAATGAACGGAGAGGGACACTTCCTTGCGCTCTTCCATAAAAAAGGACAGACAATCAAGGAAAGCTCCCGTCCTCACACAAAACCGGACAAAAACGCATTTCCACTGATTGAGGAATTTCTGAACGAAATCGGTCTGAAAACCCTCTGCGGTCAGCCATTTGACTGGGAACGTGTGGAAATCCGCGGTGATAAAGCCTACTATCTTCCCCCGGTTGCCCACAACTTCCGCGGCATCACCTTCTTAAGAAACGGTCTCTATCTCGGTGACCTGAAGAAAAACCGCTTCGAGCCGTCTCAGCCACTTGCACTGGCGATCCGCAAAAATGAAGCAGAAGCAGTCATCTCTCTCTCCGCTTCTGACGAAAGGATCACCAGATATTTAAAGGGCGAAACCTTAAATATCGAACCCGAAGAAGCAGCTCACAAAAAAGGCTGGCATCTCCTCTGTGCAGATGGATATCCCATTGGCTTCGGTAAACTGGTCAACCAGATCCTGAAAAACAAATATCCGGCAGGGTGGCGCGTATAACACGCGCTTATCCCTGCCGGATATTTGAATTTCACAATAATAATTTTTATTCCGCTTACAGCAATATCTCTTTCTGCAATGTAAACGAATAAATGATCTTTTCCTTCACTCTTTTCCCCGTCATCCGCTCCAATGCCCGGGCATAATCCTCAAGCTGCACATGATACAGATCGATCAGCTTCTGTTCCTGTCCTCTCCTCACTCTATCCGTTTTATAGTCCACAAGAACAATCTCTTCCTCTTCCATAAAATAGGCATCTATAATTCCCTGCACCAGCACTGTTTCGTTCTTCCAACCATCATCGAGCATAGAAGCATTTCTCTGGATCACAAAAGGCTGTTCTCTGTAAAGATGTTTTTTCATGGCAGCCTTCTTCATCCTCTGCCCCAGCCCGGACTCCACAAACCTCCTGATATCCCGGATCCGGATACATTCTGCTTCCTGCTCTGTCATTTTCCGGCTCTCCAGAAGTCTCTTTAACTGAGCCCGAAGCTGTTCCTCTGTATCTGTTTCTGCATAATCCAGACATTCCATTACTCTGTGGTAAGCAGTACCTCTGGCAGCCCCCTTATACTCTTCCTGCTTCTCTGCCATAAATGCGGGAACCGGGGCTTCCTGTTCTTCCTCCTGCTCTTCGGCAGACACACTGATATTCTCTTCCAGTTCACTTTCATCATGCCAGCTTCTCTTTTTCAGATCCGAAACACTGACTTTAACCGGAATATCTTCCAGATATTTATACGGATATACAAAGGAAAATCTCTTCTCTATCTCTTCCTTCACAGTCTCATCATACACTTTATTTTCATCCCAGTTCTTCAGATATTCCTCCTGCATCTGGTTTCCTGCCTGGATGAGAACTGCTTTTTCTGTCATCTGACGGACAGTGATCTTTTTTATCACAAACTCAGAGATATCATCGTAAATCCCCGGCTGTTTCTTCATGAGGATTCCATATTCCCACAAAAGTTCACTCATTGCCCGATGCCGCACCAGCGCAGGCAGTACAAAAGCCCAGTAATTCTTTGCTTTCATTCTGGTTCCCAGTGGGAGCAGTTCTTCTTCCTCATCCAGAAAACGCGACAGCGACAGCATCTGCTTTTCCAGCTTTCCGACTGTTCCTGTAAGGATCAGTTTCTCTTTTGCTCTTGTCATGGCAACGTAAAGTACCCTCAGTTCCTCTCCCAGACTCTCCTTCAGAAGCTGTCTTCTGATCACCTGCTTATTCAGCGAAGATGCGATCACCCGTTTCTCCGGTATGATAGCATCAGCCCCTATTCCCAGTTCCGGATGAAGCAAAAGACCTGCATTCATATCCTGAAAATTAAACTGTTTTTCCCATACCGGCCACAAATACTACCGGAAATTCAAGTCCCTTACTCTTGTGGATCGTCATAATCTCCACTGCGGTATTGCCCGCTCCTGTCAGATTGACTTCTCCATAGTCCACCTGATATGCCTGTAGCTGTTCGATATAACGAACAAAGTTAAACAGACCCCTGTAGCTTGTCTTCTCATAGTCCATAGCTTTCTCCACAAGCATGATAAGATTTGCAAAACGCTGCTCCCCTCCCGGAAGTGCCCTTGCATAATCTCCATACCCGGTTTCTTTCAGCACATAAAGGATCAATTCGTGGACCGGCGTATATGCAGCCATATTTCTTACCTTTTCAAGGAGACTCAGAAATCCTTTTAATTTAATATTCAGAGAGTTCTTTTCATCTGTTCGCAGATTACTGTTTAACAATTCAGATTTCAGTTTATCCGGATCCAGTTCTTTTTCGGGGATTTCATTTTCTCCTGCATATGCCAAAACACTCTCATAGAGCAGACCATCAGGATACTGTATTCTAAGCTCTGCCAGTTCCTGTGAAGTGCATCCGACGATCGGTGAACGAAGCACTCCCATAAGCGGAATATCCTGCAGCGGATTGTCACACACCTTCAGATAATTCAATACAGTCACAATCTCGGTTGCAGAGAAATATCCGGTTCTTGATGTACAATATACAGGGATTCCCTGAGACGCCAGCACTTCCCTGAAGGTTTCTGCCCATCCATAGGCAGTGCGCAGCAGGATTACAATATCCCCGTATTCCACAGGCCGGTATTCCTTCGTCTCTTTATCTACGATCTGTTCTTTTCCCACAATTTCTTTAATTCTCTGTGCAATGGCCAGCGCTTCCAGTTCCTGTCCGGTCTGATTTTCCATTTCTTTGCGGCTTCCCGATACACCTGGGTCTTCATAGTCCTGTACATCAGACAGTTCTTCTCCGTCTCTCTCGACCAGAAGAACCTCTGTCTTTACAAATTCCTCTGACTCTCCTTCCGGAAAAGAAGCTCCGGGATAAAGGGCTGCATCTTTGTCATAGGTAATCCCTCCCAGGTCTTCCCCCATGATCTGTCGGAAAATAAAGTTTACACTCTCCAGAACCTGTTCCCTGCTCCGGAAATTTTTGTGCAGGTCAATTCTCTGCTCCTGTGCTTCTTCTGTGGAATAACTTTTATATTTTTCCATGAAAAGCTCCGGCCTTGCCAGACGGAAACGATAGATACTCTGCTTTACATCTCCTACCATGAAGATATTTTTCTTCTGGTTGATCCACCCGGATACTGCTGTTGTCAGAAGCTCCTGCACTAAGTTACTGTCCTGATATTCATCCACCAGGACTTCATCATACTTTGCGGAGAGCTCTCTTGCAGCCTGAGACATATGGATTTCTTCCCCTTCTTTCGTCATCAGTATCTGCAGGGCAAAATGTTCCATATCCGTAAAATCCAGAATATTCTTTTCTCTCTTTGCCTCTCCGAACTGCTCTTTAAATCTTGCAGTCAGCTCGACTAACATCTCTATTGGACCTCTGATATATCTGATTACTTCCAGAAGTTCCTTCTCTGTACTCTGGAAATATCGCTGCCCCAGTTCCTTCAGAATCCCCTTTTCCTCATCCCGGAGATCTTTCACGCTCTGTTTCTTCTGTTCATCTACATCCGCAGCCTTCTTTGTGCTCAGCCGGGCAAATGAGGGTTTCATAAGGATTTCTGCAGTACCATTATAATCTCTTTTCTCTGCCAGCTCCTGCAGACTCCTTATAAGAAGCAGATCACTGCTCAGTGCCTCATCATACAGATACGGACCATCCGGCTCTGAGCAGATTCTTCGAGCCTCCTGCACCAGAAGCTTCGATTCCTGCAGTTCATCCTTCACTGCATCCCAGAGCATCCTCATCCACTCAGTCTCTCTTAACTCTTCCAGGGAATCAATCCTGTAATCATCCATACACCCGGACAGCCATTCCTGCGGAAAAGGATTGCTCATAGCCATTTCATATAATTTCTGTATCAGGTTTCCCAGATTTTCATCTGACTTTCCTGTTGCAAAGCATTCCACGAATTTCTGAAACTTTTCATCTTTTTTGGCATAATATTCTTCAAGCAGTGCTTTCACAACATCTCCCCGCAGAAGCTTCAGTTCCCCCTCATCTGCCGTCCGATATCCCGGATCCAGTCCGATCAGATGAAAGTAATTCCGGATAATATAGGCACAGAAACCATCAATCGTTGTAATCTGTGCAGTATGAAGCAGGGTTGTCTGTCTCTGCAGATGCTCATTATCGGGATCCTCACAGAGTGCTTTTTCAATAGCTGCCGAGATCCTCTCTTTCATTTCACCTGCTGCAGCTCTTGTAAATGTCATGATCAGCAGTCTGTCAATATCCACAGGGTGTTCTTTATCTGTGATCTTACTCAGGATACGTTCTACCAGTACTGCCGTTTTTCCGGACCCGGCTGCCGCACTGACCAGAATATTTCTGTCCCGCAGCCTTATAACCTCCTGCTGCTCCTTTGTCCACTGTACGCCCATCTTATTCTGCCTCCCTGTCAAATGCTTTCCATAATTCCTCATCAGAGAAGTTTTTCAGTCTGCGGAATTCATATCCTGACAGCCTGCGGTCAAATCCACATACCGTCATATACGGACAATAAGTACACGCATTCTTTTTTCCGAGCTCATAGGGAGAAACCTCTGCATCTCCCTCCAGAATAGAACTTCTTATCTTCTCAATCTTCGTCCTTACATACCGTCCAAGCACTGCAAACTGTGTTCTGTCTGCCACAGAAGAATTTTTGCGAAAGCTTCCGTCCTTATTAAATGCGACAGGAATGGAGCCAAGACTGCTGTCCATCCTGTACACAAGCTCCGGATCTGCCTGAACCAGCCCATTCATCTTCAGTTCTTTCATAAGACCTGCACTGACTGCTTCCACATCCGCATCTATCTTCTCCTGGATCATAGGATCCTTGATATTGTAATAAAAAACTCCCGCAGGAATAATCTCCTTATCCGGATATTTCTTCTGCTCTACACGCAAGGCACCATCCAGATAGATCATTAACTGTAACTGCAGGCCATGATACAGATAAACCAGGTCAAAAGATGTATTTCCGGTTTTATAATCAATCACCTTCACATACACCTTATTCTGATCTTCCATAATATCTACTCTGTCAATCCGTCCTCCCCCGAAGGTTACCTCAAAGCCTTCCGGCTGAAATTCTCCCTGTTCCAGCTGTTTCTGAAGTGCCCATACCGTCCTTCTTAGGATTCTCCTTGTTCTCTCGATCATATATTCATTCCTGGCACTGCTTTTGAGCACCGTGTTTCCATAATCTGCCACAATATTATCCAGACACCGGTCCGCAATCTCATTCCGTTCCTGTTCTGTCAGCTCTGTCCATTTCATGCCTCTTTTTCGCACTTCTTCTGCAAAGCTTTCCAGTGCTTCATGCATAACATTTCCCATATCCATAGGTTTAAACTCATATTCCACACGCTCGGTAAGTTTCATTCCATACTGAAGGAAATGTGCAAATGCACAGGCTGCAAAACGTTCCAGTCTGGTAGCACTGTAAGGTGAAACCTCTCCGTATAATGCCTTCGCCACACTCTGGCTGATAATGTCCTCTGGTTTTCCGGCAAAAGCCGACTGTACCAGCTTCTGTACTCTGCTTCTGTATTCCGGATTCCGCAGATACCAGCTATAAAGCTCTCCAAACATTGCATCCGTCTCATCTGCCTGCTCCAGAATATCCTCATGTTCTTTCTCTGTCTCCTGTACCAGCTTCTCCAGAAACAGATCAATCCCAGCTTCCGGATTTTCCGGATAACAATAAGAATTTTCAATTTCCAGCTTCGGATACAGACTGCGTATACTCCCGATCAGATATGCCGGACTTATGCCTTCTCCTTTTGCATTGGTATCACTATAGGAGAGGATCAGCTTTTCTCCCGGTTTCGTCATATTTCAGATACAGATAAAACCTCTGCATATTCATCAGTTCTTTAGGCCCCGGTGCCAGTTCCACTCCTTGCTCCTGGAAGAAATCCCTGTCAAGCTCTGATAAGATTCCGCCTGTCTGTGTGCTCTTTGGGATATTTCCCTCATTCACGCCAACAAAGAACAACGCCTTAATCTCCTTTAAGCGGGATCGTTCCATATCACCCACCATTACCTGATCTATGCTCGGCGGAATCAGCGCTACTTTTGCCTGAGAAAGTCCTGATTCCAGAAGCTGTCGGAACTCCTGTCTGTTTACCGTTTCTTCGCCAAGAATCTCAACCATCTTATCCAGCAGGTCCATCACAATTCCATAAATCTGGTTATATTCTTTTTCCATTGCTTTATCGCCTGACTCTTTAAACTTTTCGCTCCTGTCGTTTCAGTTTCTGCCAGACATTGCTTTTTTGGATAAACTCATAGAGAATCCGGCAGTACTCTTCCACTGTCTTCTTCCCGGAACCAAATCCCTGTGCAAGTTCCCTTACTTCTTCCGCAAAGATTTCTCTGATCTCATTCAGTTCCTGTATCTTCTCCGCTTCCATTCCTCTGTATACACGAACCCATTTTTCAGACCATTTCTTATATCCCCGGATTCCCAGCGCCAGCACGTAATTCTCCAGCTTATCAGCCTGTTCTCTGGTAACTTCTGACATCCCGCATCTGAGATAACGGAAAACACTCTCATAAGGAAATCCTGCACTGCCATCTCCATGGCAGCGCGCAGATACTCCACAAAAGGATTCATCATTATCGAATGCTTCTCGTCAATAAAATATGGAATATCTGCCTCCTCAAATACCTGTGCTGCAAGTCTTGCATATTCTTCCAGATTTCCTGTGATCACCGCAATCTCACCATAGCGGTATCCGCAGGTACGCACAAGTTCTGACATCCTTCTGGCAGCCTCCCGCATTTCTTCCAGGGGGGATGGCGCAGTAAATATTTTTATCTCCTGCTGTTCTTCGGCATACACGCCCTTTCTGTAGCGGAAGATATTTTTCTCCAGAAACTGTAAGGCAGGTGCCTGTGCAAACCGGGACTGTCCGGATGGTTTCAGATACACCGGATCCTCCAGATCTCTGCTCAGCCCTGCAAGTGTCCGTATCATCTGCTTGCTCATAAAGAAAAGCTGATAAGGTTTTCCCGGAGAAAAAGCATCCTCCCGTTCGTCCATAGTCACAGTAACACTTATGCGGTCAGCAATGACCAAAAGTTCCCTGAGCACATTGACCTGAATTGGCGTGAATCCGGTAAATCCATCAAAGAGAAATTCCGCTCCCTTAAGTTTCTCGGAAAAAGGAAGCTGTTTAAGCAGGACATCCATCACCTCTTCCCCTGTCATATAATGCCCCTTCAGGAATTCCCTGAATGACTGATAAAGGATTCCCACATCTTTAAGCTTCATTTCAAGTAATGGCTGATCTTTGGCCTTCTCTTTCATTTCTGCCAGATTATCTTCTCTGATATCATACTGCATAAATTCTGAAACCAGAGACTTCACCTCATCCAGATATCCCGGCTTATTCATCTGACTTCCCAGATAGGCAAGTTCCTTTCTGTGCTGCTGCACCATTTTCTGCAGCACCATGCTTTTTCCCGTATCTTCCAGAACCTTTCTGTTATCTCCGCCGGTTTCTTCAAATACACGGTACGCAAGGCGTTCAAAGCTCAGGATGTCAATATTCAGGATTCCTTTTCCCGGGTGCATTTCCACCAGCGTCTTCTGTGTCTGCATGGTAAACTGCTCCGGAACAATAATATAGTAATTTCTCTCCGGGTGTTCCATGGACTCCCGGATTACTCTCTCATATGCAAAATAAGACTTTCCGGCACCGGAACTGCCGATAATAAACTGTAATGACATTCTTCTCTCCTTACTGTCGGTTACTCACATTCATTGTTTCAGTATATCATAATTTAAGCACTTCTGTAATAGAATATACAAAACCATCCAGGAGGCGTGTACCATGAGTGCAAAACAAAAATCATAGTCCTACATATGAAGGAAGTTATATACACCGGCATTTTCCTTCTTCTTGCTGTCATCCTGGCTATTGTACTTTTTTTCATGTTTGGATCCGGTCAGAAAAAAATGTGCCTCAGCCGATGCCAAAAGCCTGTACAAACCGGGAATTTATACTTCCTCCATCGACCTGAATGAAAACACCTTTGACCTGGAAGTAACCGTTGACTCTGACAGGGTAACTTCCATCCGTCTGATAAATTTAAGCGAAAGCACCGCAGCCATGTTTCCTCTCATGGAACCGGCTCTGGAATCACTGGCCAGCCAGATCTATACCTCCCAGTCGCTGGAAAACCATCCAATATTCCGAAGATCAGAAGTATACTTCCATGATTCTTTTGAATGCAATTGAAACAGCACTGAAAAAAGCGGAGAACAACTGATCGTTCTCCGCTTCGCCATGCAAAATCACGCGGATAAAATCATCCACTCCGCTATGCGATTCTAAAGATCCATATTTTCAAGCTGCTCCAGCCATACTCCTGCACTTGCATCACTTGGCATTCTCAGATCACCTCTCGGTGAAACCGCAACGCTTCCCACCTTCGGGCCATCCGGAAGGCAGGAACGTTTAAACTGCTGTGCCAAAAAATCTCCAATAGAAGGTTTTCAGCCATTTGAAGATTGTCTCCTTATCATACATTCCTTCAAAAGTCTCACATGCCAGCCTGTAAATTTTCTCCGGTTCAAATCCTGCACGAAGCATATAGTACAGATAGAAATCGTGAAGTTCATAAGGTCCCACCAGATCTTCTGTCTTCTGTGCGATCTTGCCATCCTTAGGCGGCAGAAGCTCCGGACTTACCGGCGTATCCAGAATATCAAGAAGAACCTCTGTCAGCTTCTCATCTTTGCAGGTATCCGCATAATAACGTACAAGATGACGCACCAGTAAGTTTTCGGCACTGAAGCATTCACGCCGTACATGGACATATGGTCACCATTGTAGGTTGCCCATCCCAGAGCCAGCTCAGACAAATCTCCTGTTCCCACCAGAATCGAGCCATCCTGATTTGCACTGTCCATCAGGATCTGCGTTCTCTCTCTTGCCTGGCTGTTCTCATAAGTCACATCATGCACAGACGGATCATGAGCAATATCCCGGAAATGTACATTTACTGCTTCTTTGATATTGATCTCACTTAAAGTCGCACCCAGACACTGACTTAATTTACAGGCATTCTGATAAGTTCTGTCTGTGGTTCCAAAGCATGGCATGGTAATACAGTGGATATCCTTTCTGTCCGCACCGGAAAGGTCAAAGGCTCTTGCGATCACAAGCAGTGCCAGTGTGGAATCCAGGCCTCCGGAAAGTCCCACTGTTGCCTTATGACAATGGATATGATCCATACGTTTCTTAAGTCCCATTGCCTGGATATTCAGGATTTCATCACAGCGCATATCCCTTTCTTCTTTTCGTGAAGGTACAAAAGGATACTGTGAATATTTTCTGGTCAGCTTTGTCTCTTCCACATTCAGATGGAAGCACACTTTAATATGATCACTGTCGTCAGCCGGCTGATAAGTAGTCAGTCTTCTTCTCTCATCGTTCAGCCTCTGCACATCAATCTCACTGTATACAATACCATTGTGGAAACGTTTTCCTTCCGCAAGGATCACTCCATTCTCTGCGATCATATTCTGACCGCCAAAGACCAGATCCTGTGTGGACTCACCTTCTCCTGCATTTGCATATACATATCCGCACACCAGACGTGCAGACTGTCCGGAAACAAGATCTCTGCGGTAGCTGTCCTTTCCGACCATCTCATTGCTGGCTGACAGATTCACGATCAGATTCGCTCCTGCCTGTGCATGGAGAACGCTTGGCGGCAGTGTCACCCATAAATCCTCGCAGATCTCTGCTGCTGCCACAAGCTCCGGCTCCTCCTCACAGATAAAAAAGAATATCTGTTCCGAAAGGAACTCTCTTTCCCTCAATATCCACATATTCCAGACAGCCAAGACCTGATGCAAAATGGCGCTGCTCATAAAATTCTCCATAGTTTGGAAGATAAGTTTTCGGAACCAGACCAATGATCTCGCCTCTGTTTAAAACTGCTGCCACATTATATAATTTTCCATGATTTCTGAAAGGCACACCTACAAAAACAAGGGCATCCACATCAGCAGTTTCCTTTGTGATCTTCAGCAAAGTTTCCCAGGCGCTGTCGAGAAGACGTCTCTGCAGGAAAAGATCCTGACAGGTATAGCCTGTGATACAAAGCTCCGGAAAAGTCATAACCTTCACATGTTCTTTCTCCATCTCATGGATCAGTCTGATAATCTCATTTCCATTGGCATTGCAGTCTGCAACTGTGATATAAGGTGTTGCGGCTGCTGTTTTGATATAACCGTTTTTCATTTTCTACCTCTTCTTCCCTGTGCTCCGGCAGATCCATCTGTCAGTACATTGGCATCTCTTATTTACATTTACGCAGGATTTCTTTCAGTTCTTCCACTGTAAATTCATAATTCTTATTACAGAAATGGCAGTTCATCTCAATGGACTTACCTTCCTGGATCATTTCATTGAGTTCTTTTCTTCCGATGCTGATCAGGGCTTTCTCCACTCTTTCTCTGCTGCAGTTACAGTAAAATTCCGTAGGAACTTTCTCATTGATCTCCATGTCAAAGCCCTCCAGGACTTTCTCAAGCAGACTCTCAGGAGTATGCCCCTCTTCCAGAAGATTTGTGACAGATGTGATTTTCTGCACATTTTCCTCAAGCTTCGCAATTGTGCTTTCTTCCGCAAACGGCATCAGCTGCACGATAAATCCGCCAGCCTGACGTACTGTATTGTCTTTATTCATAAGAACTCCAAGACCAACTGCTGACGGTACCTGTTCACTTGTAGCAAAATAATAGGTAAGATCTTCTGCGATCTCGCTGGTCTGAAGCGCAACCTGTCCAACATAAGGCTCTTTCAGTCCCATATCCTTGATCACGTTCATAAATCCTACTCCGACAGCACCTGCAACATCCAGTTTGCCCTTGCTGTTTGCCGGGATACATACATCAGGATTTCCCACATATCCCTTTACACGACCTTTGGAATCTGCTGTCACAGTAATTCCTTCCAGAGGACCTCCTGCCTTAATCTGAAGTGTAAGGATGTCCTTATCCCCCGTTCATCATGGTACCCATCATAGCACCTGCTGTAAGAAGACGTCCCAGTGCTGCTGTGGCTACCGGGCTTGTATTGTGATCCTGTCTCGCTGTTTCTACTGTTTCTGTAGTAACTGCCGCAAATGCCCGAATCTGATCATTCGCTGCAATTGCTCTGATAATATAATCGTTCATTCGTTTATTACTCCTGTTATTTCTTTCATATTATTTTCATTTTGTCCATGGCTTAACATCAAATCAATAGCAATTCCCGTAAATAATGCATTAATTAAGAGGCCTGCTATAATTGCATCAATCCGCGCGATGTGTCTCAGGTTTCTCCGGAATCCTTCCATGATATCCGTTCTGTGCACTTTTTCCATGCTCTCTTGCAACAAAAGTCAGACGTTCACAATTCTCATCACCCGGATTATGAGTATATGCATCACAGACTGCCACCAGTTCCATTCCTGCTTTCACAATCATAGCCTTGATTGCTTCTATGGAATATGCTTTCTGTACATGTTCCTCCTCACACTTCTCATACAATCCGTCTTCTCTTGGAAGAAAAAGTGCCAGTTCATATACATTCAGGGCATTTTCCCTGTCATAACTGTTCTCCCAGATAAAGCTTCCGTCCTCTCTGTCCTCAGCAATAGTCGTATCGCCGATCACATCCCGGTATTTATGGATCGTATTCATATCAAAAATGAACAGTCCGCCCGGATCCAGATAATTATTTACCAGTGCAAAAAGATACTCCAGATCTTCCTCGTCCGTCAGATAATTCATACTGTCACAGACACTGATCACAGCACGAACCGTACCATATAACTCAAAATCCTGCATATCCTGCAAAAGATACAGAATATCATGACCGGATTCTGCCCGCTTCTCCATAGCCTCTGCAAGCATCTCCTCAGAATTATCGATACCGATCATATCATATCCGGCATCTGCAAGCATCTCTGTCACAGTACCTGTTCCACATCCCAGCTCCAGAACCAGACCATCCCTGATCCCGTCCTGAGCCAGTGTTTCTATAATATAGTCTGCCCATTCACGATAGTTTACATTATCCATGAAAACATCATAAACACCGGCAAATCTTCCATATGATTCCATTCATCAGCCCTCATTATCTACCTGTTTTACTGTTCACTCCGTTCACAGCAACACATATTTTCCCTGCTATTCTACCACAACATCCGTTCTTATGTAAATAACAGGTTGGTCTCTGTCAGCGCAAAAAAGGGACGACTGTTTTTTACAGCAGCCGTCCTTTTCAACTTTTCTGTTACTGATTCTTAGGCATATAGCGGACATACGCCGGTTCTCCATGATAGTAATAGTCAACGCCATTCTCATCATAAACGTCCTCACCATTAGCAAAATCATAGGTATTTCCGTCATCATCACACCATGTACCGTCACCGTTCGGATAAATTACAAGCGGATATCCGTCGGAGTTTCTGTAAATAGTTCTTGTCTGATCTGTATCATAGTCCGGATCATCTGTTCCTACAGGTGTTCCATCTGCATAATATCCATTGGAGGAACCATCGTCATAATCATAAGATCCGTCGCTGCTGCCATCAGAAGTATAGTCTGATGAACTGTAATCTGATGAACCGCCCGATGAAGTATCACTGTAAGAACCGTCTGTGCCTGCTGAAGAACTTCCATCTGATGAACTGCCGGATGCTGTTTGGTCTGTACCTGCAGCCGCTGTTCCTGTAGTTCCTGAAGTGCCGTCCGCAGTTGTACCTGCTGTAGTTCCTGAAGTTTTTCCTGTTGCTGCTACTTTCAGTACAGAATCACCGGAAATAGTGAATGAATCAACAGAAGTCTTGATTCCTGCCAGTGCTTTCTCATCCTTTACAGAACCTGCAACACTGTAAAATTCTGTTGTATTATCTGTGAAATATTTATTTACAACATATTTATAGTCACTCTTGTCAGTGAGGTAATGAACTGTATAGCTGTAAACATTTACACCGCTGACTTCCTCTGATTTATAATCCTGGATCTCAAAATCTGTACCTTCTACAAGATTATCTGCCTTTACAAGTGCAGAGGCTGTATCCTGTGAACTTGGAATGATCGCCACAGACATATCCTCCTCACCGGAACCATGCAGGATCAGGAGTTTGCCCTGTTTCGGTGACTCGAAGCTTAACATATCGTCAGAATCTGATTTATTCGCCCATGTCGCATCCGGAAGTTTAATGGATACTGCTTTGTTCTTAGATGTATAGGTAGTATTCTGGGCATTGGCCGGTGCAGGGGTAGGAGTTGCTTTCGCTGCTTTGGTTGGCTCCGGTGTAGGAGTTACCTGTACCACACTTGAATCCTCGTCACTGCCGCCTCCAAAGCATGCAGTCATGGAAACAGATAATACAGTTGTTAAGGCCAATAACATTAGTACTCTTTTATTTTTCATAATATCCTCCTTAGAATAGATATATAGTCTTCAGGTAATATTTGATATCAGGTCAGAAGAGGAAACCTCTCTCTGATATTATTATAACTGTTCCGTACTTTATAAAATATGATGTCAGGGTCAAAAGATATTTTGCCCCTAACATTATATATTTTACAATTTCATTACATAGATGTCAATGTCGATTTCTCAGCCTTCTGCGATTTGCATAGTCTATCATAACGCCATTTCTCTGCTTCATCATACCATTTATCTTTTTTTACTCTGTAACTGAGAGATTACTTGTTACTGTGAACGGAGTGAACAGTAACGATTTACTTTTTTGATTTTTCCACTTCATACATATGCAGTTCATGAAGGGCTCTTGTTGCAGCGATATATCTCGCCTGACGCACAAGCGGGCTCCGGTCTTTCTGCGGAAATACTGCAAATACCTGATCAAATTCCAGACCTTTTGCCAGATAGAATGTCGTAACTGTAAGACCTTTCTTAAAGCTTGTGCTGTTTCTGTCCAGATAAGACAGACGTTCTTTTATATCAAATCCTTTTTCTCCCAGAATTTCCTTCAGAAGAAGCCTACATATGTTCTGCTTCTTTCTCTGTACGCAGGACAACCGCTGCTGTTTCATATTCTTCTTCGCCGAGTTTCAGAGTTTCTGCAATCTCTTCCGCAG
>ENA-OQCV01000110-OQCV01000110.1-human-gut-metagenome-genome-assembly--contig:-NODE-110-length-23414-cov-3.647056_pt1 | contig 23414 bp, 23 predicted proteins | sample MGYA00242766_ERZ504592 | MGnify/ENA primary metagenome ERZ504592 (study PRJEB26092, sample SAMD00036315) | human gut metagenome | host: Homo sapiens | study: EMG produced TPA metagenomics assembly of...
GTCAGTGAGTTGCTGATAGTCGTGCCGGAGAGGAAGGTCGCACCCAAGTCTTTTCCTGTGCGCTCCTGTATGGTGCGTATGGCAAAGAGCATGTTAAGTGCCTTCTGGCTTCCCTCGCTGTTTCCCAATCCCGCCACACGGTCGTGGCGCGTGTTGAAAGTCAGATTCTTGAACTGGTGGCTCTCATCTATGAAGATGTGGTCGATGCCCATCTGCTTGAAATCCACCACGTCGTCCGTGCGTGACTTTATGGCGTGTTCCACCTTCTCCAGCTTCGCTTCAAGGTTGTGCTTGCGCTTCTCCAATCCTTTCAGCATCGCCCGCGACACGTTCTTTCCCTGCTGCCGTAGCACTTCGAGGTTTTCCTCCACCGTGTCAAGCTCTGCTTGCAGGATGCGCTGCTGCAATTCCGGCGACTGCGGTATCTTGCCGAACTGGTCGTGCGACATGATGACGCAATCGTAGTCGTTGTTCTTTATATTATTGAAGAAGCGCACACGGTTGGCGGTCGAAAAGTCCTTCTCCGAAGCGTACAGAATACGTGCGTTGGGATATGCCGCCTGATAGGTGGCTGCAATCTCCGCAACGTTGGCTTTCAGCCCGATAATCATCGGCTTGTGTGCCAAATTCAGACGCTTCATCTCATGCGCGGCGATGCACATTATCAGCGTCTTACCGGTTCCCACCTCGTGGTCGCAAATTCCGCCGCCGTTCTGTTTCAACATCCAGACGCAATCCATCTGTGAGGGATAGACGCTCTTGATACCCCGGCTTGCCAGCCCTTTCAGGTTGAGGTCGGGAAAGGTCTGATGGGAGCCGTCGTAGCGCGGGCGCACGAAACAGTTGAACTTGCGGTTATACATCGTCACAAGCCGCTCCTTGAACTGCGGCGACTGCTCTTCGAGCCATTCGGAGAAGCCGTTTCGTATCTCGTCAATCTTGGCGTTGGCGAGTTGTATTCCCTCGCTGTCGCGCATCTTGATGTCGTTGCCATGCTCGTCCTTGCCGATGGACTTCATCATGTCAGGGCAGGTGTTGTGCAGGGCGTGTTTTAGGAGGTGCATACCGTCATAGTTCCGGTAATACCCCTTCACCAGAAACTCGTCCGTGATTTTCATGGTGCGGTAGCCGCACACCACCGAAAACTCGTCCATGCTTGCGGAATAGGCGATTTTCACCTCCGTGTCGAACAGCCGGCTCATGTAGGCGGCATAGACACCCGTCGGAATCCAGCGTTCCCGAAATTGAAGTCCAGATCCTCGAAGGCGATGCGCTGCGGCTCGGCATCTTTCAGAGCCTCCAACGCCTGCTTCACCTCCGGCATACGCTCATTTTCGGGATTGTCACCCATCCATGCCTCTATGCGTTCCGCTTTCTCTATGACATTTCCGGCGATGAAACGGTCTTTGATTTCGTAACCGGTCACGAGCGGATTGTAGTAGATGCGCCCTTGCAGGGCAGTGAGCAAATCCTCCGCCGTGCTGTCGGTTATCTCCCGCATATAGTCGAGATTGACCGTACCATATTTGTTGAGCGACGCAGACAGGGCTTCTTCGGGAGAGCCTACGTTGGCATGGCTCTCCACCGCGAAGGAAACAGGATGCTCGAAGATGTCCGCCTTGACGAACTTTCCGTTTTCCATCCGTTCCAGCGAAAGGATGTCGCGCCCGCCCGCATCCATCATCACTAACTTCACGTTCTGCTTGGCGTTGAGGTTGCCGTAGCGCATGACAAACTCATCGTAACAGGTATTCAGATGCTCTCGCCACGGAACATTTGCCTCGCGCCGGAGCGATTCATAACGGTACAGACGCTCGTAGGCGTCACGCAGCGACACATACAACAACGCCTTTTCCTTCTGGTATCCTTTCAGGTCGAGCGGCTGGAATGTCGCCCCGTATGGCGTGATGTCTTTCAGGTAGCCGATGTTATGACGCCCCCGGTCAGCCACCAGCGACCCTTCGCGCAGGTGCATCTCCGGCGTGCGGTGGTAGGCACGCGGAGAAAGGTCCACGACTTCCTCCTTCGGCTTTTCCGCTTCGATGTCGGGGAAAAGGAAAGTCCCCACCGCTTCCGATGGGGTATCTGTAACGGCAGGTGCGGCGACTGCCTCCGGCTGTGTTTCCTCCTGTCGTGGCTGCTCACGGGAAGTTTCCGGCACGGCTTTCACTTCCGTCTTTTCCGCCACTTGTTTCTCGTTATGCTGCCTTGCCAGTTCCCGAAGTTCTTTCCTACGCTCCGGCGTCAAACCCATCATCATTTCATAGAAACCGTTGATGGGAGGATTGGTATCCCAGTCCAGTGTGGCATAGATGTCGTCCGGGTCGGCAGGCTTGGCGGTGTTCTCCGCTTTCACCTCCTTATTCTCCATTGCGGGTTTTGCAGTTGGAGCTGTCGGTGTAACCGTGACTTTCGGTTTGGGCGGAGTGGACTTTGCCGTAACTGCCTTTTTCACCGTCTTTTTTCTTTTTTGGGAGGTTTTCGGTTGGCTGACCTCTTCCGTCATCCCCCAGAGGTCAAGCAGGGTGAGCTGCACGCCTGCGGAATATTGCGGGCGCGGTTCTATCTCCGGCTTTTCATCTGCGGGTTGCGGCTTTTCTGTCGGAGTTTCCACCGTCTGCGCCGAGGATACTGTTTCCAATTTTATGGCAGGACGCTCTACTTTATTTTGAACGGCAACTTTTTCTTCCGTTCCTGCCTGCCGGATTGAACCCGAATACAAGCGCATGGCAAGCCTTGTAATGGAAATCCTCGTCGAGCATACGGCGCAAATCCCCGGCGATGCCTGCTGCCTTGCCCTCGTGCAGATAAACCATAGCGGGCTTCCCGTAGGGGTCTGTGTCAAGTTTCGCCATCGTATGCACGATGCGTTCCGGGTGGTGGATGAAATAGGCGTTGTCGGTCAGGGCGGTTTTCGTGTCCGTCTGTATCACGGTCATCAGCCGCTCGTCCTGCGACATTTCCTTCTTGCTGAGGTTCTTTTGCAGGACAATCAGGTCACTGCCCACCTCCGTGCCCGCGTTGTCCGTGAACAGGTTGTTGGGCAGGCGTATCGCGGATACCAGATTGGCCTGACTGAACAGCTCGTTACGCACGGAGGTCTTGGTGCTATTCAATACCCCTTGCGAGGTGATGAACGCCACGATACCGCCGTCACGCACGGCATCCAGTCCTTTGAGAAAGAAATAGTTGTGGATGGTTTTCTGGGCGGAGCGTCTGCCGAAAGAGTCGCTCCGCTGAAACTCCGCGTCGAACACGGCAATGTCACCGAACGGAATGTTGGACACCGCCAAGTCGAAATAATTGTTGAACGGTCTTTCGATTTTCTCAAAACCGCAGGTGCGCATTTTCTGGTCGGGATAGAGATGCCTCAAGATTGTACCCGTGAGCAGATCCTTCTCGAAAGCCATCACATCCGCATTGGGGCTGTGCCGCAGCATGGAATCCACGAACACGCCGACACCTGCCGACGGTTCGAGCATACGGGCGGGGCGGACGCTGTAATCTGCCAGCACGTCCGCGATGGTGTCGGTTATCTCTTTGGGGGGCTGTAGAAAGCGGTCAGCACGGACGCTTTCAGCGAATCCACAAACCGCTTGTACTCTGTTTCGTCCTTGCTGTTCTCACGGATAAGCCTGTGCAGCTCCACCGTCGGGGCGAACAGTTCGAGGTCGGATTTCGCCCACCGGACGGCATCCGTCAGTTCCTTTGCAGGGTTGAGGATACATTTCAGACCGCCGAAACCGCAGTACCTTTGAAGTATGGCACGCTCTTCGGTTGTCGCTGTCCTATTTTCCCTGTCAAGGATGAATGCCGTCCGTATCGCCTCGATGTTGTCCCGCAGTTTCTGTTTGCGGTTAAACGCCATATTCGTCTAAGTAAAGGACGGTTGCTCCCGTCAGCTCCGTGTAGAGCAGGTCGTAATCGGAAGACAGGGCGAAATTGTCATCCGAGAGGTCATAGACGGAGAACACGTTGCCGACAAGCGGCAGCAGTTTCAGGACAAAGGCTTCACGCTTCTCTTCCGGCACTTCATCGGCAAACTCGTTTTCCACGACTTCGCGGAGGATGGCGTAACGGGAATAATGCAGCCCGCGCAGCAGCGTGTCCATCGCCAGTTCCTGCGCACCATCGGCGGGATAGCCTTCAAGCCGTGCCCTCTCATACGTTTCGGCGGCACGGTCGGCCCGTTCCCGTATGAAAGCGGTGTCGTCAGCCTGTTCAAACTTGTTCGTGCGGAGATAGTCCAGCAGGTACAGACCGTAATAGGAAAAGTCGGTCTGACCCTCGTTTTTCTTCTTGTTGTTCATTACTTTGGAGTTTAGTGGATTGATATTTAACGGGATAATCGGTTGAAAAAAGGAAGAAAAAGGCACTCGGTATCCCTCCGAGTGCCACCACTAAATCCAAAGTATGAGTGTAATCCGGTATTGAAGAACAATTCATTACTCTGAACAAGTGGCAAAGTTAGTGCAAATCGAAGACAATACGAAAAAAACTTGTTTGTTTCTATTGTTGAGATGCAGCCTAACTTATCAAAAGTTAGTGATTATTTCCTTTTTTTCGGATAGGAAGACTTGCATTTCTTTTCCGGGAACACGAACGTCGTGTTATAATCCCCGTCAAAGGCGACTATGGCATCGAAGTTCTTGCCCTGCTTGCTCTTGAAGCCTTTGAGCAGCTTGGTGTGCCCGTCAGTGAGCAGGTCTTTTATTTCATCGTCGGACAGGGTGCGTCCCGCTTTCAGCCGGAACACGAGAAGCCCGCACTCCGTGTTGTCGCAGCGTACCACCTTGCCGTAGAACCGCATCCTGCCCGTGCCGCACTTGGGACACGCGCAACCGGAATCGCGGCTGCCGAAGAGTTTGTCGCATGAGAGCAGTTCGGAGGTAATCTCCCGCGTGTACGCCTCTATCTTTTTGCGGAAGGTATCGGCGGACAGCTCCCCACGCTCGATGCGTGCAAGTTCCTTCTCCCATTCGCCTGTCATGGCGACATCGGCGATGCGCATCGTCTTCACCACGGAATTGAGTGCAAGCCCCTTTTCAGTGGGGACAAGCGATTTCTTGCAGCGTTCCATGTAACCGCGCTTGAAAAGCGTTTCGATGATGGAGGCGCGTGTGGCGGGAGTACCGATGCCACAGTCCTTCATCGCCTGCCGCAGTGCGTCGTCCTCAATTTCCTTGCCCGCCGTTTCCATTGCCGAGAGCAGGGTGGCTTCGGTATGCAGCGGCTTGGGTTTGGTCTTTCCTTCGGTAATGGACGAGCCTTTCGGTGTCAGCGTGTCGCCTTCCTGCCAGCCGGGGATGGTAATTTCCTCTTTTTCCTCGCCATAGACGGCACGCCATCCGGTTTGCTTCACGACGCTGCCTTTTACGGTAAACTCCACTCCGGCACATTCCGCCGTGACAGTGGTCACATCCTTGACGCATTTCTCAGAGAATGCCTCGACCATGCGCCCGGCAATCATCTGATAGATGGTATTGTCCTCTTTGGAGAGGAAGAGCGGTTTCTCACCCGTGACGAGCAGGGCATGGTGGTCTGTCACCTTGCCGTCGTCCACGCTGCGGCGTGTCGGGGCGGCTTTTGCCCGCACCTTGTCTTTCCATTCGGGCTGTGTGCCGATGAAAGCGAGCAGTTTGGGAATTTCGGCAAACACGTCTTCGGGGATGTAGCGGCTTCCCGTTCTCGGATAGGTTATCAACTTCTTTTCGTAGAGTTTCTGCGCGATTTCAAGCGTCTGTTCCGCCGTGAAGCCGTGCTTGGCGTTGGCTTCTTTCTGGAGCGTGGTCAGGTCGTAGAGCAAGGGAGTTTCCTCCGTCTTCTCCTTGCGCTCGGCTTTCGTGACAGTGGCGCAACCTGCCGCCTTTACCTTATTATATAGTTCCATCGCCGGTTCTTTCTCTTTCCATTTCTCGGAGGATGAGAATTTCACGACTTCGCCGTCGCAACCGTCCGTTGCGATATGGAGCTGCCAGAATGCTTCGGACGTAAAGCGGCGGTTCTCCCAGTAGCGTTCACATACCATAGCCAACGTTGGTGTCTGCACCCGCCCCACGGAATACGTGCCGTGTCCGGCGGCGATGGATAACGCCTGTGTGCCGTTGATGCCCACGAGCCAGTCGGATTCGCTCCGCGCTTTGGCGGCGAGGTAGAGGTTGTCGTATTTGCTGCCGTCTTCGAGTTTCCGCAGTCCCTCGCGGATAGCTTTGTCGGTGAGAGAGCTGATCCACAGGCGCACGAAAGGAGTGGTGCAACCCGTATAGTGGTAGAGGTAGCGGAAGATAAGCTCTCCCTCGCGTCCGGCATCGGTCGCCACGATGATATGTTCGCTTGTGTCGAACAGTCTTTTGATGACTTTTATCTGCGACACCACGCCGCTGTCGGGCTTGTAACCTTTCTCCGTCCTGACCTGACGGGGGACGAGCGTGAATGTGTCGGGAATAATCGGGAGGTTGTCACGGACAAATCCGCGCACGCCGTAGCCGTCGGGCATGGCAAGCTGAACGAGGTGTCCGAATGCCCATGTCACGGCATAACCGCCTCCCTCGAAATATCCTTCCTCTCTCTTTGTCGCGCCCACGATGCGGGCGATTTCACGTGCCACGGAGGGCTTTTCTGCAATGATTGTCTTCATGTCTTCTTCTTTTTTGTTGATACTTTGGATTTTATTTTGGATTCAGTGGCGGACACGGGATTACATTTTCATGCCCTTGCCCGTTTTCTTCTGCGGCTTCTCCTGCTGCTGTTGCTGGCGGGCGTCCTTCGGGTTGGTCTGACCTTTCTGCAACGGCTCTCTCAGATTCTTTGTAGCCTCGTTGGTCTTGCCATCGTTGTTCACCGCCACCTGCGTGCGGCTCTCGTTGGACGGAGCAACCTGCTGTGCATTGTCAGGGTTCGTGTCGTAGCGGTACGGGCGTCCCTTCTCCGGGTTGAACTTGATATACATCGTGGCATGGAAGCCCTGCTTGTCGGTCACGTTCTCCAGCTTCACGGCTTTACCCGCCACATAGTCGGCTTTCTGCTGGTCGGTGAAGCTCACGCCGCTCCATTTGCTGATGGGGCGGATGCTGCCGTCCTCGTTCGTCCACGTGTTGCGGCGTTGCTCCTTCTTGGTCTGTGCGGCATTTTCCCCGCCCTGCGCCTGACTTTTCGATGTGTCGCCTTTGGTTTCCTGTGTCTGTGCGGTACGGGGCGACTTGCCGGTTCCCGGCACGAACTCCACGCCGCGCTGCTCCACGTTCACTTGCAGGGTGGTGACGAACTTTCTGCCGTCGTTGCGCTCGATGAGCTTGTCGCGTACGGGCAGTCCGGCGCGGAGCATGTCCCGCTCCTGCGTGGTGATTTCCGTCTTGCCGATGCGCTCCGGGATGCGCACCCTGCTTGCCGGAATGTCCGTGATTTCATTCGTCTTGCGGTCGATGCTGATGTAGGAGGGGATGATCTCGCCCGTTTCCCTGTCCACAATGTCCACGACCCTACCGAGATTGCCCGTTTCGCGGAGGTTCTTCCGGTCATTGTCGGAGAATTTGTGTTCCTTGTACTCATCCAGCTTCTGCTCCTTGCGGATGAAGTGCGGCACGAGGCTGATGTTTCCCTCACCGTCCTTCTTGAAGGAGAGGCGGGCGTCCAGCTCGAATGATTCGCCGCCGAAGGTCGGTTTGACCTTTACCAAGTCGGACTTGCCATAGTTGAGCATCTTCGTAAGGTCGCCGGACTTTTCAAGGTTGTCCCGCTTTACGCCCCATCTGTCCTCCAGCTCCTGCCAGTTGATTTTACTCTCGTCGATGGGCTGGTAGCCACGTTTGCCCTGCATCTGTTCGGATTTGTCCTGTTGCTGTTCTTTCCGTTGTTCCATGTTCTCCTGTTTTTGAGGTTCTTGTTTCTCTGTCTGTTGTGCTGCCATCTCTTCCTGCACCTTCTTCTCATAGTCGGAGGTGTCCACCTTGTGAGGGGCGAGCAGCTCCTTGTTCGCTTCGGGGTCTTTCAGCAGTTGCTTCATCACCTCTAAGAGATTTTCAGCTTGGTCTGCCGCAATGCGGTAGAAACCGAAGCGGCTGGGTTCCTTGCACTGCCGGAAGAAGTTCTTGAAGAAGTTGTCCAGCACGTCGCCATGTCGGTCGAATTGCAGGAAACTCTGCGCGTTCTCCGCTTTTGCGGGGGTGCGCTTGGGTGTGCCGTCCGCGTTCAGCCCGGCTACCACGCTGATCTCGCCTGTCTTCTCGTCACGGACTACCAGCACGTCCTTTTCGTCTTTTTTCTTTGCCATCTGAAAAATGTTTTAATGGGTTATTTATGAAAGAAATTATGGATACGAGCCTTGTAGAAGGCTATATCTTCCTTTTTGAAGTCCTTGATATGGTTGGAAAGGAATGTCAGCACGTCCTCCTCGCTGTAATAGGTCTTCTTGCCCAGCGTCTTGTAGGGCAATGCGCCTACGCTGCGGTAGCGTTGGAGGGTGCGTTTGCTTATCTGGAGCAACATGCACAAATCCTGATTGTCGAAAAGGCGGATGCTTTCCGTGATAGTGGGCTGTTTCCCCTCAGCCTTCATCGCCAGCAGCAGTTCGTCCTGACGGTCGAGCCGTTCCATCAGCTTCTGCATCCAGCCCTCGAAGTTGTTTCGTGTGAGCAGTTCCATGACCTATGTCCTCCTTCCTTTTGGTTTGCCGCCCGTGCGCAGCGTGTGGTTGTGGAACAGGGTGTCTATTGTCCCTTCCTCGTTCCTTACTGTGTTGTCCTCCAATAGCCGCAGTATCTCGGAAAGGCGGTAGCGGCAGCTTCCGCGTACCACCACATACTCGATACGGTGGTCGGTGCGCATACGCTGCATGGTGCGCTTGCTCACGTTGAGCATCTTCGCCGCCTGTGCCGTGTCAAGCAGCTTGTCTTCGGTTTCCCGCTTCCGTTTCTTCTCGTCCCTTGCCTCGCGGATGTACCCTGCGATGTTCGCAATCTGCGCCATCATCTCCTTGTAGGCGGAACTTTCCATTGTTATCACTTTCATGTTCAGTCCTTTCTTTTTGTTTCTGCGACAAAATTCGGCAATAAACAAAAGGGGCTTTAACAACTCACTACGTGACTCACGTAAGATTTTTGCGGAAGATGGCTCCGTAACCCGGTCAAACGGCGCAACAGGCAGCCTTTCAGCGGAAAACGATACGTCTTGTATGCCGTTTCGTTACCTTTGCGGCAAACTCTAAATGACATGAATATGGAAATAGTATCTATCGAGAAAAAGACTTTCGAGATGATGGTGGCGGCATTCGGCGCACTCTCGGAGAAGGTCGCCGCCCTGAGGCGCAAAAGCGACACGGGGCGCATGGAAAGATGGCTCACGGGCGAGGAGGTCTGCGGGCAGTTGAGAATAAGCCCGCGCACGTTGCAGACGCTGCGTGACAGGCGGCTTATCGGCTACTCGCAGATAAACCGCAGGTTCTATTACAAGCCAGAGGAGGTGAAGCGGCTGATACCGCTTGTCGGCACGCTCTATCCGCACGGCAGATGATTTGATTTATTCACCCACTGAATCCGAAGTTATGATGAACGAGAACAACGATGTTTTTACGATGGAAGACGAGCCGATAGCCTCTGTGGTGCAGGATATGCGCAAAGGCTCGAAATGGCTGTCCGCATTTCTGGAAAGCTACCGTCCTCCGCTGGACGGGGAACGTTACCTGACGGACGGCGAGGTGTCGGAACTGCTCCGTGTGAGCCGGCGCACCTTGCAGGAATACCGCAACAACCGCGTGTTGCCCTTCATACTTTTGGGAGGGTAACGGTGCTTTACCCGGAAACGGGGCTGCGCGGGTACTGGAAGCGAACTACCGCAAGCCGCTGGAGTGAGGCGGTTTCATGAAAAAGTAAACGGGTGACACCTTTTGTGGTGCTACCCGTTTACTTGTCTTATGGGGTATGTGCAATCAGCAATACCCGGCTTTTCCGTTCTGTATGAACATCACGTATGTCTGCCGTTTCTCTTGTGAGAGTGCCTTTCCCACCAGCCATGTGCGGAACAGGTGGGTGTTGTAGGTATTCACCCTGAAAGCGACCGGGATGATGATTTCAAGGGCGTACACGTCCGCGTGCAGCCCGTTTTCAAGCTGCATGTAGCGGCACACCTCGTAGTCGTTCAGCACGTCCGACTTGCGGACGGCTCTGATGGCGGCGTTCACTGCCGGGACGGTCGTATGGAACAATCCGGCTATTTCGGTGGCGGTCATCCACACGTCGTTACCGGTTACGCTGACTGCCTTGTCCTCGATGATGATTGTGTCACGTTTCATGGCTTTTCTTTTTAGATGGTGCAACCTGCAAATTCCTCGACGCCGTTCAATCTTGCGGCAAGGTTCTCCATGTCCTGATTGAGCTTCTCTTTGGTTATCTTTGCGTAAATCTGCGTCGTCTTTATGCTCTTGTGTCCGAGCATGGAGCTGACCGTTTCGATGGGAACACCGTTGGAGAGGAATATCGTCGTGGCTGCCGTGTGGCGGCTCTGATGCCACGTGATATGCTTGGTGATGCCGCAACGCTTGGCGACGGCACGGATACCGGCAAGGCACGTGTTATAATGCGGAACGGGAAATATCCTGCCGTCCCCGCACAGTCCCCGGTATTTGCCGATTATGCGGTTGGCGATGTCGAGCAGGCGGATGTTGGACACCACGCCCGTTTTCTGGCGGTTGATGTTTATCCACTCGTGTTCGTCGAAGTAGGTGCGGATATTCTCTTCCGTAAGGTTGCGCATATCCGCGAACGACAGCCCCGTGAAGGCGCAGAACAGGTAGAGGTCGCGGTACAATTCCTGTTTGGCGTTTTTCAGTTTCCCCTCCATCAGCAGGCGGATCTCATCTTTGGTCAGGAAACTGCGTGTTGTTTCCTCCTTCTTGATTTCATACTCGCGGAACGGGTCGCGCGTCAGCCACTCGTTGTTGATGGCGATGAATACCATCGTCCGTAACGGGCAGACGTACAGCCACACGGTATTGGTGCAGCAGTGCTTGTCCGTGCGCAGGAACATCTCGAAGTCGGAGATGAAAGCCGGGGTAAGCTCTTTTAGGGCGATGTCCTTCACATGGTAGCGGATGTCGAGGAACTCTTGCATGTGCTTGTAAACGGTGCGGTACTTCAGCAGCGTGCCTTTGGCTTTCATGCCTGCCTCCACCTGCTTCTCGTAGTCCTCGTTGTGCTGGCGGAACACCTGCATCAGCGTGTGGTAGCGGTGTTCCAGTCCGAGAAAGGCGTTCTTCACCTTCTCCGCCGTGACGAAGTTGTCACGCTCCATGATTTCCTGATAATGCCTGTTGATGCGTACCCGCATCTTGTCAAGCATACGGTTCGTTTCGAGTGCCGCCGTGCTTCTGCCCGTGACACGTCCACCTTTGGTGTCCCACAGTTTCGGATCGACAGTCAGTTTGCAGCTGAACTGTGTCTGGCTGCCGTCCACCGTGATGCGTCCCATGACGGGAACTGTCCCGTCCTTTTTCACTACCTGACGCTTGAGGTAGTAGATTACTGAAAATGTACTCTTCATTGTCCTTAATTTTTGGGTTTCAAAATTAGTTGGTGAAGAGTCCGGTGTTGGTACGCAAAACGGGGAGGAACGGCGCAATCTTTTTCCGTAACCTGATTTTTCGCATGAGTTATGGATAACTCACTATTCCTTAGAGCCTTGTTTCGCTATTCGTACCCGTTTGTCGCATTTTCGGGCATGGTTACGAACAAGTAACGTAGCGGCGTCAGGATTTGGCTTCGGCAGGGATTGTAATGGCTTCACGGATTATCGCCACTTCAACCAAAACCCTTGTAACTCAATTCTATCACTATATCTTTCCGCATTTCACTTTTTTGTAGTAACTTTGCAACGCAAACAATTAAAAAGATTTAGATGAGAAAATTTTCGTTGATTGGCATTGCGATGTTAATCGTTTCAATTCCAACTTTTGCGGGTGGTATCCTAACAAATACAAATCAGCATGTATCTTTTCTTAGAATGTTAGCGCGTGGTGCTTCCATTGATATTGACGGTGTCTATTCTAATCCGGCCGGTTTGGCCTTCTTGCCGGAAGATGGTCTCTATTTGTCTTTGAATGGACAAAGTGCTTATCAGACCCGTAACATAAAAGCGACATTTCCCTTGTTTATTGAAGATGGGAATACACGTTATTATAAAGGAAAGGCTTCTGCTCCTTCATTCCTAGTTTTCAAGGTGCATATAAAAAAGGAGACTGGACTATTTCCGGTAGCTTTGCTGTTGTAGGTGGTGGCGGTAAGGCATCGTTTGATGATGGTTTGGGTATGTTCGATTCAATGGTGATGGGACAAGTCCATACTATTTCGGGTGGTCAAATCACTCCCAATATGTATTCTATCAATAGTGCAATGGATGGAAGCCAGTTTATTTATGGTGTGCAATTGGGGTTGTCGTATCAAGTTAATGATTGGTTAGGTGTGTTTGCCGGTGGACGTATGAATTATTTTACCGGTGGGTATGAAGGATTTCTGACTGCAACAGCACACAGTAATATTCCTACTTATGGTGGCATGGAATTGGTTGGTATCGATTTAGACTGCGACCAGACCGGCTGGGGATTGACCCCTATCTTGGGAGCTGATGTGAAGTTGGGCAAATGGAATATTGGGTTGAAGTACGAGTTTATGACAAGTCTTAATCTCGAAAATAAAACCAAAAAAGCTGAAGTGCGTGCAATGGGAACTGCTATGGGAGATGAAGGGAATCCTTTGGCTGACTATAAGGATGGTGTGAATACTCCGAGTGATATCCCTGCATTATTGACTGCAGCTGTTGGTTATGAATTCCTTCCTACGCTTCGTGCAACGCTGGAATATCACCACTTTTTTGATAAAGCGGCAGGGATGGCCAATGATAAGCAGAAAGCGTTGAAGCATGGCACACATGAAATTTTGATTGGTGCAGAATGGGATATAGCTAAACAGCTGACCATCAGTGGTGGTTATCAGCGTACAGATTATGGCTTGGCTGATGATTTTCAGAGTGATATAAGATTTTTCATGTGACTCTTATTCACTGGGGTTTGGTGCTGCCATCAAAATGACAAAGCATTTGACTATGAATATAGCCTATTTTTGGACAAACTATGATGATTATACAAAGAAGATAAGTGAAACCACCAAGAATGTTTATAGCCGTACTAATAAAGTGTTTGGTCTTGGTGTTGACTATAAGTTCTGAATTTCACAATCCTACCTTTATATATTAAGAAGCCGTCTCAAATATCGATTTGAGGCGGCTTCTTTCTTATTTTATATTGGATTAGAAAGAATACTGTACAAGCAGGTTCATACGGTTGGCATGGTTGGTGGAATTGTCGAAGTTGGTGCGCCAGCCACGCAGATATTCAGCGCCTACCTGCATGTTCGGGGTTACGTTCCAGAATACGTTGGCTACGAAATACTGTCCGTAGCGGTAGGTACTTGGCAGGTCGTTGGGATAACCGTCTTCAGAGTAAAGGCGGGACATGCTGTAAGTGCTTGAAAGGAATACCTTTGGAGAAATGTTATATTGTAGACCTGCATACCAGCCCAGCATGGGCAATGCCTGCATTTTGCCTTCCTTTTCGGGATTGGGGACAATATCGACGTTCAGATTACTGATGTCATTCAGGTATTGCCCGATACCTTTACCATAGTTGATTTGTCCGAATGCCTGCCAATTTTTTACCGAGGTTAAAGGTCGTTGAGGCTTGTACACCGTATCCGGTGACGCTGGAAGCCTTGTCCCTTTCCGTGCTGGTATATGTCATGCTGCGGATGATACCTCCTACACGCAGATGACTGCTGCTGTTCCAACTGTATTGTGCCGAAGCTGTGAAGTCCGGCATGCGTTGCTGGGCAATTTCGAATTGGCTGCTTGTTGTGCCGTCAACGGCAGGCGCCTCGATGGAAGCTTGGAAACGAAAGTCTTTCAGCCCTTTATAAGTATATGACAATTGTGTAGCGCGGTAGAACGTGGCACCGTTGGGCCCCTGGAAGTCAATGGTGGAGGGGAGGGCGCCTAAGTCCATGAAACCGCCGTAAGTATATCCCACCGTTATATTTCGGAATGACATATAAGCATTCCGTAGCTGGAATGTTTTGTCTCCTCCTCGGGAAAATTTCCGGCTGTATAGACTGTGAAGTCACCCAATAGCCGGGTGTGTCCGACTAATTTCAGAAAGATAGTGGCCGTACTGGCATCCATTTGAAATTGATTTTTTGGATTTTGATCTAATTGCTTGGAATGTTGGCAGGAATCAAAGTCAATATCATCCACAATACCATCCAAAATCATACTCGCCGGGTGGCACGGACATACCCTCCGATACCCAGGGCGAATTTGCCTTGTTTGTCCATCAATAGGAAGCGGGGAGCTTTCGGGTCATGGATGTAAGGCAATTGTGACTCATTCATGATGCGGATAATCTCGTCGCCCGCTTTGTCGATGGTAACTATGACAATGCCGTTGGGGGCTTCGTCATCGATGATCTCTTTTTTTTCGTGCATGGATAGTGGACAAGGGAAGTCCGGCTACGCACAACAGAAACATTGCTTTTAAGATTGTTTTCATTTAAGTTAGGTTTTGATGAATGTGCTTTCAACAACTTAAATGAAAAAAGGTTTTGTAGTCTTGGAGGAAGAAAGGAGGTTATTCCGTCAGTATTCTTGCCTTGAATGAAGATCGTATGCAAAATTACCCTTACCCTAATTTCCGGAATAACCTCCTGAGGATGTGTGTTAAGTTACTTAGTTTTTTCATGACGGCATTCCATAGCGCTTTGCGTAGGGTTCCCATGGTGTCGTCACCTTCATAATCCCAGAACATCATGCCTTTCATGCCGTTTTTTAATATCCATTCACCTTTGGCGGCAATACTGCGGGGATTGTCGTAGCCACAGTAGAAACTGCCGTTTTTGGTGACATAGGGGACATTGCCTTCGGCATCCCAATTATCGATGACATAGCCGTCGTCTTTGCTCAAGTTGAGAATATCCCGATAATTGATACTGCCGCCGGAATTGAAATCTGCCCTTCCATAGAATGGAATCCCCAATACTAATTTGTTGGCAGCTACACCTGCATTCAGGTATTCGTCTACGGAACGCTGGCAGTCCCAGTAATTACTAGGCTTGTTCAATGCTGATTGATGCTGGGGGGCACCAACCAGATCATAGGCCATGATATTGACGAAATCTACATACGGGTCTACAGCCTTTACATCAATATATTTGTAGCCTTCGCCTTGGGGACGCTTGTCCATGCAATAACCTGCATAGGTCAATAGGGTGGACTGCCCCAACGCTGCACGCAGGTCTTTCATCAATAGGGTGAAGTTTTCCACATCTACCAACTCGTCATAGGCATTGCTGCCGAAGGTCATACCGGGAAATTCCCAGTCAATGTCAATACCGTCTATGCCCTCACTCGAAACAAAGGCTTTGCAGTCTTGTGCGAATTGCTTGCGCATTTCCGGACTCTTCGCCAGGGCGGAGAAACCTCCGTCCTGGGAATTGTCAGTATTGGAAACGCTATTGGTAAAAGAGAGTAATATCTTCACATGTGGATACTGGCTCTTTATTTTCTTTACCTTATCAAAACGGGATTTATCACCTTGCAGGCCAAACTTTTCATAAATTCCGGTTTTTAACATATAATTCTGCAAAAGCGTAGTTTATGTGGGTCAGGTATTTGGCATCGGGTATGGATGTGCCATAATAAGTGACGTAGCCCAATGCAACCCGGCCTGCAACCTGCTCGGCCATTTCGGTCTCGTTGTCTTCATTTCCCGGAGCTGGCAGTCCGGGCATGTAGTCGTCATTGTGACATGCGGCTACTAGAAAGACAGTAGCTATTATAAATAGCAGTTTCCTTTTCATAGAGAGTGCATATTATTCAGAATCGGTTTCTGCTTCAGTCTTGAAATAAGCATACCAGCCGCTGTCGTCCCAATCCACACCACCGCTATACTTGCCGGGATGATAGATTGTGATATAGTTCTCATCCAGTGTCAGCAGCCAAAATTTGTTGCTGCCTACGCTTTGTCCGTTGTCGTCATAATTTCCTCCGATGGTGGGGATACTTGTTATCAGTTCACCCAGTACTCCGTCTTCCGGTTTTTCGTGTGTGAAGGAGAAAGTACCTTCTGCCTTCAGGTTTCCGCTGGCATCATAGGTTTTCATCTTGTTTCCGTCGAATTCGAATACCATGGACTGGTCTCCCGCTTCGGCGGCAGTGACATTGGCCCACCAGGCAAAATTTGATTCGGGAGTATAGCCTGCACTGGTATATTTCCAGCCTCCATGAGCCCCCATATTGCAGACGGAACCCCAGCTGACTTCACGGAATTTCCAGGTCTTCTTGGCAGATTTGTCACTCTTGTCGGTTGCACCGGTGAAGTAAGTGGACCAATCGTCGAATACATTGGTCACAGTCACTACAACCGGATCTGTCTTGATAATCTGATTGGCGGAAATGCCCATATAGTAGATGGAATAGTCCGCATTGGACTCCATGATGACCGTAGCGTTGTCCGTGACCAGAGTCTTACTTTGTTTACCTTCCTTCGCCCCCCCATTCTATGTGCCATGAACCGCCAATGTCCGGGCGGAGTTTTTCAGGGCTATATACTGGTCGCCTTCCACTACTCCGTCTTGGTTGGGGAAGGGTTGGGTAATGGATATGGCGGCTTGTAATGCCTCTTTGGTTATGGGTGTACCGGCATCAGTCACATATTTGTCTCGCAAGTCTTCGTCTTCGATAGGATCGCATGCAGTAACGATGAAGGCTGAAGCAAGCATTGCTATCAATATTTTTGTTACTTTCATATTGTCTTTATTTATAGGTTAATACTCTTACATATTGTTCCAATCCGAGAACTGGGCAGATGCATCCCAGCCTGGATTCTGCTCAAGGACTCCATTGGAGATGTCGATTTCGTCTTGCGGAATGGGCCAGTAGCCTTGGGTTGCTTGTAGGCGTTTCTTATAGTCGAATTTTACCATCGGTACCACCGTAGCGGCATTTATTATATTGAACCCGGTCTGTTTGTTGAGTATGTCACCGGCTTCCTCAAGCGAAGGACCCGACCAGCGAAGGATATCCCACCAGCGGATGGACTCGAATGCAAGTTCCCAGCGGCGTTCCTGCTTGATGGCTTCCAGGGAGTAGGCCACCGGAGCCAAGTGGGAGCGGGCACGTACCTTGTTCAGACCCGTAGCGTCTTGTTTCAGCTCGGACTGCATGAGCAGGACGTCGGCAAAACGGATATGAATCAAGTCGGCAATTTGGAGTAGCTGTTGGGATGTCTGCGAAGATATTCCGGGGAACATCTGCTTGCCGAAAGGTTCGATTTTGCCTTCATTGTAGGAATTGATATTGATGTATTTTTCTGGAAATAGCCGGTTTGTTCATAGTAACGATAGGATACGGTATATTCCGGTTCACCCTCGTCCATGGTGCAGTCCATCAGCACATTGCCGGCAACATTCGGATCAAGTGCTTTGTACGACCATATGGAACCGGTCAGACGGGGATCCTCCTTGTAACCGTCCGTATAGGTCTGCTTGGCGGCCCAGTCTTTCCATTCGTTGACCATAGCCGGAGATACGGGGCCAGCTCCCCAACCGGTGCCGAAGGGATAACTGTCTTTGTTGGAATAGTTGTCGGCAGACGGTGAATAGAATTGCGCGCATGTGTTGGAGAACCAGGTATAGGTCCAGTCGGATTTCAGGTTATGCTTGTTGGCGAATAAAGTTTCGTCGGAACTGTTTCCTTCCCATTTCAGGTTATGGTTGATAACGTATTGGTAACGGAACCCTTCGGTATTGTCTTCGGTAGCATCGTTGGTGTAGGCCCAGATGTTGCGTTGGTCGGACACCAGTTTATGACCGGAGTTGTTTACACAGTCATCTATCCAAGAGATGACCTCCTCTTTGGTAGTTCCGTTGGGAAGCTCGGTTTTTTTCGTAGCGTCCGGTATAGAAAAGGAATACACGTGCCATCATGGCTTCGGCAGCATATTTTGTAGCGTGTCCGGTCATGTCTGAGCCTTTCGGATAAATCTTTGCCGGCATCATTTCGATAGCGTTTTTCAAGTCGGCTGCAATCTGGGCGTAGATTTCGTCTACGGATGCACGCGGCAGGTTGGTACTTTCCAGTGTGGTGCGTAAAGGAACTCCGCCAAAGACTTGTGCCAGCTCATAATAAGCCATGGCACGCAGGAAGTAGGACTCACCGAAAAGTCGGTTACGTTCGCTCTCGCTGGACCATGATTTCACATTCTCCATTGTGTTGATGGCATTGTTGGCACGGTTGATAAGGGTGTAGCAACGGTCCCAGATGCCGGCAAATGTATTCAGATTGCCACTGTACATAAGGAAGTTGGTGGCACAGTTGTTGGAGTAGGAGAGGTTGCCTCCCAGACAGTCGTCACCTGCCAACTGGGCAATGTAATACTGGGAAGAGGTTTCAGGACTTTCAAACAACAGATGGGCGTATATGGCCGTCACCATCTCTTGGGCATCCTTTTCTGTCTCCGGGAAGTTGGCGGTTGTCTTTTCGGTCAGAAGTTCCGAATCGAGGAAGTTTTCGCATCCTGAAAGAAGAATCAGTATTGCTGATGCTATGAATAATATCTTTTTCATAATTTCTTCGGTTAATTAGAATTTTACATTTAAGCCTATCATATAGGTACGTGCACTGGGGGTAGTAGCCCAGGTCGATGCCTGATGCCCAACCATAATCGTCGCCGCCGTAACCGATTTCCGGGTCCATACCGGAATAGCCGGTGAAGGTAAAGAGGTTCTGTGCGGTCAGATATAGGCGCAGCTGTTGTACCGGTAACTTCTTGAATGCTTTCTTGAAGTCGAATCCCACAGTGATGTTCTTTATCTTGAGATAGTCTCCATCTTCGATCATAAATGTCTGATACTCTGTTCCAGTTGGAGCTGGAAGCGCTGGACAGTCTCGGGAACTTGTCGGACGTACCTTCGCCGTGCCAGCGTTGGAATATCTCTGCTGTATAGTTATTCAAGGGTGAGGAGGAGAAGTCACGATAACACTTCAGAATCTGCTGGCCGAATGCGCCGTAAGTAGTGATTGAGAAGTCAATGGCCTTCCAGCTGGCATTCAGGGAAAGTCCCATTGTCAGGTCGGGATTCGGGTTACCTATCATAGTACGGTCATTGGCATCGAGCGTACCGCTATTGTCGGTGTCTGCCCAGATTACGTCACCCGGCTGTGTCTTGTCGCCGTTCAGTTTCGGACCTTTGTAGTTGTCTATCTGTTCCTGGTTCTGGAATATGCCGTTACTCTTGTAGCCGTAGAAGTAGCCGATGGGTTTGCCTACTTCAGCACGGAAGCACTCTTCGGCTCCTTCCCACAGAACGCTGCCGCTACCGTGGATGATTCCGTCTTTGTTGGCAATCTTGGTCACTTCATTCTTGTTGTGAGCAAGGGTCAGGTTGGCTCCATATTGGAAATCCTTTCCGATGTTGTCGTTCCAGTGGAGTCCTACTTCAATACCCGTGATTTTTACATTACCGCCATTGACGGACACTGCATTGGCACCGAAGGAAGAGAGTACCGGAGCCGTAACCAGCCAGTCTCTGGTATTTTTGTTATACCAGTCGAATTCAAAGCCCAGGCGGTTGTTCAAGAAGCGTGCATCGATACCGAAATTCAATTGCTCCTGTGTTTCCCAGGTAAGGTCCGGGTTGGTCAGTCGGTAGGCGTATGAACCGGTACTGATGAGGTCCATGGAGTCGCCGAACGTATAACCGCCATATCCGTTGTTGGAAGTTATCAGTGAAAGATATTGGAAAGTAGATACATTACAGTTACCGTTTTGCCCCCAGGAAGCGCGTAGCTTTAAGAAGTCCAGCCATTTGATTCCTGACATGAAGGACTCGTTGCTGATAACCCATCCTGCGGATACTGAAGGGAAGTATCCCCAGCGGTGTCCGCGGGCAAAAGTGGAGGAACCGTCCGCACGCATGATGACAGAAGCCATGTATTTCTCCTGGTAGTTGTAGTTGACGCGTCCGAAGAAGGAAGCGATGGAACCTTCCCCGTTAGGCTTGCCAGTCAAGGAGGACACACTGTTGGCGGTCAATGGAACATTGGACAAATAAGCGTGCTTGAAATCATAGAAGTTTGAGCCTATGGCTGAACCGCTCATTCTTCTCCCATACCCCAGTTTTTCAATACTCTGACCTACCAGGACGTCGATGTTATGGTCATCGATATTGAAGATGTAGTTGGCTGTATTGTCCCATGACCAACGGTTATACATGGACATGGATTGGGTTACCTTGTCTTCTGCGTTGTTGAGTGACGCACTCAGATAATCGAATCTCGGCAAATAGGAACGATAACTGGAGGCTCCCATGATGTAACCGAACTGGCTCTTGATACGCAGGTTCTTGATGGGTTGCAGTTCTGCATAGAAGCTGCTCTGCATGTAATGGGACTTGCTTAGGTTCTGGTTCATATAGTAGTCCAGATAAGCTATCGGGTTTTTATTGGCTCCGTTGGAGATATCCCATTTGTAGTTGTCCTTTTCCTGGTCTGCGTAGAGGTAGTAGTCTCCGTCTGAATTGTAAGGGTGCATCAACGGGCTCATGATGAGCATATTGTGCACTCCGTTCCAATAAATTGCCGCCGGTTCCGAATGAACCTTGTGTTTGCGAATATTTGTAGTTGATGGTTTCGCCCACTTTCAGGAAGTCAAGATTGCCTTTTTTTCATGACTACGTGGTCCGAGTTGACGCGGAAGTTGTAGCGGTTCATTTCTGGAAATTCGCCGGGAACTCCCATGGTGGCTTCTTGGTTGGTGTATGAAATACCTATGGCATATCTGGAACGGTCTGTTCCTCCGGTGATGTTGACTGCGTGGTTCTGTACCAATGCATCTTCATTCAGTACTTCCTTCAGCCAGTTTGTCCCTTTCCATGTTCCGTTCTGTATGGCCTGCAAATCCCTTTCCGGAATATAGGTCGCCCAGTTGTACGGACTCAATCCGTCCATTACACGGCCTTCATCCTGCATCATCATGTACTCTTGGGCATTGAGGATAGTAGGGATTTTGTAGAGGTTCTGCACGCCGACATAGCCGTCGTAACTGACTTCGGCAACGCCGGTTTTACCTCGTTTGGTGGTAATCAGGATAACGCCGTTGGCAGCACGCGCACCATAGATGGCGGCAGAAGCGGCATCCTTCAAGACGTCCAAAGATTCAATGTCACTCGGGTTCAGCCCGTCGATGCTACCGTTGGCAACTCCATCTACCACATAAAGCGGGGAGAAGGTTCCGGTAGTACCGATACCGCGGATATTCACCTTAAAGCCCGAACCCAGGAAGCCGTTGTTCTGTGTGATGTTGACACCCGGTGACTGGCTCTGCAAAGCGCCAGGGCATCCACAGTGTTCAGCTTGGCTATGTCTTCCCCTTTCACTTGTACAGTGGCGCCGGTGACAAGTTTCTTTTTCTGTACACCGTAACCGACAACAACTACTTCATCCAGTAGTTCGGAATCTTCTGTAAGGGTGATTTTCATGTTGGCATCTGCTTTGGCTTCCTGCGTCTTATAACCGATGTAGGAAATGACCAGGGTGGCACCTCTTTTACGTTTAGCGAGAATTTACCGTATAAGTCGGTAGTAACTCCATTGGTAGTACCTTTTTGCCAAGATACTTGCTCCGATGATAGGCTCTCCATTCTGGTCGACAATGATACCGCGGGCTGTTTGTGCCTGCATCTGTTCTGTCACTCCGAATGAATTTTCCGAATAGGTCTCTATTGCCATGATTTTGCTGCTTCCTATAAATAGGGAGGCGATGGCAATTGCTGTGAGGATTTTGTTGTTCGATGTTCCTCGTTTACGATTTTCATTCATAATAGATGTTTTTGTTTAAGCTAATGGATCTCAAAATAAATAGGTTGAATAGAAGTATGACACTAATAGTGTCTTGGGGACTTTCGGGTAAATCATAGGCATTCATTGTTTTTCTAAGGTTACTATATATAATATGGTATATTCTTGGTTAATATCAATGTGCTTTCCAGAGCTTCCGGATTGTTGTTATCAAATATAATCCTAATTTTCATTATTTAAAATATAGAATCGTATGTATTAAAATATGTTGTCCATTATTTTATTTGCTTAAGAAAATTTGCGTGAATGAAATCTTGTTTGAGAGCAAACTTGGTTGCATGTTTTTGATTTTGTGCTAAAATCAGTTAATATATTGATTTTTATGCTATTGGTTTATGTTTTTAAAACTATTGTAAATAATATTCTTGGTTTGGGAAATCTTATTTAAGTCTCGTTAACTAAATATGCACTGTCTGTAATTACTTCGAATAAAAAAAATGGAGCTTTGTCTTGCTTGAGTTTTAGTTAAAATATATGTTGTTTGTTCATTTGCAAAACTTGTTGTACCTTTGCAACCGGATTTAAAATGTATGATGCCGTGAATAGCGGTCGTGTATTCTAGAACACCACGTAAAAAAACCAGGAGTATGAAACAAAAATGTATCTGTACCTTTTATGTTGCTGGGCATTCTGTTCAATGTATGCCTGATTGCAGCCAATCTTCTTGAGACTAAAGTTATCCAGGTTTTTGGTATTACCGTAACAGCCGGATTGCTGGTCTTCCCGATTTCTTATATTATCAACGATTGCATTGCCGAGGTTTGGGGCTTTCGTAAAGCCCGCCTGATTATCTGGAGCGGTTTTTGCCATGAACCTTTTTTGTGGTAATGCTGGGACTGATAGCCGTGGCGTTGCCTGCCGCCCCTTTCTGGGATGGTGCCGCGCATTTCAATTTTGTTTTTGGAATGGCGCCCCGTATTGTCATAGCCAGTCTGACGGCATTCTTGGTGGGCTCGTTTTCTGAATGCCTACGTAATGAGCCGCATGAAACTGGCAAGCAACGGGCGTAATTTCTCCGCACGTGCCATTTGGTCGACGGTGGTTGGTGAGACGGCAGACTCGTTGATTTTCTTTCCGGTGGCGTTCGGAGGAATCATTGCATGGCGGGAGTTGCTGGTGATGATGTGTATCCAGATTCTGCTGAAGTCCATGTACGAGGTATTGATACTGCCTGTGACTATCCGTGTGGTAAAAGCTATTAAGCGGATAGACGGTAGTGATGTCTATGATGAAGGCATCTCCTATAAAGTATGGAAAATAGGCGATATTTAAAGCCCCTTACCCGTAGTGAGGGGAAATCAGTTATTATGTCAAACAAATAATTAGCAATGCCCTCTCTGTTTCCCTCCCTACGGGGGAGGGAAACAGAGAGGCGTTTTAACAAGATGAATAGGGACACTGCTTTGGTGGTATTCAGTGGCGGGCAGGACTCGACCACTTGCCTCTTTTGGGCAAAACGTGAATT
>ENA-OQCV01000111-OQCV01000111.1-human-gut-metagenome-genome-assembly--contig:-NODE-111-length-23333-cov-2.506335_pt1 | contig 23333 bp, 17 predicted proteins | sample MGYA00242766_ERZ504592 | MGnify/ENA primary metagenome ERZ504592 (study PRJEB26092, sample SAMD00036315) | human gut metagenome | host: Homo sapiens | study: EMG produced TPA metagenomics assembly of...
GGCAGGATACATTGTCCAACAGCTGAACAGGAGAAGACACGTATGCAGACAAAAAAAATCTTACTCTATTTTTTCATATACCAGATATTAGGAATTATGACAAATATAGCAAGTTCAGCTCACTTTAAAGAAGAATTATACTCTTTTTTTCGTCTGCAAAATACTTCAAACGAGGCTTTTTCCTGAAGGAGTTTAGAGGGCGATAACTCCTTCTAACTCCCGATAACTCCCTTAAACTGAAAGAGCCGTGCTTCCCCCTCTAACTCCTTCAAGAAAAGCCTTGTTATAACAACTTTATTCCTTACCTTTACAGCCGTGTTCTACACCCTAACCGTAGACAAGCAAACAACATATGAAAAAATAAATTCGACTACCAGTCTGTGCCTTATGGCTTTGCGCATTGCTTCCACAGCCAGTGCATCCATAAGGAAGAATGCCTGCACCATCTGGCCGCTATCAATTGTACCTCGCAATATCCCACCTTAAGTATCATCAACCCGAACCGTATCCCTGCCGATACCACCGACTGCCCTTATTTTCGGAAAGCCCAAAAGTACCGAGTAGCATGGGGCATCCGGCATCTGCTGGACAATGTACCCCACAAATGTGCAGCCCCGATGAGGAACCAGCTTGTAGGACACTTTGGCAAGACCACCTATTATCGCTTTTACCGCCAGGAACAAGGCTTGTTTCCAAAGGCACAAGCATATATCCGTCAGGTTTTCAAACAATACGGAATTGCCGAAGAACCGAAATTCGAGAGATACAGCGAAGAATACAGCTACAACGATTGAAGCATCCGGACAGCTCAGCTCTTACAAAGTTTATTTTTGAAAAACATCTGTCATGCTATCACGCAGAGGGGGATATCCTTTTGATTATAAACCGATTAAAGCGTGAAAGATACCCGTGATAGATAAAAAGTCTTCACAACCATCCATCACGCCATAACAAAAGCAGTATCCGATACTTACTTCATTCACCACAGAATAGTGCTATATGCCTAGTTCTCAGTATGAAACTTTTAGTTTCTTAAGCAAATACTATTGGTTTTAACCTTCTAAAACAAAAGTTTCAACAAGAGAAACTGAGAGTTTCCCTTAGGAAAACCATTGGTTTCAACAAGTAAAACCTTTTGTTTCAATAGCCGGAAACTATTGTTCCGACAAGCAAAACCAGCGTGGAAGTCTGCACAAAGCATCCCAAATCACCAGCTTTTTCGACTCAAAACATCAGATTTTCCACAGAAAAACGCTGGAATCGACCTAAAAAATGCATGGAATCACTTGCAAAAATGAGCCTAATTGTCGTACCTTAGTACACTGTAAGCAAACCATTTTGCCTGCATGTGACAAAACAAAAAATAGAAATGAAATCACCCAACTGAGAGAAAAAAGACGGGAATCTGACACTGAGCACGACAGACTTGGACACCTTCCTACAGAAAAGATCAAAACGGAGACCAAAAACCCAGCCCGTATCCACTTTCCGCCAGCAACTGCGATACTGCTTGCCCGGCAAGCGCTGCAACGAGGCAGACCGACTGCCCAAAGTACTCCCGGCAGCCGAATTCCGCAAGACGAACGGTGTCTGCCAGATGAAAACCTACAACGGCATCGTGGAACTGACCGTAGGCCCGCTTTCCGGCAAGTCCGAAATAGCCCTTGTGAAACGTCTTGCCTGGGAACAGCCCCAGACGCGGCTCGTATTCACCGGTTCCAGCGGACGGACTGTAAAGATTTGGACTACCTTCACCCGTCCGAACAATTCGCTGCCGGGCAAACGGGAAGAAGCCGAAGTATTCCACGCCCATGCCTACCGCCTTGCCGTGAAATGCTACCAGCCCCAACTGCCTTTCGACATTCTGCTGAAAGAGCCCAAGCTGGAACAGTACTCCCGCCTCTCCTTCGACCCCGAAGCCATGTACCGCCCGGACTCCATACAGTTCTATCTTGCACAGCCCGTCTCCATGCCCGACGAAACCACCTATCGGGAAGCCCTGCAAGACGAGAAGTCACCCCTGACGCGCGCCGTGCCGGGATATGAAGCCGAAGAAGCCATCATCATGCTGTTTGAAGCCGCCTTGCAGAAGACTTTCGCCGAAGCGACGGGTGCCGGTGCCGACAACAGCCTGCACTCCCTGACCGTACGCCTTGCCGAGAACTGTTTCCGTTCGGGCATCCCCGAAGAAGAGACCGTGAAGCGTACCTATTTCCATTATTATCTGCGCCAAAAAGAGACTGTCATCCGGCAGATTGTAAGAAGCGTTTACCAAGAGAACAAAGGCTTCAATACCCAAAGCAGCCTCAGCAAAGAGCAAAGACTTGCCATACAGACGGACGAGTTCATGAAACGCCGCTACGACTTCCGCTACAATACCCAGGTGGGCGAAGTGGAATACCGTGAACGCCACTCGTTCCGTTTCCGCTTCTCCCCCATCGACAAGCGCACGCTGAACAGCATTGCACTGGATGCACAGTCGGAAGGCATTCCCTTGTGGGACAGAGACATCAGCCGGTACATCTACTCCAACCGCATCCCGGTATTCAATCCGCTGGAAGATTATCTGTACGACCTTCCGCACTGGGACGGGAAAGACCGTATCCTGGCACTCGCCCGGACAGTACCCTGCAACAACCTGTACTGGGCCGAACTGTTCCACCGCTGGTTTCTCAACATGGTGGCACACTGGCGCGGCAATACCGACAAGAAATATACCAACAGCGTCTGCCCCCTTATTGGTAGGTGCACAAGGCACCCGCAAAAGCACCTTTTGCCGAAGCATCGTCCCACCCGAGCTGCGTGCCTATTATACGGACAGCATCGACTTCTCGCGCAAGCGCGACGCCGAACTTTACCTCAACCGTTTTGCGCTCATCAACATCGATGAATTCGACCAGATAAGCAGCACCCAGCAAGGATTCCTGAAACATATCCTCCAGAAGCCGGTGGTCAACGTGCGCAAGCCATACGCCAATGCCGTGCTCGAGATGCGCCGATACGCCTCGTTCATCGCCACCAGCAACCAGAAGGACTTGCTGACCGACCCCAGCGGCAGTCGCCGTTCATCTGCATAGAAGTGACGGAAGCAATAGACACCAACCGCCCGATAGACTACAACCAGCTTTATGCCCAGGCCATGCACGAACTGGACCACGGCGAACGCTATTGGTTCGACCAGTCGGACGAACGGATTATGACGGAAAACAACCACGATTTCGAACAGATACCGCCCGAAGAGCAACTGTTCTACCACTATTTCCGCGTTGCCGGAAATGACGAGGAGGGAGAATGGCTGTCTTCTGCCGAAATTACTGAACCGCCTGCGCCGGTACAGCGCCATCCCGCTGTCCACCAAGAGAGTGAATGTATTCGGAAGGATACTGCAGAAACATGAAGTGCCGTCCCGCAGAACACGGTTCGGCACGCTGTATCATGTGGTGGAGTGCAAGAGACAAGAAGATTAGTCTTTAAAATATTCAGACACCGGCAATGCTTCTATCGTTTTATCTCCTACGGAAAATTTGTCATGTTGGTTATAAGTGAGTATCAGTCCATGCCCCATCTTGAAGAAAGACAAGGCATCCAGTAAGCCATCTACTTCCCTTTTCCGGTTTTCTGCGGTCAAGGCATAGCATACCTGGATGGCAAGCTGGGGCACAGAATTGCGTACAACTATAAAGTCGCATTCTTCCGGTTCTCATTATAATAGAATATCTCAGAATAACGGCGACGCAATTCCGCAAAAACCATGTTCTCCAGCCTCCGACCTCATCACGGGTGAAAGATGGAGAGGTGACAAATACAACACCATTGTCCACACAATACACTTTCTTCGGGTTCAACAGTTGCGCTTTATATGAATATGAAAAATTTCGGAACAAAGTTTATCAAGTAAGTCTGTTCGAAATAAGAGAAATAATCAGACACAGTAGAAGTACTTTTTCATTTCCCAGTATCTGTTTCAGTTTTGTAGCAGACACCAGATTGCCCACATTCCCCATCAAATAGGCCAAGAGACTTTTCAAAGAGTGGTCATCACGTATATTATATCTCACGGCAATATCACGATATACTATATCATTGACTAAATCCGTCAGAACATCCTGATCATCCAGTTGCAAGTATTGAGGGAAGCCACCCTGATGCAGATAGTCGTACAAGGAACTGTCACCGATAGTCTTACCCGTAAAACCGCAATATTCAGCATACGAAAAAGGGAACAGTTCTTTCGTAATATGTCTTCCTGTCAACTTCGTGCCCAATTCACGACTCAACATCGAAGCATTGGAGCCGGTGATTCCCACATAAAACCCTTCATCCAACTTGCCCCGAATATACACCTCCCAACCATCAACAATCTGTATTTCGTCCAAAAGAAGAGCGATACACCCTTCATGTTCCTTAATAACTTCATCCACTATACGGAAATCACTGAATTCAAATCCATACAGTAAAGGGGTATCAAAATTCAAGGAGAGCACCTCTTCCGGCTTGTATCTATCCACCGATAATTGTGCCAGCAATGTACTCTTACCACAACGGCGAATACCAGATATAATCAGTGCATAGTCTGCTACCAAGGGAGGTAAAGACAACAATAGGTCACGTCGGAAACTTTGAAATTTCCTCAACCGTTCACGTTGCACACGTATGGCTTCTACTATATCCGATTTGCTTATCATAGGGCTATGTCATTTATATTCAGATACAAATATAAACATTCCATTCCGAATAAACAAATCTATCCATTTAGAATAGATAGATTTGTTTATTCGGAATGAAACGCACTACCTTAGCACCTCATTACAAAAATAACGCTTATGCAAGACATTATAAACGGACGTTGCGGCTGGTGCGGAACCTACGAGCTGTATGTGAAATACCACGATGAAGAGTTGGGGGAAAACCGGTAACAGACGACAAGACACTATTCGAGTTTCTTGTATTGGAAAGTGCCCAGGCGGGACTGAGCTGGATAACCATCCTCAAAAAGCGGGAAGGCTACCGCAAAGCCTTTTGCAATTTCGATGCCGCGCAAGTGGCGCAAATGACCGACGAAGACGTGGAACGGCTGATGCACTTTGACGGCATCGTGAAAAACCGTCTGAAAATCAAGTCGACCATCACCAATGCAAAGCAGTTTCTTGTCATACAGAAAGAATTCGGCAGCTTTTACAACTATACGCTATCCTTCTTCCCCGACCGGAACCCCATTATCAATCATTTTCAGTCATTGAGTGAGATTCCGGTATCATCTCCCGAATCAGATGCCATGAGCAAAGACATGAAAAAACGGGGATTCAAGTTCTTCGGCTCTACCATTTGCTATGCCCATCTGCAAGCTTCGGGGTTTATCAACGACCATCTGACGGATTGCATTTGCCGAAATCAGAAACAATAAACAAAGAAATATACAGAAGCAAGCAAAACATCAACACAAAGCGGTCACCTCCCCCATCGGAAAGGCGACCGCTTCAGTGTTATAAAATCTGTTTCTCAGTATGTAATACACTGAGAAGAAATATTATTCTATTCCGATACTATGGCATACGGGAAAAAGGATGAACGTAAACTCATAATCAGCGTATGGCACCAGGTATTCCGGACGGGCTATACGTCCCCAACTGTCTTCGCAACCCAGACCAGCTTGCACCTTGTCGATACAGAGATTAGTCAAATCAGCTTCATCCACCTCTTGCGAGTGTCCTTGCTCTTTGCTCCAGCCTTCATCTAAAGACTCGATGGTATAGTGCAAGGCAGATGCGGAGAAGGGAGCGGCCGCCACAATCTTGATGCCATTACCAGACTGATCCAACATCTTCCACCAACGAATATCGGTCTTTGTTCCATTTTCCTGCGGACGGATGTAGGGATAGAACTGCTCAGCCACACTTTGGCGATAAATGCCTAAGTCGGCGCAATGATTACGGTCAATATAGTTTTCAACCGGACCGCGTCCATAGTATTCAACGGTTTCAAAGCTGCGCGGCATAGGCATCTGCAGACCGAAACGGAACATGTTCGATACTTTGGCATTCTTGTCGGCAGTCAGCTTCTGGGTCACCTTGACGGCACCGGCATTGTTGATGACATAAACAAGGTTCAGCTTAGCTGAAACACCCGGCATGTCGTAAGCAGATTCTACAATCACCTGATTGTTCTCCGTGCGCTGTTTGAAAGAGGTCAGTTTGATTTCCGGATTCTTCCAAGCGATATATTTGCGTTGCAGATTGGCACCGTAGTCGTTGTCAACAGGCGCACGCCAGAAGTTTGGTTTTAAAGCCTCGCCGTCTTTAATCATATCCCGGCCATTCACTTCGTACTTGGTCAGATAACCGTTGTGCTTGTTGATTTCTACGCGGAAAGCATCACCGGAGACGATGAGGTAGTTCCAATCGTTATCCTGTACTTGGGGAGCCGTCATCTCGATATTGCTCTGTTCGCAGTTCTTCAATTCCATGGAAGGAGCTTGGTAAGGATTGAGCGTCAACTGGTCTTTTGCCACTACATGTCCGGCGGAAAGCAATCCTTCACGGTTCTTCAGCTTATAGGAAACATTCAGCAACCACTCGGTGCATTGGCAAGTCTTGCCCAAGTCCAACTTGATTTTGGCTGTCTGTTTGGGGAGCTACATTCAGATTATCCACACGACCGGTCCGTATCACCTTACCGCCTTTCAGTACCTCCCACTCCATATAATAGGCAGAAAGATCACGGAAGAAGTATTCATTGAACACATTGATTTCGCCGTTCTTCAAGTCGGCCGGAGTAGTCCAGATGTCCTGATAGATACGGCCTACCTCATACATGTGGGGATTGGGCACACGGTCGGGGCTGATAAGACCGTTATCGCAGAAGTTACCATCGCTGGCATCAAAACGGTTAAAGTCACCGCCGTAGGCATAAATCATCTTACCGTTTTTTCCTGTCCAACGTACAGACTGATCAACAAAATCCCAAATAAAGCCACCTTGGAATTTGGAATATTTACGCACCAAATCCCAATATTCTTTAAAACCTCCTTGCGAGTTTCCCATCGCGTGAGCATATTCGCACTGAATCAGGGGCTTTGTCATAGAATCATCCTCACTGTATTTCTTACATCCGTCATAGCCATAATACATCGGGCAATAGATGTCTGTCTTGCCAGTTTTACCGGCTTGTTCATATTGTACGGCACGGCTCGGGTCTTCAGCCTTTATCCAATCGTAGGCAGCTTCGAAATTAGCGCCATAGCCGGCTTCGTTGCCCAAAGACCAGAAAATGATGCTGGGATGATTGAAGCTACGCTGCACATTGCGCTGGTTACGCTCCATATGTGCTTTCCTATAGTCCTCACGTTTGGCAAGTGTCTCTTCCCCATAACCCATTCCGTGGGATTCGATATTGGCTTCGGCCACTACGTAAATACCATATTGGTCGCAGAGGTCGTACCAGAGATTATTGTCGGGATAGTGGCAGGTGCGCACGGCATTCAGGTTGAACTGCTTCATCACCTGAATATCCTGAATCATGCGTTCGCGAGAAATGACGTAACCACCGTCCGGATCCATCTCGTGGCGGTTGGCTCCCTTGAAGAGAACGGACTGGCCGTTGACAAGTATCTGACTTCCTTTCAGCTCTATCTTTCGGAAGCCCACCTTTACGGGAATCACTTCACTGCTGCCTTGCAAAGTGGCACGCAGGGTATACAAGTAGGGCGTTTCCGCCGTCCACTTATGAGGATTCTCCACATTTATCAAGGCAGTAGCGTTACCTTTGGCGACAGCTGTAGCCACCTGTTTTCCGGCAGCGTCCAGCAGTTCAAGACTGATATTGCCGCCACCCTTCACATCAAGCTGTACTTTCAGGGAACCGTTCTTATAAGCAGTATCCAAATCGGGAGTGACACGGATGTCCTGAATGCGCTTCTTGTCACGGGCATACAAGTAGCAATCGCGCCCTACACCGCTATAACGGAAGAAGTCCTGGTCTTCCAGATACGTCCCGTCACACCAGCGGAATACCTGAAAGGCTATCAGATTCTTTTGTCCCGGCTTCAAGTAGGGTGTCAGGTTGAATTCAGCCTCCAGTTTGCTGTCCTCACTATAACCTACGTACTTGCCGTTTACCCACAAATACATATTGGAAGTCACGGAACCGAAATGAGCAATGATGTCCTTACTCTTCCAGTCGGCAGGTATTACAATCTCACGACGGTAGGAACCTACATTGTTATTCTCCGTTGGCACCTGCGGTGGATTGTTCTTGAACTGATTGCGCCAGGCATATCCGGTATTCACGTAGATAGGGGCGCCGAAACCGTTCAGTTCCCACATACCGGGAACGGCCATATCGCTCCATCCCTTGTCGTTGAACCCCACTTTCCAGAAATCCGTGGGACGGGCATCGGCATTCTTCACCCAGAAGAATTTCCAGATACCGTTCAGAGTCATGTAATTGGAAGAATGTTCTTTTGCTCCACGAGCCGCAGCATCTGCCGACTCATAGGCAAAATAGTTGGTGTGCATCGGAGCACGGTTCACGGCATTCACTTCAGGGTTTTGCCATTCAGTGAAGGACTGTGCGCTTGCGGCAATGGCAAAAGTCGCAAGCAGTCCGGTAATGAAATGTTTCTTCATGGTAAATAGTTTATAAAAATTAGCAACGGCATACAAGCAGAACCGGTATGCCGTCACAAAGATACGCCTATCCTATAATTAAAAGGAAGAATAATCGTTCAAAAAAGGCTGAATTTAATTCTTTAAATAAGTGTTCATAACTAGTTCACATAATTAAATAGGTGACTAAATGGGAATTTATTTTGATTGAGTACTTATCCGCAAACGATAGACTCCGAACGAACGAGGCTGAAGCTCCAGGCTCAGAGAACGGGAAGCCACCTCCACCGGACGAATACGTGGAACAATAGCCTCCTGCTCCAGTGTATTCTTGGCTTTCCAGTCATCACTTTGCAAATAGGTGCAGGAACCCGAGACAAGCTGCCGCTTCTTCAATCCGCTGAACTCTATCTGTACCTTCTCCGATCTGCTGCCCGCATTGACAAGCTTCAGAATTACTTCTCCCGTAGGAGCATCCAGCACTGCCGATGCATAAAGGCTGTCCCGCCCCGTCACGGGTTTTCCGTCCATTTGCAGGTTCAGCACATCTGTTCCGGCATTCATACCGTACATCTGCTGTACGTAATAGTTGGGAGTCCGCATCATACGGAGATTGTCGAACCAAATCAAATCGGGATTCCACTGCCAGGCATCCACATGGGCAAACAACGGAGCATAGGTAGCCAGGCGCACCACATCGGCATTACGTTCCAGTCCCGTCATAAAAGCTGCTTCGGACAGTGCCGCCAAGAAATTATTGGCTTTCCCGGTGGGGTGGTCATGCGATGCATATTCACCGGCAAAGACTTTCGGTCCTTTACGGTCATAGTCATCATAGCGGGCAGCATTGGCAAAGAACCAGTCGGGAGCCATATAATAATGCTCGTCCACCAAATCCACCCCGATGCGTTTCATTTCGGGCCAGAGGTAATCGAACTTGTCCCCATCTGCACTCGGACCGGAAGAACCTACAATCTGCATATCGGGATATTCCGCACGGATGGCTTTCGTGAACACTTCCAGACGCTCGGGATAGACTTCCCCCCACTGTTCATTGCCGATGGCAATCATTTTCAGACCGAACGGTTCGGGATGTCCCATATCGGCACGCACCTTTCCCCACTTGGAGGTTGCAGCACCGTTGGCAAACTCGATGAGGTCGAGGGCATCCTGCACGTACGGGCCGAGTTCTCCAAGGGGAACCACTTCGTTGCTTTCGTATTGGCAGGACAGCCCGCAGCTCAGTACCGGCAGAGGCTCTGCACCGAGGTCTTCACTCAGCAGGAAATATTCGTAAAAGCCAAGTCCGTAACTCTGGAAATAATCCGGGAAAGCTTTATGCTTGAATGTATAGTTCCAGCGATTTTCGTTCAAAGGACGGTTCTCTACCGGACCCACGGAATTCTTCCATTGATAACGGGTGGCAAGGCTGTTGCCTTCGATGATACAACCGCCGGGAAACGGAATACTCCGGGATTGAGGTCATAGAGGGCTTGTACCAAGTCGGCACGCAATCCATTCTCACGCTTCTTCCAAGTGTTCACCGGGAAGAGAGAGATGTGGTCCATATCTACCGTACCCTCCGTCTGCAACACAACACGCAGACGCGAGCGAACATCGGTAAAAGGAGCTTTCAGCACAGCCGTCAGCTTCTGCCATTCACTGCCTTTCACTTCCAGTTCCTTCTTCAGGAGATTCTCTCCGTTGGAATTCACCAGTTCGACGGAAAGCTTCATTGGTTTGGTATCCGGCGTACGGACATAGGCGGAGAAACGGTAATCTTCTCCTTTTTTCAGGCCGATGCCACGATAACCTTCATTATCCAGTCCGGCACGCAAAAGACAGCCGTCATTGGTAATGCGCACATAATGCGGATTGCGGTCGAAGCAGGGCCGCTCGTCCTGTACCGTCACCTCGCCAAAAGGTATCCACCCCACCAGCGGCTGCGGGAACTCAAAAGAGCGGTTCTTTACCAGTTCGGCATACAAACCACCGTCCGCACCGAAATTAATGTCTTCGAAGAAGATTCCATACATGGCAGGATTTATCCGAGCCGTCGGTTTTGATACATCAACAGTCATCACATGCTGTTGCGCCTGCATGCCAAGAACAACGAACAATGTCAATAGAAATAAAAGTCTTTTCATGGTTTTAATCTGTTTATAACGATAGCATAAGCTAAATTATGACGACATACTTACCTATTCTACATCAATCCTATTTACCGGCAACCATACATCCATCTTGCCCTCACCCCGGTGTGCCCATGCATAATAAGGTATCAGGGTCAGCGTCACATCTCTGGTTGCCAACTTTCCGGCAGCATCAAAACCAAGAGCCTGCACTTCTGTGGTAATTTCGTTGATGCCATACAGCAGTTCGGGCTTCTCCGTCACCTGGAATTTCGGATGACGGTTCAGGATGATATTCTGTATATTAAAATCATTATCGGCCCACTCGGCACAATAAACGATAGGACCACGCTCAACGGCCACCCGTCCACGGTCGGCAACCACTTTTTCATTGGCTTTCACCACACGGGGTTGCATGTCGAAATGCACCTCTACCACATCCCCTTCTTCCACTTCCGGTCTATCCGGAGATAGCCTTTACGAAGTTCACCGGTCACCTCCTCGCCATTCACCAATACACGATAGCCCAACTTCAGGTCGTCGGCATACGAATAAAGGTCACTCGGAAGTACACTGCCGCGCACCCAACCCGGAATACGGATATTCATCGTAAACGGCAGGTTGCCCTGAGCCACCTTCACACGAATATCTCCGTTCCAGGGGTATCCGGTTTCCTGCTCCAGCACCACTTTCTTTTCATTCAACTTCAGCTCGGCACGGTTGGACAAGAAAAGGTTGACGTACACCTGATTGTCTTTCACGGCATACACATATCCCGGCAAAGAAGGAATGAACCGGCTGATGTTGCTGGGACAGCAGGCACAACCAAACCACGGCTGACGTGTAATCGTATGGTCGGCATTAAAGTGATACTTACCATCGCAAGACAACGGATTGGGATAGAAGAACTTACCTCCGTCCAATGAAACGCCGGAGATTAATCCGTTGTAAAGCGTACGTTCCAGCACGTCGAAATACTTGGAATCGCCATGCAGCAGAAAGAGGCGGTAATTCATGTAAACATTGCCGATGGCGGCACAGGTCTCATTGTAGGCAGTCAGATTCGGCAATTCATAGTTATCACCGAAAGCTTCGCCCGCATGACGCGCACCGATACCGCCGGTAATATATATCTTCTTGCCGACGATATTCTCCCATATCTTGTCGATAGCCTTGATGTAGGAGCTGTCACCCGTAATGGCAGCCACATCAGCCATACCGGAATACATGTAACCAGCACGTACGGCATGTCCCACTGCCTCTTCCTGCTCCAGTACAGGCTTGTGCGACTGCAAATAGATGTCCTTGCGTGCCGTAGTGCCGCGCGCGTCGAGGAAGAACTTGGCCTGGTCGAGATATTTCTTATCTCCTGTCACGGTATAGAGGCGTACCAATGCCATTTCGGCAATCTGATGTCCGGGAATCACACGCTTCTGTCCGGGGCCTTCACCGATATTCTTGCATACGCAGTCGGCATAACGGATAGCTATATCCAGGAAGTTCCGCTTGCCTGTAGCTTGATAATAAGCCACAGCCCCTTCCACCATGTGACCCAGATTATAGAACTCGTGGCTCAAATTCTCCACCTCCGACCAGCGTTCCGGCCCCGCCCAATCGTGCGGATGCTTGGGGTTCATGGTACGTGCGGTGTAAAGATACCCGTCCGGTTCTTGGGCGGCGGCCACTATGACCAATACGCTGTCGATATATTCTTCCAGTTTCTTGTCCGGGTAAGTCTGCAAGGAGTAACTTGCACCTTCAATCGTCTTATAGACATCCGTATCGTCAAAGGAGAAGCCTCCCACCTTATACTCATCACTGGGATGAGTAGCTTTCACAAAGTTTTCATAACGTCCCGTTTCCTCACACTTACTGAAAGCCAACGGGATGGTTACCTCGCGGCTTGCCTTCAAGCGTTGTCCCAGAAACTGTCCGTCACCTTCACTGAAGTGAAAGGAACCGGGTCGATGGGATAACCGGAATGCAAAGTCTGTTGCTTTTGTGCCGACACACTGCCGGTCATGGCTGCAACAAGTGCCAAAAGTCAATAATAGTTTCATATCTTTTAAGATTTTTAAGTTCCCACGCACGGAATTACACGGATTTATCCTTATTTCCCCTTATTCTCATGGATACGTATCACCGTAAACGAATAGGCAGGCAAGGTATAAGGAAACTCCGTACCGCCGATGTCGAAGGTGGAAGTCACGGAACGTGCCTGCTTGTCTTTCGGGTCACCCGTCAGGAGCGTCTTCACTGCCGAGGGATTCTGCAAGTCGATGCCCTTCAGCTTCACTGTAGAGGAAACCTCTACCGGAAGCAGGTTCACCAGCTTTACGATATGGTCACCCGTGGCCTCATCCTTTACCACCGAAATGCCGACGCGCTTGCGGACAGCCTCTTGCCCATTATTCAGTGTGACGTGCGAGGTGATGTACTGCGTACCCGCATTCTGTCCGTACATCTGCTGTGTGTAGTAGCCCACGGTAGGCTTCACCTCTGTGTTATTGAAATAAATCAAGTCGGGATTCCACTGCGTATGGCCTTCCTTCGCCAGCAACGGGGCGTACGAGGTCATCTCCACCACATCGGCATTACGTTCCACCGAAGTCAGATAGAGAGCTTCTGCCAACGCTGTCTCTATGTTGTTGGGACGTCCGGGCAGGTGGGCGGCATATTCGCCCAGATAGACCTTGGACTTGGTACGGTCATAACGGTCGTAGTAGTCCTGGTTGTGAATCATCCAGCCCGGATCCACGTAATAGTGTTCGTCCACCATGGGCACGCCCAGTTCCGTGGCAAGGCGCCAGCCCTCCGCATAGTCCGTGCCTTCGTAGAAGGGACCTACAGTGCCGACAACCGTAATTTCGGGATGCTTCTCCCTGACAGCCTTGTATATCATGGCAAAGCGCTCCTCAAACACTTCGGTAATCATATCCTCGTTGCCGATGCCGATATACTTCAGATTGAAAGGCTTGGGATGGCCTGCCTCGGCACGCTTTCTGCCCCACACGGTGCGGTGCGCATCGCCGTTGGCATACTCTATCAGGTCGAGCACATCCTGGATATAGGCAGGCATCTCTTCCATCGGGATGCCACCCTGCTGGCCGTAGCGCATCAGTTCCTTGTTGGCCCCTTGCGGACAATTGTCGGCATAGTGCGTGTGTGTACCCGAATTCTGGCACGGCACGCCCGCTGCCAATACCGGCAAAGGTTCGGCACCTATATCTTCGCAGAAGCGAAAGTACTCGAAGTAGCCCAGTCCGCGTGTCTGATGATACCCCCACAGATTGCGCAACGGCTTACGCGCTTCGAGCGGTCCGATAGAGCCTTTCCAGTCATAGATATTATCAATGCCGTCGCCATGAGCCACGCAGCCGCCGGGGAAGCGGACGAAGCGTGGATGCAGGTCGGCAAGCGTCTGCGCCAGGTCGGCACGCAAGCCGTTCTTATGGCCCTTGAATGTATTTTGCGGCAAAAAGGGAAATCATATCGAGATGCAGTGTCCCCACCGTCTGCGGCTGGAGCGAGAGGACGGCGGCACGCACGTCGGCATTCGCCGTCAGCACCGTCTGCTGTTTCTTCCACTCTTTGGAGGACACATTGACGGAAGAGCGGGCAATCTCACGGCCCGTCTGGTCGAGCAGGCAAGCAACCACCTTGCCTCCCTTGCTGCCCGGTGCCACGCGGGCGAAGAGAGAGAAATCGTACTTCTGCCCCTTTCTTCAAGCTGATGCCGTCGAAACCGTCGTTCTGCAATGTCACTCCGGGACGCGCCTCCAATACGGCATAATGAGGGTTATTGGGATGAATGGGGTCGGCAGCGGCAATGGTAACGGCAGCCGAAGTATTTCCCCCTCTTTCACCGCCCAGGCATATGTGCCGTCCCAACCTTGGTGTGAACCGTCCTTAGACGAATATTCGAAGTCGCGGTTCTGTACCAGCTCGGCATACAGTCCTCCATCCGCAGCATAGTTGATGTCTTCGAAGAAATACCTATCAGATGCTTGCTGATGGGTTTTGCACATTCCGTCTCCACTTCGATAGTCGCCTCCACCGGTTTCAGTCCGGCAAAACGTACGGGGTCTTGCTCGGTACGTTCGGCATGGAGTGCCTGGCGGTACTTCTTATGCTCTGCAAAGGAGATGACACGCTGCACCGTGGCATACGGTACACGCTGCATCCAACCCTGCTGTACGGTACCGTTCAGCAGAACCTCCTTCCGCACGTTAGGATAGACCTCCGCCGGCCGGTATTCGGCAAGGCGAGAACGGTCAAAGTATTTCTGCGCTTTCCATTGCAGCAAGTCGGGAGACTCGACGTATGCAAGGGAGTTTCCGCTTTCCGTCAGTTCCCAGATACAGTGCCAACGGTCGTCGGCACGGGTCTGCATCAAGTGCGGTTTCAGCATCCGCTTCATTTGCCCCCAGGGGCCGAAGTCCGAGTTGACAAAAGAGTTGCCGTCTGCCACGCTGAACCATCGGTTGCCATTGGGACTCCAGGCTAGTTTCAGACCGCCACTGCCGTCGGCATGGGAGTAGGAAAAGAGATAGACTGAATCGGGTTCATTCGCCACTCCATTCGTTATAGCCTGCAAAGGAACGGTCAGTGTCAAGAACAGACACAAGGACAATAATTTCAAGAATCCATTCATGGTATTAAGTCGGTATTAATCATTTACATTTAGTTCGATAGTCACAATCAGCCGTATTCTGAATGCCATTCAGTCGTATAGTGAATGCCATTCAGTATACGACTGAATCAGGACAATTATAGACCTCTGATAATCAAAGATTTGCAAAAGGAGTAATCCGTTATGATATATCATTACAAAACAAGGGTTGCTCCATGCCTTCTTTATTCCACGATTACCGCCCCTCCCTGCGGCTGAACCGTGAGTTGCAGAGAGCCGTCAGCCTTTATCCTCTGTAGCTTTAATTGAGGCTGCATCTTCTTGTCATCACTATACAGAGACACCTCTTGTCCTGCCAGCATAGGAAGGTCAAGTTTCAGTTTCAACGGTTCCACCGTTGCATTGGCAGCGGCTATGTACCACGTGTTTCCATGACGGCGGGCAAGAACAATATATCTTCCCCGGATAGCCGTCAATGAAACGGGTCTCGTCCCAAGTAGTGGGCACTTGTTTCATAAAGTCGAGGCAGATTTGCGGAGCATCCGTCAGGTTATTAGGTGCCAAGGCGAAGTTCTGGATAGGATTTTGAAACAGCACTGCCGTTGCCAGCTGAAAGATGTCCGTGGTGCGGCGAATAGTTCCACCATCGTTGCTGCGGTTCAAACGCTTGTTCAGGAACACACCGCCAAACTCCATGCATCCCACAGCATTGCGGATGAAAGGGTGCAGCGTGGCATTGAACGCCTCGTTATCACAGAAATGCTGACTAAATACCAGATTCTCGGAAGCCAGCACCGCCTCGCTGCCTACGTAATTGGGATACATCCGTTCCCAGCCGCGAGGCAAGGTACAGCCGTGGAAGATAACCATCAGACCGTGGTCGTCGGCATCGCTCAGAATCTCCTCGTACAAACGCAGGGTCTCCTGCTTGTCACCGCCGAAGAAGTCTACTTTGATACCCTTCACACCCTGGCTTTGCAACCAGCGCATCTCTTGCTTGCGGGCAATGGAGTTATCCATCCGGTTGACGGGACTCTGCTCTATATCGTTCCAGTAACCACTGGAGCTATACCACAAAAATACCTCCACACCCTTGCTACGGGCATACTTGATAAACTGTTCCATGCGGTCGCGACCGATGTTGTTGTCCCACCAGTTGTCAATCAATACATATTCGTATCCCATGGCGGCTGCCAAGTCACATAGCGCACCTGGTCGTCGTAGTTGATGCTGCCGTCCTGCCAGAGAATCCAGCTCCATGTGCCACGGCCCGGCTTGTAATCATGGGTGGTGGTATAGCGTGGTTCCACTACATCCCAGGGGACGGTGGTTTCCACAATCGGCTTCAAGGGTTTCCCCCACCGTCACAGTACGCCACGGCGTGGAGCCCGGCAGGGGCAAAAAGGCAGGTGCCACCGTTCCATTGCCGTTGTTCTCTTCCGGCATGGGGAAAGCAATGCGATACACGCCGTTATCCCAATCACTCAAACGCGAGCCACAATAACGGCTGTCCACTCCGGTTTCACTGAGCAGTACCCAGCCGTCATCCCCACCTTGAACAAGCAGGGAAATGTATATCCATGTCCATAACCCGAACGTTCGTTCATCGGGGTATCTGCCTTATATTCTTCTTCGTAACTGGGTTTGGTACGCTTCCACCCTATCATGGCGTCGCTCTGCGGACAAAGGAAAGTGGTGGTCTGCGACGGGAAGCGGAAGCCGGTCCGTTCGCTGTTCACCGTGACGCTTCCTTTTCCCTGCTCCCTCGGCAGGGTGTAACGGAAAGCCACGTCATTGTTGCTGACGCGGAAAGTTATCTGCACATTCTTCCCCTCACCGTTGACGAATGAACAAAGCAATTCGTTTGCCCGGTAATGGATGTGCGAAGCTTTGATTCGGGATTGTTCATCAAAACCGTATCAAGAGCTGTGACTTTATGTTCCTTCAACTGCAATCCTCTATAGAAATCAACCCACATTTGTCTCCATTCCCCCAAAGGGAGAAGATTCCAGCATTTGCTTTCCATTGTAGGTGACGGCGTAAGACACTTCGCCGTTGGCTGACGGGCAGGATACCGTAAGCTGCAATTTTCCATCCGGACCATTGACAGATACACTCTGTGCTGCCAGCGGACCTGAGAGGGCAAACAACCAAACCAGTAATTTCAATCTATTCTTCATGGTATTAAATTATTATGTTATATCATTAAATTAAAAGGTAGGCACCACCGGCCTGATGGTTCCGTCTTCATTGAACTCCATCCGGTCTATGCAGACTTCACGATGAACGCCGGGGCCATCTTTCAAGTACCATTTATTAATACGGTGGTAAACGATTCTCCACTCATCTGTACCGGGAATCTGCAATACAGCGTTGTGTGCCGGACCGTAAATTTCCTTTTCCGGATTCTGAATCAGCACAACGGGTTGCTTGGCAACTTCGATAGGACCGAGCGGCGACTTGGATGTACCGTATGCCACATGGTAATTGGGCGAACCGGTATCGTCTACCGACCACATGAAATAGTAGAGCCCGTTGCGATAAAAGACATAAGCTGCTTCGCGGAAAGCATAGTCCTGCAAGGTGCCTCCCGCCGGTGTCATCACCGTAACGGTATTTTCCTTGATGGACACCATATCGTCGTTCAGCTCGGCACCTGCCATGTAGCCGTTGCCCCAGTAAAGATAGGATTTGCCCGAAACAGGGTCTGTAAACACATCCACATCAATCTGTTGCCCGCCACCGACGGGTGAGGCAGTAACGACAGGGCGTCCCAAATCGGTGAAAGGGCCGGCAGGAGAATCGCTCGTAGCCACTCCAATCTGCTTGCCGCCGCCATTCTTGGGGTTTCCACTGTAATAGAAGAAGTATTTATACTTACCGTCCACTTTTTTTCCTCTTTCAATGCAAGGCGCCCAAGCATTGCCATCTGCCCAGGGCACTTGCTCCGACTTCAAGTCCAGCATGACGCCTTCATCCTGCCAGGTCTTCAAATCCGTGGAGGAGAATACGGTGAAATACCAGCCTCCCCAACCCGGCTGTCCGTCCGTAGTAGAATAGATGTAATACTTTTGGGTCTGATGGGAATAAAGGATTTCCGGGTCGGCATGGAAACCCGGCAATACGGGATTGTTGGGCAATGCGCCCAGTTCTGTCGGCTTGCCCCATTCATCGGTAATGCGCAACAGCTCATGCCGGGTAATGGGGATAATGGTCCCATGACGGGGATGGAAGTTCATCTTCACCTCGCTGTCTATCACCTTAAAATTCTTCAAGTCAGTGGTTTCCGTAAACTGATAGCTTCCTTTCATATAGACGTCGTACATCAGGATATACTTATCCTGCCCTATCAGTTTGAAAGTGCCCGCACCCTCTACGGCTTCCTTAGTCTGTTGCTTGTAATCGGGTTCTTCCGTCCATGCCCCGGAGGTCAAGGAACGGGTGGTGGCCACCTTTATGCCGTTTCCATGCCCTTCCGTCTTATAGAAAAGGTGGAAAACACCATCCTTATAGACAATGTCTCCATCGATGCACGATTTCCCGTTCTCCGGCAGAAACAATGGCTTGGGCTCTCCCTCCAAATCCGTAAACTCCGCATTGGCATAAGCATAATATATGACATCGGCTCCATCGCCATGCAGCATAGACCAATACACCATGTACTTTCCCACCTCCGGGTCGTAGATAGTCTGCGGAGCCCATACACGCTTCAAATCCTCCTGACCTGAATAGCGCTTCTGTATATTGATAACGGAGTGAGACCAGTTGACCAAGTCGGTAGATTTCAGCAAAACCATGGCACGGTTGGAACTCCATCCATTGGCTGAAACCATATCTGTCACTACCATATAGAAAGTCTTGCCATCCTCGCAACGAAGGATATGCGGGTCGCGGACTCCCCCGGTGGAGCTGATGACTTTCGAGTCGATTACCGGTTCATTATCATTCAATGCCCAGTAGGTATAACCGTCCATGCTTACAGCATAGCGCACAGCTTCTTCATCGCCACTATTCCCAGTGAAATAAGTGAACAAATAAGCTACATAATCTTTTTCGGGAAAGGATTTTTGCCAGGAATATCCCGGAAGTGCAAACAACGACAATAACATTGCCGCCAAAAGCATCCGGAAAGTGTTTTTCATCCGTACAATCATAATCTTTTTATATTAAACCTTTTAACGGGTGTAAAATTAACACTATATACATTATAATACAAAGAAAGTGTATATGTTGTGTAACATATACACTTATTTAATCTCTCCAATCAGTCGGCATTCAAAAAACGCACCATCTCACAAGCTGCCAGCAGAAATGCCCCTACCCCAAAGTTAGCAGTAGAGTTGGCATCAACCACTTGTCCGGGAATGGCTTTCTCGCCAATCGGCTGTACATACCCTATGCGGCCATCGGGCTGCAAGGCTACAGTAGTCAGATAATTCCACGCCTTCATCACTACGGGTTGATAAGCAGCCTTGTCCAGCAAGCCGTTGTTCATCCCCCATAATAGACCATAGGTAAAGAAAGCCGTACCGCTGGTTTCAGGACCGGGAGCATGCTCAGGGTCGAGCATACTGCGTGTCCAGTAGCCTTCCGGCTGCTGGCAGGCAGCCACGGATTTGGCCATCGTCTGGAAGCGGTCTATGTACTCTTGGCGGTATTGGTCTGTTTCGGGCAGGTCTTTCAGTACCTTTGCCAAGGCAGCCAGCACCCAACCGTCGCCACGCGCCCAGAAGTCTTTCTTACCATTCACACTTTTGTGTTTTGGATAAATATATTTGCCGTCGCGATAGTATAGGCCTTCCTCCGAATCGTACATGATACTGTTGGCATAGGTCCAGTATTCATGCAGTTTCTCCAGATATAACGGATTGCCGGTCAGCTTGTACATCTTTGTCATAACGGGCATTACCATGTAAAGTCCGTCCGCCCACCACCAATAATCGTTCTTGTCCGTACTCATCTGGTATTCCATCACTTCGCGCGCACGGGCTATCTTCCCGGAATCCGGCTTCACGGTATACAAATCCGCATAAGTCTGGAAACAAATCTGATAATCACCGAAAAGCACATAATCATCACTCTCCCCATAGCTGTACTTCCACTCTTCCTTGTTGTCACTCTTCGCGCCTTTCCATTCATTATGTTCTGCCCACGCCTCGGAATAGGCATAGCATTCCGGATTACCGGTCAGGAAGAACACCTCCATGTTTCCCGTATGATAGGCGGCGTTGTCCCAGAAAGAGCGCCCATGTTGCGGATGGGTCTCCTGCCAATAGTTGTTCACCCGATTGATAATCTCAATCACTTCTTCCGGTTTCGGCTGCTGAGCGGTGCATGAGGACACTCCCCAGCAAAAAGGCCAAACCCAATAAAAAGTAAGCATGTCGTTTTCATATATTAATACTGTTCTTTTATCTTATCACTTCCAATACATATACCGGTTGCGGTGCAAACTCCACAACCCGCTCTCCGTCCCCTTGCTTGGCATGCTGCACAAACAGATGCAGCTGCTTCCTGCTCTTCCACAATTCCGTGTCATGAGACGGTTCCCAGGCATCGACAGCGAAGTCGGTCAAATCGCTGATGCTCCACTTACTATTTGCCACATCCGTAGCGTGCGCCAAAGAGACTTTGCTCCCCCGTTCTTCATCCCTAAATACATAAAATATCTCCCCGCCATCTACTACGATGCGCGGACGGGCCATCGGAATCATCTTCGTGCCTCCACCTTTCAGGGAAAACGGAGTGGTACGCCCGGAGACCTGGCGGCTGTGCCACATCTGCCCGTCATGCCAGACAATCCGGTATTGCTGGACGTCGCTGTCCGGGTCGCGCCAATAGGAAGCAATGTAGGGATGACCGCCTGCATCGGCACTCATGCTGGTCTGGTTTATCAGTTCCGAATTCTGAGGAATGCGGCAGGCATACTCTGCATTACCCAGACGGATGGGCAAATCATATTTCTTGCCATTTGCCTTATACCATGTTACGCCATTGTCAAAGGAACGGGCGTAGCATAGGTCATGGTTGGTTTCCACATGCCAAGTCTCGCGCCAGACCCACGACAGATGGATGGTTCCAAGCTCATCTACATATAGCTGCCAGTAAGCATTGCGCTTGTTCTCGCCATCAATCAGTACATCCTGCACACGGCTCCATTTCTTCTCCTTCAAGGAATAGCGGTTCATCACCAGGTTGCCCCGGCCGGAAGAACCGGAACGGTATGCAAACAGCAGGTCGCCTCCGGACAGCAGATAAAACTCCGGATAGGTTACATTGCCTTCATCCACGCCCGTCATGGGCTCCTTCTCACCCAATTTCCAGCGAATGGGGTGCAATGCTGCGACAGTAGTTCAAGGGCTGTCCGTGATGGTCGAAGGCTACATGAATATACCCGTCACCGTCCAGCATCATGCTGATGACGTTATGGGCATCCTTCACATTCCCTTTATACTGTGTGCGGTGCAGTGTCCACTGTCCGGCATGGAGGTTCCGTTTTCCAAGAGTCAGAAACCCTTCCGCATCATAGTAACTGATGTATTGCTCGTCACCTTGCGTCACCAGCGAATTATTACGGAATACGGCAGTGTTGACGGAAGTCTGGCTGTATCCTTTCCCCACTTCCACCAGATGCGTTTCGGGAAGGACACCGGCAGCACCCTGTGCACAGAGTGCCACCGGAAATCCACCAATCCCCCGAAACAATTAATATAAATACTATAAAAAACTGAATCAGTCTTACTCATAATAGGCATGGTCTTTGGGGAATTCTTCACCACCCCACGCCTTTTTGCGAGGTCCATGCCTGCGGAGCATCTGTCCAGAACGGATGGTCGGCGGGCAAGCCCAGGGGCAAGAATGCCAGGGAAGCCATGTAAAGGCTGCCGTTGTTAGTATACCAGTCGGAGATATGAGGCTGGGAACCATTGAATCCCAATGTCAGAAAACCTTTCTCGTTGAAGTTCCGGTTGTCACCGAACATACGGTTGATGACAGCTGTCATGGCAGCACGTACCTGTCCGTTCGACAATTCCTTGGGCAACCATCCACGCCATGCCAACAAAGCCAATGGTTGGAGGGTACCGGTGCGGTAGGTAATGGAACGCCCGAATACGGGGAAGGCCCCCTCGGGAGAGATGAAACGTTCCAGAATCATGCCGAAACGCTGCATGCGCTTCTGGGCACGCTGGAAATTGCAATCCGGCGCATTCCATATCTTATTTTTTCCACTGTTCGTAAAGACTTCCAGACACTCCACATACATGGGATGGAGTACGAAGCTGTTGTAATAGTCAAAGGCAAATCCCGGTCCGTCGCTATAGAAGCCGTCACCTACATACCACTCTTCCACCTTGCGCAGAGCGGAGACAATACGGTAAGCATCACTCTTGGCACCAGCCTTGCGCAGGAAACATTCTACCGTAGACGAGAACAGCAGCCAGTTGGTATAAGGAGGGTCCACACGGCGCAACTGGGTAAACTCTTCAATGTAACGCCGTTTAGTCAAACTATCCAGAGGCACCCACAAAGCATCGTATCCTCGCAGGAAGCTTTCAGCAACATAAGCGGCATCGACCAGCGGCTGTCCCTCTTTCCGCCAAAGTAGGTAATCCTGACTTTCCGGGTCTACCGCCTGCGCATAACTTTTCAATGCCCATTCGCGGAGCTGCCTGCGCTGCTTGCCTTCGGCAGTGTCATCGTCCGGCAAAGAGAGCCAGGGCGCCAACCCCGCCATCAGACGGCCGAAACATTCCATATAGGTCACCCGTTTGTCGCGTCCATCCCAAGTGGGACTAAGCTCCACCTGCATATTTTCCTGGAGCTTCCCTTCACTCATATTGCTCAGTACCGGAGCAGCCATTTGATACAACACCCCGGCCCAAAGTTCGCGGTCTGTCACTTCCTTCTCTTTTTTCTTCTTGGCAGCCATTTCCTGAGCGGGCAGCAATAAAACTGCCACTAGCA
>ENA-OQCV01000112-OQCV01000112.1-human-gut-metagenome-genome-assembly--contig:-NODE-112-length-23279-cov-2.579648_pt1 | contig 23279 bp, 26 predicted proteins | sample MGYA00242766_ERZ504592 | MGnify/ENA primary metagenome ERZ504592 (study PRJEB26092, sample SAMD00036315) | human gut metagenome | host: Homo sapiens | study: EMG produced TPA metagenomics assembly of...
ACTACCCTTCGGCCTATATAGAATACGGCAGACTGTCCCGGAGCTATGGCAGAGGCTTCCGTCTGGAAGTGTACCAGCAGACGACCGTCCTCCAGGCGCTTCACGTCGCAAGGAATCGGTTTACTGCGGTAACGGATACGTACGGTTAGCTCCTTGCTTTCAAAAAACTCTCCCTCATCCACCAAATTCTCATGTTCGGCAAGCATATATCCCGTCTTCAGCTGTTCGGCGTCTCCCAGCATCACCGTATTCTTCTGAGGATTGATTTTCAAGACGTAGGCAGGTTTGCCCAAGGCTATTTCGAGTCCCTTGCGCTGCCCGATGGTGTAATAGGGAAAGCCTTTGTGTTCACCCAGCTTAACGCCTTCCGAATTGACAAACCATCCCGGTCCCACCTCGCGGTCTATCTCCGGAGAGTGTTCGCGCAGGAAATCACGGTAATCACCTTTAATGAAGCAGACCTCCATGCTCTCGCCTTCTTCCGCCTTGACGGTATAACCTTTGTCGCGGAGGTATTCGCGGACTTGCTGCTTGGTATAGGTGCCTAAGGGGAAGATACAACGCTTCAGCAACTCCTGCCCCAGTCTCCACAAAAAGTAGGACTGGTCTTTCTTGTCATCATCCCCGGCTATGATATAAACCTTACCGTTCCGTTCCTCCAGACGGGTGTAATGTCCGGTAGCAATATAGGCACACCCCAGCTTGTCTGCCCACTCCGCAAGAATACGGAACTTGAACAGCGGATTACACATCACACAAGGGTTCGGAGTCCGACCCTGACAATATTCATCTATAAAATTCTGTACGATTATCTGTCGGAAGGCTTCGCGCTCATCTGCCACATGATGTTCAATCCCCATGCTGTCTGCCAGTTGGCGAGCTTCTACCGGTTCGTCTCCCCACACCCACATGGTGAGACCGACTATCTCATAGCCCTGCTCCTTCAACATCAGGCAAGTGGCAGTACTGTCTATACCACCGCTCATACCGACCAATACTCGCTTTTCAGGTGTACTCATATCAGAAACCAATGAATTAGTCTGCAAAAATACATGATTTCGAGCAGAAGATAGAGAAAAGGCATGCCTTTTAGCATGCCTTCACATAAAGAACTTGTCAATCGGAAGAGGGCACTCCCGTCACAATCCCCGTCCATGTGTCCCTATATAGATCCTGCCATACTCCTGCATATCCCCACAGATATGCAGAACCAACCCGTATTGATGAGCATCATCGTTAATACGCACCCAGGAAACGGCAGCATCGTCTGAGCGGAAAAAGCCGTACTGACCGTTGACAACGCCAATCAGATAAAGGGCCGGATAGTTACTGACCCCGGCTTTGCCTTGCCAAACCCGAAGGCATAGATAGTACGGACTTTGTCCAGCGCACGAAAATCAAATCCCGTACGGGTAGTGGAATGGTACAGGCCATCGTAAGCGGCAATCCACAAATCTCCCTCACGACCGGGAGTCGAATAAATACGGTCTTGCCCTCCGCGCGGGTCACCCCTGCGATTCGTCAGAGAGGCATTGCCCCGCCGGAGTGTTTTTACAGCCAGTTGCAGAGTATCGGTATGGAAGGTCGCCCCGCCATCTTCGCTGCTGTATAGAAGTCCGGCAACAGCATCCACGGCATAAAAACGTTTGGGATTCACTTTGTCGGCTATGACACGGATATTCTCCGGCAGGCCTTGACAAGACATCCACGAATTCCCTTTGTCGCGGGTCAGAAAAGCGGTGGAACGGTCGGGTGTCCAAATCCAGGAAGAGCCGTCGGCCGAAATGGCAATATGCCCGTTGCGCGCCTTCTCTACGGGAACAGTAGCACACATGTTCCAACTCCTGCCTCCGTCTTCCGAATAGGAGATGGTGCGTGCACCCGGCTGGTGGCCGAACAAAGTTCCCACTCTGACTATCAAATCCTGCTTCAACCAGGCACCCGTCACTCCATTCGTATTACCGAAATGAGGATTGGCATGACTGCCCAACGGATCGGGCCGATTGAGGTCGAAATGCGTAAAGCCACCATAGTCACCGATACCGGAAATCAGGCGCGCGCCATTTTTTCGGGAGCATAAAGTTCGAGGGGCACGGTCTCTTCAATACCGGCAGACATGATGCTCCATTTCACCGGTTCCCCGCGTTCCACGGCCGACAGGTTGAAAGTTTCCCAACCGCCGAAACCGGTGGTAAACATGGCATGTTCGGCGTCAGCAGGGTCTATCTCAATGTCGAACATCCAGTGCAGGGGCGCCACCTCTGTATAGGGAGCTTTAGAATAATCATACTCATATCCCGTCTTGAAAATCGGTTTCCAGCTTTTGCCACCGTCGGTCGTACGGAACATCTCATCACTCTTATAACCGTGTTTGCCTCCCAAGCTGTGTGTACTGGCAATCAGATGTTTCGGATTACGGGCATCCACTGATACAGCTGCATAGCCAAATCCCGCTTTTCCGCCATCGGACAGTCGGACGGGCGAAATGTCCGTCCATTTGTCTTTACGTATATCGTACTTCCAAACTCCACCGTCCTCCATCTGACTCGGACCGGGAGTATCTCCGTACGTCAATACTAATTGGCCGTCACCGGTCAAGACCATATGTGTGGGGCGATACTGCACCGGCTGTCCCCGACCGGCCGCCAGCTTTCACCATAGTCGTGGCTCACGAACAGATTTTCCCTTCCCATCAATGAAGCCGCCACATAAATGTCACGGGTACCACGCCCATCTTGAGTACCTTGTACATCGTAGACTATGCAGACAATGCCACTACCGCGATTCCCCCATGCAGCACGGTCGGCAGGATTGAACTTCTCGGAGACATCCGGGAAAGACACCACCCGTGCCCAGCTCTGCCCCTTATCCATACTGCGCCACAAACCATGCAAACGGGTTCCCATATAAATGATATTCCCATTCTGCGGGTCCACCATCATCCGTTCCCCATTACCACGCCCGTTCTCGTTGCCGCCCATCGTAAAGGGCACATCGACACGGGCAAAGGTTCTGCCGCCATCATAAGAACAAAGTATGGCCCCATTGGAGCTACTTGTATACGTACCGCAGGCAATATACACGTTCTGCGGATTCTGCGGGTCGATGGCAATGCTCTCCACCCCCTGCAGATTACTTTCATCCAGACTTATCCAGTCCAGCAAGGGCGTCCACTGGTTGGAAGCAGCGTCCCACCGGTAGGCTCCTCCCATATCGGTGCGGCAATAACGGACACCAGGAGCTTCTGGGTGAAAAACGATACCGTCCACAAAGCCTCCTCCCACTATCGGTACGCTCTTCCATTCGTAAGAAACGGAATTCACCGGAGATATATCTTGAGCAAGCATCGGCATGCCGCCCAGTATCAAACTTATTCCTGCTAAAAAACAACTGTCTTTTCATAAGCATCAGGGTTCTAAAACAAACGTTCTTGATATTTCCTTCAAAGATAAGAATATTTCATTGATATTTCAGACTGAAACATTTGTGGCAGTGCACATACAATCCTAACAACCAACGTTTTAATGAAAAACAAGAAACTAAATCAAGCCATAAAAAGATTAAAACGACACCCATCGCAGTTCTTCCCTCCAACAGATTTTTTGTAACAACAATGCAACATATATGACACAAAAACACAACACGTATGTCCGAACTTTGTCGCCGACAAATCATTCGACAACAACAGATTATGAAAAAAACGTGCATTGACAGTACTGATTGCCCTGCTACCGTTGGCCGCAATTGCCCAAACGCCCTCCATCAACGAGGACGGAAAAAATGATTGAAAAGGAGAAGATGGAAACCAAAGACTACCTGCCGGAAGTCCACGGAACCATCCGCGCAAATACGAATATCAGACCACCATGGGTGCAGGACGTTTCGAAGTACGCAATGCCCGCGTCAGCGTGACGGGTAACGTATTGCCCAGCGTAGCCTACAAAGCCGAGATAGACCTCTCCGACGAAGGTCAAATCAAGATGCTGGATGCCTACGCCCGGCTTTTCCCAACAAAAGGACTGACAGTCACCGCCGGACAAATGCGCGTCCCCTTCACCATCGACGCCCACCGCTCACCGCACCAGCAATACTTCCCCAACCGCTCGTTCATCGCCAAGCAAGTGGGCAATGTACGGGACGTGGGGTTCACAGTAGGATATACCCTGCCTACCGATGTACCTATCACTGTGGAAGGAGGACTTTTCAACGGTTCCGGACTGACTAACCAGAAAGAATGGCACAAGGAAGTGAACTACTCCGCCAAAGCCCAATTTCTCTTCACCAAAGGACTGAACCTGGCACTGAGCGTGCAGAGCATCCAGCCGGAAGAAGTACGTATGCAATCCTACGACATCGGTGCCTACTATGAAACCGGCCGTTTCCATATCGAAGGCGAATATTTGTACAAGCAATATTCCGACAACGCTTTCAAAGATGTACACGCCGTCAACACTTTCATCAACTACGACCTGCCGCTACGAAAAGTATTCAACCAAATGTCTTTCCTGCTACGCTACGACATGATGACCGACCAGAGCGACGCCAAAACCACCGATGAAGAAACCGGCAGGCTGACAGTGACCGACTACAAACGCCAACGCCTGACAGGCGGCATCACCTTCAGCCTCAGCAAAGCATTCCGCACAGACCTCCGGTTGAATTACGAGAAATACTTCTATGTCCAAAAACAGCATAGCGAAGGAGTCGGAACAAGACAAAGTAGTATTGGAATTGATGGTACGCTTCTGATATTTCTTGGCTTCCCCTTGTTTCATTTCATTCCTAAAAAATGTATATTTGGAATAAATTATTCCGAGCTATGGCAAATCCAATCATACCCGGTATACCGCAGACTGAACAAGACTTATTGTATAGTAAACTGAATGCATACAATCAAGGGAGAGCCTCTTATAAGGAAGTAGGCGCCTATCTTATCGTACTGCCCGGCCGGAGCATCTCCAATATACTTTGTGGATTTACTCTCCACTGCCCGGGAGACAGTCCATCTTCTACATTTGCGACCTTTCCACCGACATTCACGAAACGCTGCGGATGGCAAGCACGCTATGCTTCTACTCACCGCGCAGCCTGTTGCTTGTGGAGTACAATGCCAAAAGAATGCAGAGCAAAGGGGACGACATTATCTCCATAGGCAAATACCACGGGCATTTCCTGCACGAAATTCTCCGTATAGACCCTGCCTATCTTACGTGGATAGCCTTCAAATTCCAGCCACGCATCCCCAAGCAGGAACGTTTCGTACAGATTGCCAAGATTTACCATTCAGTCCATCTCGACATACAACGAAGGAAAAACGTACCAAACCACCGGTGGACGTTTTCTGGGGAAGGAAGGGGAAAAAGTGGAGAACCTGACACTGACCGTACTCAGCGTGCGACTGGAAGACAACCCCTACAAGACGCAGCTCAAAGGAACCACTCCTTATTTCTACGTACGCCAAGTGTTGAAACTGAAAGACTCCGTCGGCAACTTCGTCAGCATCCGGATGAACGCACGCACGGCAAGCCGGAAATCATGCCAACTGCCTGCCGTGGAACATGCCTACCAAGTAGGGGAAATCATGGAAATAGCATCGGCACGCATAGCACGTACCTATATGATAGGAAGCACCAAATATACCCGGCTGACACATGTGAAGTTACACGTCCCTACCGGGTAAAGGATCAGATACGAACCACACACTGCATACGGCTGCTTTCCCAGGCTGCTTCTATCAAGCGGATGACTCCGACCACCTCCCGGGCATCGCTCTGCAAAGGTTTGCCGTGGTGGATATGCCGAATAGATATTCTCATCAAAAGCTGCATAATCACCGGGAAGACTTGGATAAGGTTCATGCACGATTCTACCGTCCTTTTCCGTATAAAGCAGTCCCCAAGAGGATTTGTCCTCCTCGCCCCAGTGCGGAGTGCCGGGCAATACGTCCCTCGGTCAAGGCAGCTTCCTGCGGGTCGAAACCATATTTTACGTAAGAACCTTCCCTGCCGTGGAGGACGAAACGGGGTTCGCTCGCACACATCAGATAGCTGGATTTCAGCGTTATCTTCACTTCGGGCGCCTTTGAGGGACGTAACAAATGGATGATGAAATAGTCGTCTACCTTGCTGTCCTTGCGCAACGTGGCAATATCTGCAAAGACGGCTTCGGGCATACCGAACAGCTGCACAGCCTGGTCTATGACGTGAGCACCCAGGTTATAGGTCAAGCCGCCGCCATCTTGTCCGGTTTCCTTCCAAGTATTCGGCTTGATAAAATTACGATAACGGGGAAAGGTAGATTCAAACTCCACCAGATGTCCCAGCAAGCCTTTGGATAGTATTTGCTTAACTGTCAGGAAATCGCAGTCCCACCGGCGGTTCTGGTAAACGCTCAAGGTCAGCCCCCGGCTTGCGGCAAATGCCACAAGTTCCTCAGCTTCTGCCACAGTGGTGGTGAAAGGCTTCTCCACAACCACATGCTTACCTGCTTCGAGGGCGCGGCGGGCATACTCATAATGAGTGCTGTCCGGTGTGTTGATGACAACCAAATCCAACCCTTCCACTCCGATAAGTTCCTCAAAACTCCGCACATACAGCGTCGGGATACTTCTCCCGGGAGAGTTCCTTACTGCGCTCCATGACGGCAGTCAATTCAAAATGAGGATTGGTGGAGATGAAGGGAGCATGAAAAACACGTCCCGACATTCCGTAAGCGGCTAATCCGGTTCTTATCTTGTCCATATCGTTCTTTTTAAGTTCACCCTTATTCCGTCACCAACGGACGCTTACGCCAATCGTCCTTCATATAGCTGTCGGGGTAGACCGTCTTATCAATAATTTCGCCACCTTTCAGACGAATCCAGGTGGTGAAAGTACGGGCACCTTCCTTCATCAAAATGACACGTGCACCGTTGGACAAATGGTTGTACTCGGTATTGCCACCGGTGAAACGGCCATAAGCCAGCAGGATACCTTTCCACATTACGGCATAATCGTTGTCATGATCGTGCCCGACAAACATCCCCATCACATCACCGGCCTCTTTCATGGCAGTGAACATGCCCGTATTCAGTTCCGGAGCACAAGCCTTTTCCATGCGGGTACCTATCAGTATGGCGTTCTCGTCGGAAGCGGCTTCGTTATATTCCGGCAGAGGAATATGGAAGAATGCCAGTGCAGGCAAAGGTTGCCCACCGTTCTTTGCCTTATAAGCGGCACTCTGCTGACGGTACCAGTTCACCTGGTCAAAAGTAAGCCAGTCATATCCCTTTACATCGGGCAGTTTGGAGTAGGAATGGGAATCCAGGCAGTAAAGCAGGGCTGCATCCTTCTTGCCGTCCGAGGATTTCAATGTGAGGACATAGTCGGGAGATTCTACTCCACCACGGTCTGGCTGGATATTGAAAGGCATGGAACGGATAACATCATAAAGTTCGGCACGTGTTTTTCCCTGCTCGTTGTCGTGGTTACCAAAAGTTACAACAAAAGGAATCTTACGGTCCGTAGCATAGGAAAGCACCTTGCGCATGGCCGTATCGGCAGGTGCGGCATAGACCACATCGCCGGTAAAGACTACTAAATCGGGGCGCTCAGCATCGAGCACCTCGCCAATACGCTTCAAAGCAATGTCTGAAGCCGGATTACCATACTTAAAGTGGATGTCTGTAAACTGGACGATTTTAAACTCTCCATTCTTGTTGAACTGTAAAGGCGATACTTGTGCCGGGCAGAACAAGGAGGATAAAAATGCCAGACAAAAGGTTAAGGAGATTTTCTTCATATAAGTGGATGATTAAAATTAGTCGGTATCATTTCAGCATAGTATTATTCTTTCACTATCAGCACAGTGGCATAGGCAGATATACCTTCTTCTCTGCCCGTAAAGCCGAGTTTCTCCGTGGTAGTGGCCTTGATGGAGATGTCGTCCTCGTCTATGCCCATCACAGTGGCAAGCGTGCGCTGCATTTCGGGAATATGTGCTTTCAGCTTCGGACGTTCGGCACAGACGGTGGCATCAATGTTGCTCACCGAATAACCTTTGGTAGCTATCAGTTCTATTGTTTTTTTCAGCAGAATCTTGCTGTCTATGTTCTTGAACTCACCGGCAGTATCGGGAAAATGATAGCCGATGTCGCGCATATTCGCCGCACCCAGCAATGCGTCACAGATAGTATGAATGAGCACATCCGCATCCGAATGCCCCAACAATCCCTTTTCATGTCCCAAGCGAATGCCGCCTAGCCAAAGCTCGCGTCCTGCCACCAGCTGGTGGACGTCAAAGCCGAAACCTACACGTATCTTCATATCATTACTTCTTTAAGTTGATACGAAAGTACGGGAAAAAAAAGCGAGGTAACAAGAAAAAACAAGACGAAGATAATCAGCGGATATGGAAGTCGAGCACTTTCTCCTCTCCAAGATAGCCCTGCAAGTGCTGTCCGATGCTGACAGGGCCTACTCCCACAGGTGTACCCGTAAACAGCAAATCACCGAGTTTTCAAGGTCATGAAGCGGCTGACATAAGCAATGATTTCATCTACCCGGAACAGCATGTCCGCTGTATGACCGCGTTGCACCTCCTTATCATCAATCGTCAGATGGAAGTCCAGACTTTTGCACGTCTCCACCCGCCTGCTCCAACGGGATGAAGGTGCCGATGGCTGCCGAATTGTCGAAACCTTTGCAGAGTTCCCACGGATTACCGGCTTCACGGAACTTACGTTGCAGGTCACGCGCAGTGAAATCAATGCCTACCGTCACTGCATCATAATAGCGGTGCGCAAAGCGGGGTGCAATGTTCTTGCCCAGCCGACAGATACGCACAACTACTTCCGTCTCATAATGCACCTCGTTGGAAAAGTCGGGGATAAAGAAAGGTTTGCCATCTTTCAGTATAGCCGAATCGGGTTTCAAGAAAATAACCGGTTCCTTATTCTCGTGTGTATGTCCCAGCTCCTTGTTGTGCAGAGCATAGTTCATTCCTACAGCAATAATCTTCATTACTTGATCTCATTAAAGTTCAGTCTGTTAAACATCACGGCCAGATGGGCATAAAGGGAAGTGTTCTGCACGACAATGTTCTCGGGAACACGGATACGGAACGGGGTGAAGTTCCATACGGCCTTGATACCGCCCTCTACCATGGAATCCGTTATCTGCTGGGCTATTTCGATAGGTACCGTCAGCACGCCTATATTGACATCGTACTCCTGCATCTTCTGCTTGAACTTGTCCGAGTGATAGATGGGGATGCCGCTCAGTGTCGTACCCACCAGTTCGGGCTTCACATCGAAAGCAGCTACTATCTCCAAACCGAAATGGCTCAGACCCGAGTCGCGCAGCAAGGCACCTCCCAAGCTTCCGACACCGAACAGAAAGGCTTTGTGTATATTGGTAAATCCCAGGAAATCCTCCAGCACAGCTATCAGTGTGTCCACCTCATAGCCTACACGCGTACGTCCCGAGATATTGACATACGAAAGGTCTTTGGCAATTTGTGAAGCATCAATATTGATTTCCTTGGAAATCTGGGTGGATGATACGAATCGTTCCCCCTTTTGTTTCAGCAACTTTACATTGGAAAGGTACCACGGAAGCCGGCGCAAGGTAGGTTCCGGCACCTTCATGGTTTCTTTTTTCTGTAACGGACTGCTCATAGTTTCTTATTTAAGTTCTCAATATTGCGATTGGCAAAAGTAGTGCTTTTTTTCCTAATCAGTAACACGGATGCAACAAAATGCTTAACATAATTTCTAATTGCATAATTCCACATAATATCGTACTTTTGGGAAGTTTAAAAGAAAGAAGTATGAAGAATAATGATTGGAAAGAACGGTTGAATATAGTCTATTCCACCAACCCGGACTACAACTATGAGATGAATGACGATGAGGAGCAAGCTACCCTCCCCCTGCACAACAACGCCTGCGTGTACAGCTGGACCGCAAGAACCGGGGTGGCAAAGTCGTCACTCTTGTCACCGGTTTCGTGGGCACCGACAATAATCTGAAAGAACTGGGCAAATTGCTGAAAAGTAAATGTGGAGTAGGCGGAAGTGCCAAAGATGGAGAAATCATCGTGCAAGGCGACTTCAAACAACGTGTCATCGACCTCCTGAAGGCAGAAGGATACACGCAAACCAAGCCCGTGGGATAAACGCATCATCCGTCTCACTGCAACTGTAGAGGCATAAAAAAGTGACCGTTTAGGAATTCAACTCCATATACGGCCACTTCTTTTTATAGAATCGTTTCTAAGCGGAATTATTCAGCGCGCAAAGTAAAACGTTTGAAGTCAACAACCTTCAATTCAGGATCAGCTTCTTTCAAGACTTCTCTAACTGTCTTCTTGCCGTCCATGATGTCTTCCTGGTTCAGCAAGCAAACTTCTTTCAAGAACTTGCCAAGACGGCCCTTAGCAATATTCTGAATCATTTGTTCAGGCAGATGTGCAGCTTTCTCGGCAGAAACAGTAGCAATGATTTCCTTTGCCTTTGCCACGTCTTCAGCAGTAATCCAACCTTTGGCCATGTTGCTTTCCATGTGGTCTTCGCTGTCCACGTGAGCCGGGTTGATACCAGCCTTCTTCAAAGCGGCCTCAACAGCCTTCTGTACCTGTTCAGCTTTTGTCTTCTCGATAGCAACATCTATTTCCTTCTGCTTGATTTCTTCAGATACGCCATCTTCGTCTACTGCAATCGGGTTCATGGCAGCAATCTGCATGGCAATCTGCTTAGCCAGTCCTTCTTCAACAGCCTTGTTGAAAGCAACAATAGTGCAGAGGCCATTTCTGTTCATGTGGTTATAAACCACAGTGCTTGCACCTTCTACAGTCATGTAACCATCCAACTCCATCTTCTCGCCAGTGATACCGCTACGGTCTGTTACAGCATCCTGTACAGTACCGTTGCCCATCGGCAGAGCTTTTACTTCGTCCAGAGTCTTGCACTTGTTAGCTACGGCAAGGTCCAGAATGTCCTGAGTCAATTTCACGAAATCAGCATTCTGAGCCACGAAGTCAGTTTCGCACTTCAGAGCGATGATAACGGCAAAGTCACCCGTAGTCTTAGCCAGCACACAGCCTTCAGAAGCCTCGCGATCTGAACGCTTAGCTGCAACAGCTTGTCCCTTCTTACGGATAATTTCCATTGCCTTGTCGAAATCGCCTTCAGCTTCAGTCAAAGCATTTTTGCAATCCATCATACCAGCACCGGTCATCTTGCGGAGCTTGGTTATATCAGCCATACTTACAGCCATAATATCTTTTTATTTTAATTGTTAATAATATCCTTATAAAGTAATTGAGAGTTGAGAATAGAGAATTGAGAATTGCCGTAAAGTAACTCTCAACTTTCAATTCTCAACTCTCAACAGTATGATTAAGCCTCTTCTTCCTTCATGAAAGCAGCAGCCTTAGCGGCATTGATTGCTTCCTCGTCGGACTTGTCGAGTCTTGCTTTTGTAGCTTTCTTCTTACCTTTGTTGGCAGGAGCTTCACCGGCAGCTTCCATGTCTACCTTTTCGGCCTTACGTTCTTCCAGACCTTCCTGCATAGCAGCGCAGCAAGCATCAAGAATAACTTCTACTGACTTAGTAGCGTCATCATTTGCCGGGATTACGAAATCGATATTCGTAGGATCGGAGTTTGTATCAACGATACCGAATACGGGAATCCCCAGACGGTTAGCTTCACGAACTGCGATGTTTTCCTTCATTACGTCGATAACGAACAGAGCAGACGGCAGACGAGTCAGGTCAGCGATAGAGCCCAAAGTCTTGTCCAACTTTGCACGTTGACGTGAAATCTGAAGAATTTCTCTCTTGGAGAGGTTTGAATAGGTACCGTCGCTTGTCAACTTGTCGATGGTAGCCATCTTCTTGACAGCCTTACGGATAGTCGGGAAGTTAGTCAACATACCACCCGGCCAACGCTCGATTACATAAGGCATATTTACAGATGCAGCCTTATCGGCAACCACCTGCTTAGCTTGATTTTTTAGTAGCAACAAACAGGACTTTCTTTCCTGATTTAGCGATTTGCTTCAAAGCTTCAGCAGCTTCGTCAATTTTAGCAACCGTCTTGTTGAGGTCAATGATGTGAATACCATTGCGCTCCATGAAGATGTAAGGAGCCATTGCAGGGTTCCACTTTCTTTTCAAGTGACCGAAGTGGCAACCGGCTTCTAATAATGTATCAAAATTTGTTCTAGACATTTTCTTTTAAATTAATCGTTTACTTTCTTTTTTGTTTCTTCTAAACCAACCGCCGGGTAGTCTGAATCTGAAGAGTCCCGGTAGTTTAGATACTAAACGCTTTTTCAGTTGAGAGTTGAGAGGTGAAAGTCGAGAATTAAGCAACTTGTCCGCCCCAACCGTTCTCCAACTCTTAACGTTTACTGAACTGGAATCTACGACGTGCTTTCGGTTGTCCCGGTTTCTTACGTTCAACAGAACGAGGATCACGAGTCATGAAACCTTCAGAACGGAGAGCAGCCTTGTCCTCAGCATTGATTTTCACCAGTGCGCGGGCAATTGCCAAACGCAAAGCCTGAGACTGTCCAGTGAAACCACCACCGCAGAGGTTCACTTTGATATCGTACTTTTCAGCAACACCCAGCTTGTTCAACGGCTGTTTAACTACATACTGAAGAATGCTTGATGGAAAGTACTCTGCGAGGTCTCTCTTATTAATAGTAATCTTTCCGGTACCTTCGCTTACGAAAATACGTGCAATTGCACTTTTACGTCTGCCTAATGCATTTACTACTTCCATTATCTCTTATTTAAGTATGTTAATATCAATCATTTTCGGGTTCTGAGCATCGTGTTTGTGCTCGCTACCGGCATATACATACATATTGCCCAGCAATTTTGCGCCCAACTTGTTCTTAGGCAACATACCCTTTACTACTTTTCTCAGTAACTTGTCATCACCGTTCGGTTTTGCCTGCAAACGGGCAGGAGTGATTTCTCTCTGGCCGCCGGGATAACCTGTATATGACAGATATACCTTGTCATTCCACTTGTTACCGGTTAATTTTACTTTGTCGGCGTTGATAATGATTACATTATCGCCACAATCTACGTGAGGGGTAAAGTTAGGTTTATACTTTCCTCTCAACAGTTTCGCAACTTTTGCGCCCAGACGGCCCAATACCTGGTCTGTAGCGTCAACAATGACCCATTCTTTAGTCACTGTAGCTTTGTTTGCAGAAATGGTCTTGTAACTTAAAGTATCCACTCTTAATTGCTTTTTTAAAATGTTACTACTAAAATGTTTTTCTTCACCGCAAGCCAGTCATCCCGGACAATGGAAGATTAACTCGCTATGAATTAAATGCTTATCCTTTCGAGATAATAATCGGCTTGCAAAGGTACGGATTTTCTTAGAACTGGCAAAAGTTTTCCACATTTTTTTAGAGAGCCACTTGGCTGATATACAACAGACAAAGTTATCCTGCGGAGAAACGAAAGAATCTCCGCTAGAACAACTCTTTATGATGCGGCCTTCATCGGCCAATGCCGTCATAGAAGACCTTCAAAGCTGCATTGAGAAAGAAACGGGAAAGAGAAAGAAATATCAACGGACAAGGTCCTCGGGGAATTTCGCGGGCATGCCCACCCGCTTCCATGTTTCATGGAACCATGTATTCAGTTCATTCCCATTCAAGTCCTTAGCTATAAAATACTTCAGGTACATTACCCCGTCGTCCCCTATTTCAAACTCCAATATATTGTCTTTGTGGTCCAACATGGGCAGATGGATGTTTTTTCTCAATACTTTCCTTATAGGAATTATCCGTCAGCTGCTGATAAGTCCCATACCCCGTGATGATGGCATCCTTGCCAGGAATCATTGTAAAGTTGACAATGCGGCCGTCATCACTCAGCACTTTAAAGGTATTACTCGGTTTCAATATCCCGGGAACATCCGGGATTTCGGACACATAATGACATAACTGCCAAATTCCTGCCAGTTCCGCAGGCCTAAACTCTGCGCTCTCCTGCGCATTGGCTCCCGCTACCGCAAGCAGCACCGCTGCCAGCATGGTAAAGAAATAGTTCCGTTTCATATTCGTATGATGTTGGTTAACGTTATGTCGTTCCGCTAGACACAAATATAAAGATTTATTTTGAGATTATAACATTTTTGGGTATAAAAAATCCGCACAAACAACAGAATGTTTGTGCGGATGATTTTATCCAGTTTGTATATTCCGAAACTTAGAACTCGGCGTTGCGCGGCGTACGCGGAAACGGTATGACATCACGGATATTCGTCATGCCCGTAACGAACAGCAGCAAGCGCTCAAAGCCTAAACCGAAACCCGGAGTGGGGACATGTACCGAACTTACGGGTATCGAGATACCACCACATATCCTTCATCGGGATGTGAAGTTCGTCAATGCGCGTCATCAGCTTGTTGTAATCCGATTCACGTTCGGAACCGCCAATGATTTCTCCAATCTTCGGGAAGAGTACATCCATGGCACGCACGGTCTTGCCGTCTTCGTTCTGCTTCATATAGAACGCTTTGATTTCCTTCGGATAGTCAGTCAGGATAACCGGACGCTTGAAGTGGTCTTCCACCAGATAGCGCTCGTGTTCGGAAGCCAAGTCAACTCCCCAGTACACCGGGAATTCAAACTTATGCCCTTTGGCAACAGCCTCTTCCAATATCTTGATACCTTCCGTATAAGGCAGGCGCACGAAGCTTTCTTTCAAGACACCTTGCAGACGTTCAATCAAGCCCTTATCAAACATGTCATTGAGGAACTTCACATCGTCGGCACAGTTGTCCAAAGCCCACTGTACACAATATTTGATGAAATCTTCCGCCAGGTCCATATTGTCCGTAATATCATTGAACGCCACTTCCGGCTCAATCATCCAGAACTCTGCCAAGTGGCGGGGAGTATTGGAATTCTCGGCACGGAACGTAGGACCGAATGTATAGATGGCTCCCAATGCAGTAGCGGCAAGTTCGCCTTCCAACTGTCCGGAAACAGTCAGGCTGGCCTGCTTTCCGAAGAAGTCATCATCGTAAATAATGGAACCGTTCTCATCTTTCTTCAAGTCGTAAAGGTTCTTCGTAGTCACCTGGAACATCTGGCCTGCGCCTTCGCAGTCGGAAGCCGTGATAATCGGAGTATGAAAATAGAAGAATCCTCTGTCATGGAAGAACTTGTGGATGGCAATCGCCATATTATGACGAATACGGAACACAGCCCCGAACGTATTGGTACGGGGACGCAGATGGGCTATCTCACGGAGGAACTCCATGGAATGACCTTTCTTCTGCAACGGATACGTGTTATCGCAAGCTCCCAGCACTTCGATTTCGCGGGCCTGCACTTCGGCCTTCTGACCGGAACCGACAGATTCCGTCAGCACCCCGTTTACACTCAAACAAGCACCGGTAGTTATCTCTTTCAGCATCTCCTCATCGAAGTTACCCAAGTCTACTACAATCTGCACATTATTTATTGTAGAACCGTCATTCAGCGCGATAAAGTTTACTTGCTTACTACCTCTGCGGGTACGAACCCAGCCCTTCACGTTGACCATAGCGCCAAAATCTTCACGCTTCAGCAGGTCAACCACCTTTGTTCTACTAATCTTTTCCATAAAACAGTTATTATACCTTATTATATATTACTCGAAAGAACCCATGCGCAGGAAGTTCACCTCTTGTTCCGTGAGGTAACGCCATTCGCCGCGGCGCAGGCCTTTCTTGGTTAAACCGGCAAAATACACACGGTCCAGTTTCATCACCTTGTATCCCAGCGATTCGAAGATACGACGCACGATACGATTCTTGCCGGAGTGGATTTCAATACCGACATCATCTTTCTTGAAGTCATCCGTATAGCTGATGGCATCTGCATGGATTTCCCCATCATCCAGTTGAATGCCGGCTGCAATCTGCTCCATATCGGCTTTTGTCAGGCTCTTGTCCAAATGCACATGATATATCTTCTTCTTCAGATACTTGGGATGCGTCAGCTTGGAAGCCAGGTCACCATCATTTGTCAGCAGCAACACACCTGTAGTATTACGGTCCAGACGACCTACCGGATAAATACGTTCGTTGCAAGCGCCTTTCACCAAATCCATCACCGTGCGACGTGCCTGGGGATCATCCGAAGTAGTCACTGTATCTTTCGGCTTGTTCAGCAGGACGTAAATCTTACGTTCGATGCTGACCGTCTGGTCGTGAAACTTCACTTCATCGCCACGCTTAATCTTGGTTCCCAATTCCGTTACCACCTCTCCGTTTACAGAAACGACTCCAGCAGTGATGAATTCATCAGCCTCGCGACGGGAGCAAACACCGGCATTGGCCAGGAATTTGTTCAGGCGGATAGGCTCGTTCGGGTCCACAAACTGCTCCTTATATTCTATCTGTTTCTTCTTGCTGTACTTAGCATTGGGGTCATAATCGGCCGAACGACGGACTGGACGGCTATAGCTGTCTCTGTTGCCGTATCCGCCAGGTCTTCCACCACCCGAATTGAAGCGTGGACGATAAGGACGGTCACCACCCTCATTGCCATAACGCGGGCGCTGCGGACGGTCACTATTATAAGGGCGTTGCGGACGGTCGCCACCTTCGCTGTTATAGCGCGGACGGTAAGGACGGTCACCCGAATTGTTTCCATAAGGGCGTTGCGGACGGTCGCCGCCTTCGCTGTTATAGCGCGGACGATAGGGACGGTCGCCATTATCGTTATTGTAACGAGGACGCTGCGGACGGTCACCATTGTCCGCACCAGGATTAAAGCGCGGGCGATAAGGGCGGTCACTGTTATAAGGACGCTGCGGGCGGTCCCCGTTTTCACTGTTAAATCTGGGGCGATAAGGACGGTCGCCATTATCACGGTTGTAAGACGGACGGCTGTAGCCACCTTCCTTGTTAAATTGGTTACCATCGCGGCCGGCACCTGAGTTCTCCTCTGCGGAAGAAGCATCACGCCAAGTTTCGTTTTCTGTACTCATTGTTTTTTGATTCGAATAAAATTTAAACCTTGGCCTCACGGCCATTCATTGTCTCTATTATACCTTGAATTTTATATGTTTCTATAACAATTGCCGGAGTAAAAAGTTGAAATTCCTCCGGTACACTTCTGTGGTTGCTTAAATTCCCGTATAAGTATGGGGGTAATCACCCGCAATTCTTTCTTTATCTCTTCACTTACATTCAGTCCCTCTATAAATTCCTTGATAGACGCTTCCGTAATGGCCTGATTGGTACGGGTCAACGCTTTCAACGCTTCATAAGGATGCGGATAGGCCTCGCGGCGCAGAATGGTCTGGATAGCCTCGGCCACCACGCTCCAGCAATTGTCCAGGTCACGGTAGATGGCCGGTTCGTTCAACAGCAACTTACGCAAACCCTTCAAAGAACTTTGTATGGCAATAATGATATGCCCGAACGGCATACCCACATTGCGGAGCACGGTAGAGTCCGTCAAGTCACGCTGCAAACGGGAAACCGGCAGTTTTACCGCCAAGTGCTCAAGAATAGCATTCGCCATGCCCAGGTTTCCTTCCGCATTTTCAAAGTCAATCGGGTTCACCTTGTGCGGCATCGCGCTGGAGCCCACCTCACCGGCTTTAATCTTCTGCTTGAAATATTCCATAGAGATATATTGCCAGAAGTCACGGTTCATATCAATCATCACCGTATTGATGCGCTTCATGGCATCAAAGATGGCAGACAGATTATCGTAATTGGATATCTGGGTAGTATACTCCTCGCGTTCCAAGCCAAGCTTTTCGGAAACGAACTTATTGCCGAATGCCTTCCAGTCATATTCCGGATAAGCCACATGATGGGCATTGTAATTACCCGTAGCGCCACCGAACTTTGCTGTCACCGGACAAGCCTTCAGCGTTGCCAACTGGCGTTCCAGACGGTAGACAAACACCATTACCTCCTTGCCCAAACGGGTAGGCGAAGCCGGTTGTCCGTGTGTCTTGGCAAGCATGGGGATAGCGGCCCACTCTTCCGCATAAGCACGGAGCTGCGCTATCAGTTCCTCTATTTGAGGATAGTACACCTGCTCCAACGCCTCCTTTACAGACAAAGGAACAGACGTATTGTTGATATCTTGTGAAGTCAGGCCAAAATGGATGAACTCCTTATAGTCGTCCATACCACCCAACTTGTCAAACTCTTCTTTTAAGAAATACTCCACAGCCTTCACATCATGGTTCGTCACGCTCTCAATATCCTTGATGCGTTGCGCGTCGGCTTCGGAGAAGTTACGGTAAATGTTTCTCAAGGTTTCGAAAACGCCCTTATCCACCCCTTTCAGTTGCGGCAAAGGCAGCTCACACAGCGTGATAAAGTATTCTATTTCAACTTGTACACGGTATTTAATCAGTGCAAATTCTGAAAAATAGGCAGCCAAAACATCCGTTTTGCCTCTGTATCGACCGTCAATCGGAGAGATTGCGGTAAGTAAATCAAGTTTCATACGTCGTATTTATGATGATAATTATCGGACTGCAAAATTACTGCTTTTTTCTGAGTAACAATGACATAAAGGATAAAGATTTTTAAGAAAAGGAAGTTAACGGATAAAAAAATTAGGACCTTACAATCACTTGCAAAGACCACCTTCGAATGAAAAATTTCCAGTGGGCGTTGACGGATTCGAACCGCCGACCCTCTGCTTGTAAGGCAGATGCTCTGAACCAGCTGAGCTAAACGCCCTTTTGATGAACGAAAGTGCTTGGATTTTGTGTGGGCGTTGACGGATTCGAACCGCCGACCCTCTGCTTGTAAGGCAGATGCTCTGAACCAGCTGAGCTAAACGCCCGTACACTTCCGTTTCAAAAGCGATGCAAAGGTACAGCTTATTTTGACATTACCTAAAACTTTTGCATAATATTTTCGATAATTTTTTAGTCATTTAGCGACACGCTCTGTTTCTCAAGCATTTAGTACGTTCACTTTTTTGCCTCATTTTTCCGGATGACCTTTGCCGGATTACCAACGGCTATGCTATCGGATGGAATATCTTTCGTCACCACACTACCCGCACCGATGATACAACGGTCGCCGATGGTGACGCCTGGACACAAAATGGCACCGCCGCCAATCCAGCAATCCTCTCCTATCGTCACCGGATAGGCATATTCCTTTTCCGTACGACGCTCGATATAATCCATCGGATGATGGGGAGTGTATATCTGTACGCATGGACCGACCAACGTATGGGCACCAATCGTGATATATCCCCCGTCCAGGAAAGTGCAATTGGCATTGACAAAGACATGCTCACCCAGCCGGATACCATCCCCATGGTCGCAATGGAACGGCGGACAGATGACGGACGTGGCGGGAATGCCCGGTACCAGCTCCTCCAGCAAGCTCCGGTAATCCTCATCGTAAGTACTCATCACACGCAATTTTTGCCAGCAAGCGCTTGGCATGCTCGAACTTCACCTGTATCTCCGGAACGGACATATCCGCCAACTGGGAGCTACGCAGTTTTTTCCACTTCATTCATATTGTTTCTTCATTTTGATTCATACAGAGACTCAGCCCCGAACAAAAAGTACGGAAATAAACGCAGTATACCAAAAGAGCGGAAAACCTTTCGGCTTTCCGCTCCTGCAATCGTTTATAGAGCAAACAATTTATTTGTACTCCTGCCAGCTCTTAATCTGGATATCTTCCAGCTTCATTTCGCAGAATGCCTCGATAAAGGCACTTGCCAGGCGGGCATTGGTAATCAACGGAATGTTGTGGTCGATGGCACCGCGACGGAATCTTGTAGCCATTGGTCAGCTCGCGTTTCGTATGGTTCTTCGGAATGTTGACAATCAGGTCGAAGGCATGGTCGGCAATCATCGTCATCACGTTGTTTTCCGCATCCGGGCGTTCATCCGGCCAGTAAACGGCTTCCGTCGTCACGCCATGGGCGTTGAGGAAAGCGGCTGTACCTGCCGTAGCATAAATCTTATAGCCTTTGGCAAAGAGCATGCGGCTGGCATCCAGCAAATCCACCTTGGACTTCATGGCTCCGGAGGAGAACATCACGCCCTTCTCGGGACGGGGGATTCTGAATCCGGGTAGCAATCATGGCATTCAGCAATGCTTCGGAGAAGTCGTCGCCAATACAGCCTACCTCGCCCGTAGACGACATGTCCACACCCAATACCGGGTCTGCCTTGTGCAGACGGGAGAAGGAGAACTGGCTTGCCTTCACACCGATACGGTCGATGTCGAATGCCGACTTGTCCGGTTGTGTATAGGGAGCGTCCAGCATGATGCGGGTAGCAGTCTCGATGAAGTTACGCTTCAGCACCTTGGATACGAACGGGAAGCTGCGCGATGCACGGAGGTTACACTCGATAACCTTCACCTCGTTGTTGCGTGCCAGGAACTGGATATTGAAGGACCGGAAATATTGAGTTCCTTCGCAATCTGGCGGCTGATTTTCTTGATGCGGCGTGCCGTTGCAAAGTAAATCTTCTGTGCCGGGAATACCAGCGTAGCGTCACCGGAGTGTACACCGGCAAACTCTACGTGCTCGGAGATGGCGTATTCTACCACTTCACCGTTTTGGGCAACAGCGTCGAACTCAATCTCCTTGGTGTTCTGCAAGAACTGGGATACCACCACCGGATATTCCTTAGATACCTCAGCAGCCATCTTCAAGAAGTTTTCCAGTTCTTCTTCATCGTAGCATACGTTCATCGCAGCACCGGAGAGTACGTAAGACGGACGCACCAGTACCGGATAGCCCACCTTCTCTACAAAGCCTTTCACATCTTCCAGGCTGGTGAGTTCCTGCCAAGCCGGTTGGTCGATGCCCAGCTGGTCGAGCATGGCAGAGAACTTGTTACGGTTTTCGGCACGGTCGATGGAGATGGGGGAAGTACCCGAACACGGGAACTGACTGGCGGTGAAGCTTCATAGCCAGGTTGTTAGGAATTTGTCCACCCACGGACACGATGACACCGCGCGGCTGCTCCAGGTCGATAACGTCGAGCACACGTTCGAAGGAGAGCTCGTCGAAGTAGAGACGGTCGCACATGTCGTAGTCCGTAGAAACGGTTTCGGGGTTATAGTTAATCATGATGGACTTGTAGCCCAGCTTGCGGGCAGTCTGGATGGCATTCACCGAACACCAGTCGAACTCTACAGACGAACCGATGCGGTAAGCGCCCGAACCAAGCACAACCACTGATTTTTCATTCTTATAATAGTTCACATCATAACCCTGAACGGCATACGTCATGTAGAGGTAGTTCGTCAGTTCCGGATGTTCGGAAGCCACCGTATTGATGCGCTTCACGGCGGGCAGGATGCCCAGCTCCTTACGACGGGCGCGTACGGTAAGGTTTTCCTTCTCCATATTGCCTTGCGGATTCAGCACGAAGCGGGCAATCTGGAAGTCGGAGAAGCCAAGCACTTTGGCTTCGCGCAGCACGTCGGCGGGGATGTCTTCCACCTTATTATATTGGGAAAGTTTCTGCTTGTAGTCTACGATGTTCTTCAGCTTGCCCAAGAACCAGGGGTCAATCTTGGTCAGCTCAAAGATGCGGTCGATGGCATATCCCTTTTCCAGAGCCTCGGCAATGGCAAAGACGCGCAGGTCGGTAGGATGTGACAGTTCGTAATCCAAGTCATCGAACTCCACTCCCTCATTGCCCACGAATCCGTGCATTCCCTGACCAATCATACGCAAGCCCTTCTGGATAATTTCTTCAAAGGAACGTCCGATAGACATGATTTCGCCTACCGACTTCATGCTGGAGCCAATTTCGCGGCTGACACCTACGAACTTTGTCAAGTCCCAACGCGGAATCTTGCAAATCAGGTAGTCAAGCTGCGGAGCTGCATATGCCGAGTTGGGAGTTCCCATCTCGCCGATTTGGTCGAGCGTATAGCCCAACGCAATCTTGGCAGCCACAAATGCCAGCGGATAACCGGTAGCCTTGGAAGCCAATGCGGAAGAACGGGACAGACGGGCGTTCACCTCGATGACACGATAGTCGTTTGTCTCGGCGTTGAACGCATACTGGATGTTACATTCGCCCACGATGCCCAGGTGGCGGATACATTTGGTGGAGAGCTCCTGCAACATTTTCACCTGCTCGTCGGTCAATGAGCAAGTGGGAGCCACTACGATGGACTCACCCGTATGAATGCCCAGCGGGTCGAAGTTTTCCATGCTTGCCACCGTGAAGCAGTGGTCGTTGGCATCGCGGATTACCTCGAATTCAATTTCCTTCCAACCCTTCAGAGACTCTTCTACCAGAATCTGCTTGGAGAAAGTGAAAGAGCTTTCGGCCAATTTAATGAAGGCTTCCTCGTCCGGACAAATACCGCTTCCCAGTCCACCCAGAGCATAAGCCGAGCGCACCATCACGGGGTAGCCAATCTCGCGGGCTGCCTTCAGTGCGTCTTCCATGCTCTCCACAGCGTGGCTCTTCGGAGTCTTCATCGGAATCTCGTCCAGCTTCTTCACAAAGAGGTCACGGTCTTCGGTGTACATAATCGCCTCAACGGAAGTACCCAGCACGCGCACGCCATATTTCTGAAGAATTCCGTTCTGATAGAGTTCCGTACCGCAGTTCAGCGCCGTCTGTCCGCCGAATGCCAGCAAAATGCCGTCGGGACGTTCTTTCTTGATGATTTCTTCCACGAAATAAGGAGTTACCGGCAAGAAATAAACTTGATCGGCGATACCTTCCGATGTCTGGATAGTAGCAATGTTCGGGTTTACCAAAACAGAACCGATACCTTCTTCGCGCAACGCCTTCAGCGCCTGCGAACCGGAATAGTCAAACTCTCCGGCCTGACCAATCTTGAGCGCACCAGAACCCAAGACAAGCACTTTCTTTAAATTCTTTTCCATATTCTCTTGTTGTCTATTAAGTTACGAGTTACAAGCTACGAACTACGAGTTGTAGCTATTTCACCAAAAAAAAATGCGTCACCCAATAAAGGATTAACGCATTACCAAGAACATAAAAATATCATTTCTCGTAAAAAAGAGAAACTGACGGCTCCCAAATGAAATTCATTCGAACGGAGGTTATATTTGCTTCTCATTTCCTGCGATTGCATAGTCTCTTTAAAATTTGTGCAAAGTAACGACTTATTTACGAAAAGAGCAAATTGTGGCATACTTTTTTTGTATAAAAGAAACGTCATCCTCCATAATAGAAGAGCGGCCGTCGCCCGCAACCGAAATCATTTTTCCGAAAAATGCGATTCCATATAAAAAAGAAAGACTATATCTCAGTAAAGGCATT
>ENA-OQCV01000113-OQCV01000113.1-human-gut-metagenome-genome-assembly--contig:-NODE-113-length-23057-cov-2.848452_pt1 | contig 23057 bp, 22 predicted proteins | sample MGYA00242766_ERZ504592 | MGnify/ENA primary metagenome ERZ504592 (study PRJEB26092, sample SAMD00036315) | human gut metagenome | host: Homo sapiens | study: EMG produced TPA metagenomics assembly of...
TGAGTGACAGATATTTCTTTCTTCTTCGAACCGGATACAATATTCAATTGTGCCGTCCGCGCTTTCCCTGTCTCATTCTTGCCGACAGAAACCATAATCGTAGCTTTCCCGGACGTACCTTTTTGCCGGACTGATGTTGCACCAACCGGTATCTTCACCACTCAGCTCGGCTGTCCACTGCTGCCCGGCCTCAAAACTGACGCTTTGCGAAGAAGCAGCTTCACCAAAGCTAAAACCTTGCTCAAAGATTGATTCACTACCAGAAGCAGGGGTCAAATACTCCTGTAACTCCTCTTTATCGTCACTACATGCCGTGAATGCCAGCACTAAACTGAAGCATATTAAATGCCATAAAACAGAAATCTTACGTTGATTGATAATTTTCATAATATGAAGTATTCAAAGTTATCACTTCACAAATATAGCCGGAAAAGAAAGGGCAAACCGATTAACGCAAGAGAAAAGTAGCAGCAAGCTTACGGAAACGTTTGCATGGCAAGCAAATGTTCCCGTACCACCATGTTTTATGAAAGCTGAATGACAAACTTTTGTAGCCAATCAACCTACTTCCTCGCAGATACGCATTTCCATACCTTTATACACCACCACAATCTTATGCAACCGGGTGGCGCCGATGCCACGCTTCACCGTTTCCGTATCGGCATAGCGGTCGGCCTGGGCGATGGCTTCCCGGCGAAGTTCCTCCACACGGGTTTCGGAATCCTTATACTTGGCATATTTCAGTTCTACGATGTAGCTGTGCTTCATGTCGGAGTAGATTTCCAGCATCGGGCAGAGGAAAATATCTACATAACCTTCCTGCGTGTCCTGCTCGGAGACGGGACGGTAGAAACGGTTCTGCGCAGTCATGGCAAGGGTGAAGCCGTGGACGAAGGACTCGCCTTTCTGCTTGTCGCGCTGCGAGGCATAGCGGTGCAGGCAGTCGGCAATGTAGCCGAAGTAGGATTGCCAGTCGCCGTCGTAAGCCAGAGCCGAGGAAAGTTCGCTCTTTTCGTAACTGCTGAAACTCAGGTCGGCATCGTCGTAAGTATTCAGCAGATAGGTATAGAGCTGTTCCTGCACCACCATGTTGGGGATGGTGAGCCTTGCCTTTCCCTTATACGTGCCGCTGATGGTGAGCATTCCGAAGTAGTAGAGCAGACTGATGAAGTTGTCGGGATTGGTGATGCTGACGGCAGGGAAGCTGTCTTTCAGTTCACCGGTGATGAAGCCTTGACTCACGAGAGTCTGTATGACGGAAGCATCGTGGGCAAACTCCTTGTCCTTGCGGATGAGCATACGCAGTTTCTCGTAGTCAATGCGGATGTTGCTCTCTATCATGTTGCGTGGTGCTTTGCCATCATCAATGTAGTTCTTGACGAAGTAAAGCACCATATTGGAGTTGTACATCGTGGTTTCACCGTAGCATTCCTGCGCGAAGCAGTAGTTGTCGTACCACGGTTTCATCATCTCTATCAACTCGTCCACGCTGTGGTGGAAGGGGCTGTTTGCTGAATAATAGGCCAACATTCCGCGCACCTCCTCCTCGGTGAATCCCATCATCTGGTTGAACTTCGGCGCGAGGGAGTAGTTGGTGCCGATGTTGAAACCGCTGGTCAGGTCGTCCATCGTCACGGGGCTTACGCCGGTAATGAAGCAACGCTTGATGCTGGAATAAGTTCCTGCTTTCACCTTGTTGAAAAAGAGCGCAGATAGCCTTCGCCATGCGTCTCATCCGTATAGCGGTGCAGGCTTTCGGGACTGGAAAGGATGGCGTTGGTGAAGTGGTCGTACTCGTCGATGAAGAGATACATATCCTGTCCGGCACGTGCGCAAGCCTGATAGAGGTAATCCAACTGCTCCACGGCTCCGCTCACCGCACGCAGTCCTTCCAGAGTATCTTGCGGAAGGAGGTCGGCGTATATCTTGCAGAAGTTCTCGAAAGTAATGCCGCAATGCGCGTCCAGCCCCTTGCGGTAGTCGTTCAGCTCGCCGCTGATGCCCGAGAAGTTGAGATAGAGCACCAGATAGCTATTGCGGCTCGGCGTGGGGTGTTGCCCGATGTACAGGTCACCGAAAAGGGCTTCGAACTTGTCGCGGGTGCGCACGTCGTAGTAGTGTTGCAGCATATTCAGCGTGAGGCTCTTGCCGAAGCGGCGCGGACGGATGAAGAAGAAGAAGCGGTCCGCCTCCTCTATCATGGGGATGAAGCGGGTCTTGTCCACATAATAATAATTGTCTTGGCGGATATCCGCGAAGTTCATCATGCCGTAGGGAAGTCTCTTTCTGCCGGGTACTATGTATTTCAATGGGTCCATCTGCTGTCCTCCTGCTATTTTTTCCTATTTAATCCGTCCTTTTCTGCCGTTAACGACACAAAGATAACAAAAGAAATAAACTTTATCTTCTTCATGCCATCAGATTTTCGAGTCATTGCCCTGCTCAAGGATTACATAGGGCTATAAACAAGATGGAAAACAGCAGTAAGGTTACGGAAAATTTGCATGGCAAGCAGTTCTTTCGATTTTGTCTGCCAAGAATAACGGAATATTCAGCAGATTCGTTGTCTGTGAATTGATTCTTTTTCCATGCAAAAAAGATAATTGCCGGATAATTCGTTAGGAATCTTTCGTCGTTCTAAAGATGTCACAAAGTCTGCTTTCCATGCTGACAGATGCTTAAATACTTCTCTTCCAAACATAGCATTTCACGTTTTTGATATCAGAAACGTGAACTTTCTCACATTTCTGATATGAGTTTTGTGCAAAAACACACATTTTCGGCAGTAAGCCGAACTATTCATTTACGTGAACAATAACGCTCACTATAGTGAACTGTTGACATACAAGGTGTTTTAATACAACAAACATCTGTAATCAAGCATAGTAACGCCTTGCCCTCATGGTTACTCTCATAGCTATATGCCCGATGAATAAAGGGATGCAGTACATTATGAGAGCATGAGGGTAAAACTGCATTCAACTCTTAGCTGGCCCTGAAAATGTCTTCTGAAGCAAGACAAACAAAGTATTTGATCCGCAACGCAATCATAATTCAAGCATAAGCACTTCTTTCGGTTGTAGTCGGATAATTGCTCCTAACTTCACATCAGTATCTGTCAGCACATTCCTTGCATCGGTTTTATTTCCTATTACCTCCTTATAATGAGCCAAATCCCAATCGACCTCTTTATTTACCCCATTCATCACGACCAATATACTTTTCCCATTGTACGAACGTTCATATACATATATATTGTTGCGAGGCATAAAGTGCTTCATCTTGCCTTTGGAAATAACATCATTCCCCTTACGCCAATGCAGTAACTTTTTCATAAAACCGAAAGCTTCTTGCTGTATAGCCGTTCTCCCACTCTCTTCGAAAACACTGAGTGCATCTTCTTTCCATCCTCCCGACATATCCGGACGTATATATCCAAAATCAATTTTTGTAGTACCAGTCATCAACAGTTCCTGCCCATAATACAATTGCGGAATGCCAGGAATTGTCAATAACAAGACAACTGCCTGCTTATAGGCATCCAAAGAACTCGGAGTTTCCAATAAGAAACGATCAGAATCATGGTTCTCAAGCAAACGCATCACATTATTAATATCAGAATAGCCAAAAGTCATAAGCCAAATGTTCCAAAAACGAGTTGCAGACCGGTATTCCAGGAGGTTTCTTCATGAAAAGCCTTACTTGCCACTTCCCTTAAACGGAAATCCATCACAGACTTTAGTCCCGTATCGGCCTTCTCATTAACCAAACTGCCTTGTTGCCAATATGCAGCACCAACCGTATTATTAGGAATCATCACTTCGCCCACAATATTGAAATTGGGATACTCCTCAAACACTTCTCGACACCAACGTACCATCATGTCCGGATCGGGATATACATATGTATCTTGACGTACACCATCCAAATTGGCATATTCAATCCACCATATTGAATTCTGAATTAAATAATCAGCCACAAAATGATTCCTCTGATTCAAGTCGGGCATTGTGGGAACGAACCAGCCATCTGTCATCTCCTCCTTATCTATATCCGAGGCGTAAGGATCCAAAAAAGACGGTTTTATCATGATTGGTCTCAACATATTTGTCCTTATCCCAATTATTAAACCAATTATGCATTGGCGGGTCAAGCAACCAAGGATGCTTGCTTCCACAATGATTGAAGACCATGTCCATTATCAATTTCATTCCACGCCGATGCAGGCACTCTGCCAACCGGACATAATCTTCATTTGTCCCCAACCGAGGGTCTATTTTATAATAATCAGTTGCGGCATAACCGTGATAAGAACCTTCTCCCATATCATTTTCCAACACGGGTGTTGTCCAGATGGCAGTAACTCCCAAACTATCCAAATAATCAAGATGTTGCATAATACCCGCCAAATCACCGCCATGCCGGGCATTGACATCTTTACGATTTACAGCATAGGGATAATTCATTTTTATTTGGTCATTGCTTTCATCGCCATTAGCAAAGCGATCCGGCATCAATAGATAAACAACATCAGAAGAATTAAATCCAACCTTTTCATCACCATTTCCTTGACGTTGTTTCAATTCATAAGAGCAGTTCAGTTTCTTCTTTCCTTTCACAAACTCAATATCGAACTTCCCCGGCATTGCCTCTTCCACATCTAAGTATAATACCAGATAGTTGGGGCTTTCCATTGGATGCACACTTTTCAGCACAACTCCCGGATAATTAATGACAGGTTTGTAAGCGCCTATATCATCACCATAAACCATCAATTGCAGTTGGGGATTTTTCATACCGCACCACCAAAAGGCCGGTTCTACTTTTATTGAAGATGTGGATTTTACTTCCACCAAATCAGCAGAAGATAAACCTTGCCATGCAGCGCTCCATTGGCACAAGCATAAAGCGAATAATGCAATAAAATATCTGGTTTTCATATCTATTTTAGATTTGCGCGTTCATTATAATTAGAATACAATTCAATCCATTGACGACTTTGGATGAAGTTAACGGATAAACCCACTGAATTCCTTCATCGCCGGAAGCGATTTACCAGTGCGATTATCAAAAAGCCCCCGATTCAGCCAACCTTCCGTCACCGTATTTCCGCAGGCATTTTCTTCGGGAAACCACCAGAATAGGCCGGTCACGTTGGCATGACGGCGCAATTCGGCTACCAGTTCGTGAGTAAAGATACGTTGCCCTTCAGTGCTGATGGGATAAAACTCAGAATACTGGTCCGCACTCTTGCCCATTGGTCTTCTCATGCGAATAATAGGCGGCAGTTTCCACAATCATGACTTCCTTATCGGGAAAATTTACAGCGAGAGAATCGAGCGTAGCACCAAGAACTCCCACCGCTTTGTGCCACATAGGATAATAACTAAGTCCGATAACATCATAATCGAGCTGTCGCAAATGGTTATAATAAGATTTCGTCTTGTCCCATTCGCCCGCCTTCTCTGTATGAATAATAATCTTTGCCCGTGGACATACTTCACGGCAGGCCTTGGCACCACTCTCCAATAGTTTTACAAGTATGTCCCAGTTATCCTTTCCAAGCGGCTCCACCTTCGCCGCAGGCCACATCATCCCGTTGGTTATCTCATTCCCCACTTGTATCAAGTCGGGGCATGCACCGGCTTTCACCATCACTTCAAGGCTTTTTCTGGTATATTGATAGACACTGTCGGGAAGCGATGCTACACCGCTATTTTTCCAACGATACGGCATGAACTGCTTGCCAGGGTCGGCCCACGTATCAGAATAGTGGAAGTCAAGCATAAACTGATACCCGGCTTTTTTATTCTTTGCCCCAGTTTCATCACATAATCCAAATCTTGACACACGCCTTCTCCCTTATGCTCTGCCGAAGCCCTGTCCGGTTCCACAAACAAACGTACACGAATGGCATTCCAACCTTCTTCCTTGAAATATTCGAGGGGAGCGACAGCTTTTCCTGCTTCGTCACGATATACGGTTCCTGCTTCTTCGTAACTTGGCAACAAAGAGATGTCCCCACCAAGAAGACGCTGCTGTGCATGAATTCCCAAGCACAATACAAACAGAAAAAACAAAGTGGACATTAATCTAAAAGTCTTCATATCAATATCTGTAAATGATTGCTTAACGAAAACATAAAAGCCCTCTTCCTCGTATTTTCCATTGCGAGAAAAAGGGCTTTATTCTTATTTAAAAAAAAGATTATTTGAAAGAACCTATGCCGTCAGTAAAGTTCAAGTAAGCTTTCTGACCGGCAGCAACCTTTACTCGTTCTTGATCATTACCACTACCACGATATACAATCTTTCCATCGAGAACGATGAATTCAGTCTTCCACCAGTCGTAACCGCCAAAGTTCACACACATACGCACTTCATCGGCAGCGCCAAAGGCGGGAGAAACGAATTCGCCGTCTTTTCCCGTAGGAACGGTGAACTTGTTAACGTCTGCAACCTCCCATTTACCATCAGCAGCAGTACCGCCAATCAGATAAATATTCGGAGCAAGCACATTGACTATGCGGTCGGTTGTGTTCACTACGTGCAGTAAGTACCAACCGGCATTCTTAGCTAACAGATTGGTGCCATCAGCAGTCAAGCCGGCACCGGCTTCGTCATTAATCGTTGCCTCGCCACCAAAGTCATTTCCCCAACCGGCTTGCGGAGCAAATTTAATCTGTTCGCCAGCTTCCAGATATACAATAGTCCAGAATTCGCCTTCGGCACTATGAATCGGAGTTAACTGTTTCCATGTATCACCCCAACCATAGTTGCTGCCGGTCATAAAGAGGTCGATTGTCTTGATGGCAACTTTAAAGCTCATGTTGACAACATCCAGCGTAACTATAAAATCATTGATGCCGCTAATGGCAGGTGCTTGTGGGCTGGGGCAAGAAGGATCGCCAACCCACGTCAGGAAGTTTTCAGTCGCCACATCGCCATCTTCGAAAGTTCCCAATACACCGGGATTGATGTCGTCGTCCCAAGAAGGATTCGTTGTATCGTAAGCACGATAGAACTTGAACCAAGACTTCTCGGCAGTAGTTGTCACAACTGCCTTGTAAAGACCATCCCCAATCTTCTCCATCACAATAGGTTCATTTGCATTCCATTTCTGGAAATCACCCATCATGCAATATCCCTTCTCACTGATAGCGGGAGTAGTAACCGGAGTCAACTTCACCTGTGCAGTACCCGATGTAGATACAGCCTCACCGGTAGTCAATTTGGCTGCGGCATCCACATTTACATCCAGAGTACGCTCCACGTGGGCACGGCTGTTAAAAGCTTTTCGAACAGCCAAGTCAAGTTCCAACGTGTTTACCTTAACCTTCCCGTCTTTAAACGCTGCATCAATGGCGACGCCATTCACATTTACGCTTTTGAAGGCAATGGAAGCTATATTCGCATTGCTGCTTGACAATGAAGCAATCACAACCGAATCTACTTTAAGACCTTCTGCATCATCAGCGTATTTGGCATATACATCGTCCATCACAATGGCAGCGTCAGTACCCGCCGCATAATTAATCTCATATTTGGCAGCAGCATCCTCCGGAGAATTGGATTGGGGGTTAGCCCAATCCGTATAATCATCCGTACAAGCACCTAAGGTAATTCCGGCAAGGAACATACCTGCGAGTATTTGATTTTTCTTCATAATGTTTTTCTTTTAAAATAGATTATCATTCAGGTTATTTCACCTCACCCGTTTCGTTGGCATCTACACCCGGAGTACCGAACTTGACGTACAGCTTCTGGCCTGCAGCAGGAACCACACTGTAATCAGAGCCCTTGTCGTTGGCCCAGCTGTCAGGAATGTTGAGATTACGCCAGAATACATTACCTTCGAAGAGTGTAAACTCTGTGCGCCACCACTCGAACGTACCAGCTTTTACGTAAGCGCGCATTTCGCCTCCGCCTACAAATGCCGGAGACACCCAAATGCCACTACCATCGGCAGGAGCCGTCAACTGCAAGGCAGGACTTGCTTCATCCCATCCACCGGTAGCATTACCAATGATATAAAGAGCCGCAGGATATACGGTCAGAGTATAGTCAATGGCTTCACCGTTAATCTTAGCCTTGAAGCAAAGTGTATACCAGCCACCTTTTGCAAACTTGATGTTACCACCATCATCCGAGATTCCGGCTCCGGCCTCGTCAGCGTAAGTCTTCACATCGGCATAGCCCAACCATTGTTCAGCGAAAGTACCCCATTTGAAAGCGCCTCCGTCGGCAATATATACCACTGTAAAATAATTACCGTCCAGACCGAACACACCGGCAAACGGCTTCCAAGTCTTCCAAGCTTCACCAATGTCAGAACCTGCAATGAACAACTTTTCGGGCAACGTGATGCTCGGGGCCTGATAGGTAGCCTTCACTTGCAGTTTGATTACGTTAGAGTAGCAACTGCCCAACTCCAACTTATTCACGTTAGCATGCAAACGCACATAAAGGTCTTTCACCTCGTTAGAAGGATATTCCACACCTTCATTAGCATCCTGGAACATAGTAACTACAGCATCGTTCATTCTCTTGCCCGACACTTTGATGGAAGTAGAAGTGGAACTTGTCACTACCTTATACACAGGTTCTTCTGCGCTAAAATCGTCAAAGGAAATCTCCACATCATAGTTAACGCTCAAAGGTATACCACCATAATCCGGCTGGCTGGTAGTAAAAGTGAGTTCATCGGCAGTCAGCAAGTCCAATACATTATTGGCTGCGTTGGCAGGCATATTCAATACAAATCCTGTAGTATTTTCGTGGAATGTAGGATTGCTATCTATATCCTTCTCACAAGAGGTGACCAACACCAATGCAAGGACGGGAAGCAACATTCTTAACAATAATTTTTTTCATATTATTGTTTCGATTTTAATAAATTCGACAATTATTCTATTAGTAACGCGGGTTTTGAGTCAAGTTCTTATTACCATTGATGTCATCAGCCGGAATAGGATACACGTTGAAGAAATCTTCCACGCTCTTGCCTTCGGCTACACCACCCTTGAAATCCCAGAGGTACCCATCACCTGTGAAAAGGCCAAAACGAATCAAGTCACTGCGACGACGGGCCTTCCATATAGAACTCACGGCACCATTCGTCAATGATATATTGTTCGGTGATGGTGGCTGGAGTAGAAGCGCCTGCACGGTCGCGCAAAACTTTAATATCATCGCGAGCCTGCTGTGGGTCACCGCTCAAACGGAACTTAGCCTCGGCACGGGTCAGATACATTTCGGCATAACGAATCAAAGGAATGTCCACATCAGGGAATTCATTGTGTGAGGTGGCTGCACCATCTGTGCGGATATTGCTCCATTTCACGATAGAAAGACCGGAATTGAAGCCTGCAATCTGATCGGCCTGCAATTTGCGGAGTCCGCCACCGCAACCGGAATAGAACAATGCACGGTCATCATTCGCTTTCGCCTGCACATCTTTGGTTGTAGTACCTGCCGCCTTATCAAGCGCAATAATATCAGCTTCGGTAGCATCTTTGGGAGCAGCCTCAGTAGCAAGCGGACAATCCTCGATAGTAGAGAAGAATTTCTTAACCAAAGCAGCACGAGAGAAGTTACAACTCCAGCCGTTGGAAGTACCTATATAGGGCATTCCGGTGATACGAGTGGAACTTACCAAATAGTTGGCACCACTATAACACTTTGTCTTGGCACCATCTTGGCGAATGGGTAGAATGATTTCTTTCATGGCTTGTACGTTCTGATCGTTGTCGGCCATAAATACCTGTTCGTAGCCGGTATAGCCATTCTTCTCTGCTTTAGAAAGCTCGTATTTTCCATCAAGCAAGTTACAATAGTCGATAGCCTTCTGGTAATCTTTCACGGCACCTTTAGTATAAACCTCCGAGTTCAAGGCCAAACGGGCGTGAAGCATATAAGCAGCTCCCTTGTCGGCACGGCCAAAAATTTCGGCGGAATTATTGAACTCACCCACTTCAGCAAGCTGCGGTTCTATATCGGTCAATTCCTGGTCAATCCAGTCGTAAAGGTCTTTACCGGCCTTCTCTACCGGCAACTCGTAAATGTCGTATGTAGTCTTGAAAGGAGCTTTGCCCCAAAGGTCAAGGAAATACCACAGATGAAGAGCACGCAGGAAACGAACCTCAGCACGATAAAGTTTGTAATTGGGGTCATCAGCCTTATCTTCAGTGTTAGTAAGATAGAAGTTGCAAAGTGTCACATCAAATGCCAAACGTTGGAATGTCCATTGCACACGAGGAGATGAAGCCGTCCAGTCGATATTGGTGATTTGAGGAATATCGGTGTCAGTCTGCCAAGCCCAAAGACATTCATCAGTACAGAGTTCCTGCAAATTGAATGTAGTACGGTAAAATCCACTTTCACCTTCATCACTACTGATATCGCCACTACCGGCAGGACCTTTTTGCCCTGTCAGGCCCAGCGTACTGTAAACTTTCGCCAGCAATTCCATATCTTCATAAGACGAACTGGATTGCGGGTCGATGGACGAAATATTCAAGTCGTTGATACACGACGTTGCCACTCCACCTATCAGAAGGGCGGCAAGGGCTGTTTTCAAAAATATATGTTTCATCTTTATATACATTTAACGGATTAGAAATTCAGGCTCAAGCCAATTTGAATACTGAAAGGACGTGGATAAGGATTGGAGTCGATACCGCTTGCCACTTCAGGGTCGATACCTTTGTACTTGGATATAATGAATGGATTTTGAGTAGTAACGAATGCACGGCCGGAACATGTTTCATGACCTGCGACCTTGAACAGTGCGGGGAAAGAATATCCCAAAGTAATGTTGGAGCACTTCAAGTAGGAAGCATTACGTACGAAATAGTCACTCAAATAGTTGTCGTTGCCGGCTCCTACACCTGTAAAGCCCAATGCCACAGCTTCGGGAGTAGAGTTGTGCAGAGCACTGTTGGAATACAGACCAGACTGGCTGACCACTGCACGGTTGGACAAAAAGTCATAGTAAACATAGTTACCGAGGGAAGCACGGAAAGACATGCTCAAATCCCAATTCTTATAGAGGAATTTAGTGGTAAAGCCCATGATGACATCGGCAGAGGGTTTCTTGTAGAAATAGCGGTCACCATTGTCAATACGTCCGTTACCGTCACGGTCCACATACATACCTTCAATGGGTTTGCCATTCTCGTCATATACTTGCTGATATACAAAGAATGAGTTAGTAGATTCACCTACCGTATTGGCCTGGATCAAAGTATTGTTACCACGACCGATTTTATCTCCGGCCCATGCATAATAGCCTACTTCACCATCTACCAAGTCGGTAATCTCATTGTGATTCCAAGCGACATTATAGCTTACATCCCAAGTGAAATCTTTTGTAACAATGGGTTTTGCATTGATGGAGAATTCCACACCATAATTCTTCAACGAACCGATATTCTTGGTCAACTGAGAACCGAACTGCATACCAACAGGAATAGTGATGGAGTTCAGCAAATCCTTCGTTTCACGATAGTAACCATCAATATTAGCAGTGATACGGTTGTTCAAAAAGCCGAGGTCGAAACCAGCATTATAAGCAGTAGTAGTCTCCCACTTCAAGTCGGGGTTATAAGCCGATGGACGCATTGTACCATAGTAAGTATCACCAAAGGGATACTGGGCAAAAGAGTCGCTTGAAGTATAATGAGTTTCATAACCGAAGTCAGTTTTGATATCCTGCTGACCGGTCATACCCCAACCCAGACGAAGCTTAAACTCGTTCCACCAGGTAAGCTTTTTCATAAATGCCTCTTCATTGATTTTCCCATGCCAATGCCACTGAAGGGAAGTAACCCCAATCTTGTTGTCATCAGAGAAACGAGAGGAACCGTCGGCACGGAACGTAGCCGTAAGCATGTATCTGTTGAGTAAAGTATAGTTCAAACGGCCGAAGTAAGAAACCAAAGAACTGTGAGTGGCCCATGCCTGTTCTTCTCTCAGCTTAGCGTCATGAGGTTCACCATTGTAAGGGTCGGTACCCTGCCCGTAGTCATAACCACTGCGGTGGAAATGGCTCTCTTCACCACCAACCATAATGTCAAAGTTATGTGCACCGATTTCTTTCACATACTGGGCATAAGCATTGGCAGTGATACTATATTTATAAGTCTGAGTCACGCCGTTCCAACCGTAGTAGTTGGGGCTATAAGCATATTTAGAAGTTATATCGTCCTGCTTGCTCTCTGTGTACTGACCTCCATAACTTGCATGCAGACGCAAATCCTCAAAGCCATGTACCTTATAATCCACATCAAAATTACCCGTAAAGTCATTGGCTACAGCTTTCGTTTCTTTGAGCATCAGCAGAGCCAAGGGATTCTGGGAGCGTTGGGGTTATTAGTATATTTCCACTCGGGATTGAGGTCCTTGGGTGCCTGCGTATGCTGGAAATAGCCGCCAAAGAAAGGAGCACGCTCATCATCAGCGTCGAAATAAACAGGCTGCGTAGGATCCATTGAGAGGGCTGCTCCTATCGCACCGCCTGCATCAGCATAACGGTCTTTTTCGTACATATACTTGGCATTAATCTTCAAATTGAGATGATTGTCAAAGAAAGAGGGAGAAAGGCTCAAGCCGACATTGGCACGACGCATCCAAGAGGTTTCGACGATACCGTCAGAAGAATTATATCCCACACTCAAACGGTAAGGCATGTTCTTCAAACCGCCGGACACCGATACATTGTGGCTGTGAGAGATGGCTGTACGGAAAATCAAGTCCTGCCAGTCGGTATTGGCCTTGCCCATACCGACTTCACCGGCTTTGTCGCCCCACATGTTATTAATAAGATCGCGGAATTCATCGCCATCAAGCACATCATACTTTTTCTGGACCATAGAGATGGTCATGTCACCATTGTAGGATACTTTGGGAGCAGATCCGCTCTTACCTTCTTCGTAGTAATGATGATAACGCCATTGGATGCACGGCTACCATAGATGGCAGTGGCCGAAGCATCCTTCAAAACGGTGAAAGTCTCGATATCGTTCGGATTTGACCATCGCCAAAGGATTACTCATGCCTTTCGGAGTTTCGTTATCGATAGTCAAACCATCGATTACAATCAGCGGGTCATTAGAAGCATTCAGAGAAGAACCGCCACGTACACGAATCTGCGCACCGGCGCCCGGGGTACCTCCCGCAGTGATAACGTCCACACCGGCAACTTTACCGACCAACATATCCTGCGCATTGTTGGTGATACCTTTACTGAGTTCATCCGGTTTAATAGCAGTAACCGAACCAGTCAAGTCATCTTTCTTAGTGCGGCCATAGCCCACAACAACAACTTCGTCCAGCAATTCGCTATCTTCTACTAAAGTTACGATGATACTGGGAGCCGCAGCCACTTCCTGAGTTTTATAACCGATGAAAGAAATAACCAAAGTGGAACCCTTCGGAACATTTAATGAGAAATTACCATCCAAATCGGTAATAGTACCATTTGTAGCATTCCCTTTTTCCACTATACTCGCGCCTATCACGCCACCCAAGGCATCTTTCACATGCCCTTTCACAGTGATGTTCTGTGCATAAGCGCCTACAGACAAGAATAGCCCTAAGATTAGGGTAAGAATCGTTTGACAGATTCTAAGATTAACTTGCTTCATGCATTTAATAAATTAAAGTTAACAATATTAATTACCTATATATATTATTCGAAAAATAATTTTCGTACTTTCGCTTTCCAACGTCTTTCAAGTACCCAAAGCATGACGCAACAAAAATATGCTTTATTACTTTAGTAAAGTATAAAGAGAGTGTAAAATGTGGGAAACGAACAGTGCAAACGATTGCATGCGGTTGCACAAGATAGAAAAATCACTTGATATATCATAATACAGCGCTTCTCTCCACTCTACATGTGGTATTCTTGCACATAACATATATGTTTATTCTGCTGAAGTACAGAGATTTTCACCGCCTAACGGCCGTTAGGCGATTTGTTGATGGCCGTTGGCAGATCGCTTTACGGCCGTCAACAAATCGCTTTACGACCGTTAAGCACTACACAACATCAAGACAAAACAAAAGAAACACAAAGCTTTTACTGAAGAAATGCCATGCATGTATAAACCAAGCAACATACTTTCAGGATATGAATAACGTGTCTGCACAATATTAATATGCCATTAACACGATATTAACAAAATGGCCGACATGATATTAACTTGTTACATTACAACAAGTTAACATCATGTCGGCCCTAAAAACAGAGGTGGAAGCAAAATTTGCTTCCACCTTTTTCTGTTGCTTCCACCGCACTTCAAATACCGATGAACAAAGAGTTACAGAGCAGGTGTGGTAGAGTGGAAGCAAATAGTGCTATTTATTTCTCTGAAGTATAAAGTACCAGCTTTCCGGACTTCAATCCTTTAGCCCTTGCCTCAAACACAATCTCACCGGCTTGCTCGCCACTCTGCACAATAGCCGTCAGCTGACCGCTGAAAGCCGGCATCTTGGGCAGATGGAACAAATCGAGGCTGGTAGCATCTCCATTGGCAGCAGCACGATATTTTCCGGCACCCTTCACCGAGAAGTTTACCATGCGGCTGTCTGCCGGACAAAGGTTACCGTCCTTATCCACGACACGGACTGTGATATATGCCAGGTCCTTACCATCGGCAGACAAGCGGGTGCGGTCGGCAACCAGCTCCAGATGATGGGGCTTGCCAGCGGTACGAATCACCATTTTCTTCTGCAGGCTTACCGGAAGCATCATAAGCTACCACTTTCACTTCGCCCGGTTCATAAGGAACATCCATCCACATCAAGCGATAGCGACGCTGCAAAGCAAGGGAGTCCTGACCTTCCAAAGCACGGCTTTCATCAGCAGTAAGTTTCCGCTGTTTGCCATAACTCTTTCCGTTGACGAACAGTTCGGCACTGGGATAGCTGGTGTAAACAAAACCGGAGTATTCTCCCCTTCCTGCCCGGCACGTCCAGTGCGGAAGGACATGCAGGGTATTTGCCTGCTTGTTCCATAGGCTGCGGTACAGATAGAAACGGTCTTTGGGGAGGCTTGCCAAGTCTATGATACCGAAAACGGAGCTGTGGCTGGGCCAGGAATCCGTACTATAAGGAGAAGGTTCACCCAAATAATCAAAGCCCGTCCAGACGAACTGTCCGATTGTCCAGTCATAATCATCAGCCAAAGCAAAATCCTCATCGGGAAGATTCGACCAGGAACAACACTCCACATCATAACCGGAGCACTGATGGTCATCGTACATCACACTGGCACCCTTCTGTACGGGAAATTTATAGACACCACGAGAACTTACAGTGGAAGCCGTCTCCGAACCGAGCACAATATTCTGTGGAAGAGTCTCATAAGACTCCACATAACGGTGAGCCCGATAATTAAGACCGGGTACATCAATCATTGCCGCAAACCCGTTGGCAAGCACACAAGTCACCTGGTCCATACCGCAAGTAACGGGGCGTGTAGGGTCTTCGCGATGGCAAATATCCTGCAGGAAAGAAGCCACTTTGTAGCCCTCGGGACTACATTGGGTAGGAACCTCATTTCCTATACTCCACATTACCACACAAGGATTGTTCCGATAATGATGCAGCATGTTTACCATATCCTTTTCTGCCCATTCGTTGAAATAGCGGTGATAACCATTCTCACATTTGGCAATATCCCATTCATCGAAAGGTTCCAACATCATCATAAAGCCCATCTCGTCACAGAGTTCCACCAATTCGGGTGTAGGCATATTGTGGGAGGTACGGACTGCATCACATCCCATATCCTTCAATAATGTCAACTGACGGCGAAGAGCAGCCACATTGACAGCCGCACCCAACGGGCCCAAATCGTGGTGATTGCATACCCCCTGGAATTTACGGTGCTTACCATTCAGGAAGAATCCCTTATCAGCTATAATCTCAATGCTGCGGATACCAAAACGCGTGGTATATTCGTCAGTCTGTTTGCCATCTACATAAATCTTAGATACTGCCTTATATAAATAAGGTGTCTCAGGGGACCACAGAGACGGAGCATTTATCAGAAAATTCTGCTCAAATGGCTGTCCGTGATTAATTTTCCGGCTATTATCCTTACGGGCTACTATCTTACCGTCCGGCGCAATAATATCAGTAGAAATACGAACATCCGCATCACCGGCATTCCGTATTGTAGTACGCAGACGCACGGAAGCGTATTCAGCAGAAACATGCGGTGTGGTGAGCTGTGTACCCCAAACTGGAACATGGACACGTTCCGTAGTAACTAGGCGGACATTGCGATACAATCCCGACCCCCGGATACCAACGGGAGGACTGGGGCCTGTTTTCCAGACGGACAGCCAGCACATTGTTTTTACCGTCGGCATTCAGCAAACCGGTAACATCGCAATGAAAAGAGTTATATCCGAAAGGCCAGAAACAAGCTTCTTTCCCATTGACATAGACCCGAGCCTCACTCATAGCACCATCGAAAACCAGAGTGACCTGCTTGTCGGCAGGAGCATCAAAAGCCGTACGATACCAACCGACACCCACATAAGGCAACCCTCCGGTACGCCCGGTCTTTACGGAAGCTTGCTTTTCAAGGTCTTGCGTAACCGCTACCTCCTGCAAATCGTTGTTGCGGTCGAACGGACCAAAGATGGCCCAATCATGAGGAATGGTCACTGTTTCCCACTTACTGTCGTCGAAATTTGTTTGTGTTGCTTCGGGAACATCTCCCTTGGTGAACTTCCAGTTCTTTTCCAACAATGCTTCTGTACGCTGCGCCATTGCCGCCAAGGCAAAAAAGGCGCAGCAGGAAAAGATAAGTATTGTCTTTCTCATTCTTCTTTAAAAGATTTTGTTAATATAATTATTTAAAAGCATCCATTATCACAGTGGGGCGGCCGTCTTCAGTGAATGCCCCCAGCCGATATTGGTTCGGCCTGCATTCCGGTTCCCAGTAGAACACACCCTTGCAGCGTCCGTCAGTATTCTCTTTGCACTCTTTCAGGACACGGGCCAGTTGGCGTTTCCCTTCTGCCAGTACGGAAGCACTTGCCAGGTTCCCTTTGTCGTCGGCACACTCCATACCGGTTTCCACCACCATCACATCACAGTTATACTTCGCACTTACCGCTTTGATATTTTTGATGCAGTCCGTAATAACGGCATCAGCCGCTGTATATTCCGGCTTGGCATCGCGCGACCAGTAAGGATAGAGTGACATACCTATCATATCCCACTTGCCTCCGTTCTTCTTCAGTTCGTCGAAAAACCAGTTGAACAAACCATTGTCCCATCCGTTGTCCAGGTGAACAATGACGATGGCATCGGGGCAGACCGACTTCACGGCATCATATCCGGTAGTGATAAATGCGCCGAGATTGGCCCAATTCATGGGATATACCACCTCGGAAGAAGCGTTTGCCGGAGCATCTTTCAAGTCGGATTCCTTCACGTCATAGGATGCGCCGCTCAAAGCCTTGTCTTTATCCCACAGCATGCCCGGACGGATTTCATTGCCCACTTGCACCCATTTGGGAGTGACACCGACCGCCTTCAGTTCCCGAAGCACACTCACCGTATGGTCGCTGAGAGCTTTCTTCAAGTCCGCCAGATTCTTACCAACCCATGCGGCAGGTTTATTCTGCTGGGCGGGGTCTGCCCACCAGTCACTGTAGTGGAAATCTATCATCACATCCATATTCAGCGCTTTGGCTCTTTGGGCCTTCACCACCACGTCGGCAGTATTGCACCAGTTGTCGCTCGGGTCTACCCATACACGGATGCGGATGGCATTGAGTCCCAGCTCCTTCATCAAAGCCGTGCATTCACGCTTCTCGCCTTTAGCATTGTAGAAGTCGTATCCTTTGGATTCATATTCGGTGCACCAGCCTATGTCGGCACCTTTAGCAAAGTCCGTAGTAAGAGGCTCTTCCTTATCGGGAAGTCCACCTGCGTTGGGGTCTGTCTCATTATTGCTGCTGCATGCAAATACAGCAAAGGCAATACAAAAAAATGAAAGTCAAAAAACTTCATGTGTTTCAATGGCGTTATCTTAATTATTTCCGCAAATATAATAATTTAGCACATTTACTAAGGGATGAGGTTCCCAATAATTTGAAATCAACGGTCAATCGGCTGTACAAACCGTCTGAGCTCTTCCATTGCCGGAAGCACCTTTCCCGTATGGTTATCAAAGAGTCCACGGTTCAACCATCCCTCCGTCACAGTATTGCCACTGGCATTCTCCTCGGGAAACCACCAGAACAGCCCGGTTACATTGGCATGACGGCGCAGTTCAGCTACCAGCTCACGAGTGAAGATACGTTGCCCTTCTGCACTGACCGGATAAAACTCGGAATATTCGTCCGCACTTTTTGCCCATCTGTCATTCTCGTGCGAATAATAAGCTGCAGTCTCCACTATCATCACCTCCTTATTCGGGAAGTGGCACTGCCAAAGAATCGAGCGTAGCGGCAAGTACCCCACCGCCTTGTGCCACATAGGATAATAACTGAGTCCGATAATATCATAATCAAGCTGCTGCAGACGATTGTAGTAGGTCTTGGTTTTATTCCATTCGCCGGCTTTCTCGGTATGGATAATTATCTTTGCTTTGGGACAGACTTCACGGCAAGCCCTGGCGCCACTTTCCAAAAGTCTCACTAACAAATCCCAGTTATCACTTCCCAACGGATCGACTTTGGCAGCAGGCCACATCATCCCATTCGTTATCTCATTTCCTACTTGTATCAAATCGGGACATGCACCGGCTTCCACCATAGACCGAAGGGTGTTTTTAGTGTATCGGTACACACTGTCAGGCAATGAGGCCGTTTCGGCATCCAGCCAACAGTCCGGCATGAACTGTTTCCCCGGGTCAGCCCATGTATCGGAATAATGAAAGTCGAGCATGAACTGATAACCCATATCCTTTATCCGTTGTCCGAATTTGGTTACGTAATCCAAATCCTGGCATACTCCTTCTCCCTTATGCTCCGCGGAGGCTTTGGAAGGCTCAACGAAAAGCCGTACACGAACAGCATTCCAACCTTGTTCCTTGAAAAAGTCAAGGGGAGCAACCGGCTCTCCAACTGCATTTCTATATACAGTTCCTGCCGCCTCGTAAGAGGGGGAGCAAAGAAATATCTCCCCCCAAAAGACGCTGCTGGGCATGCCCCAACAAAACTTGGAAAGCCAGCAGAATTCCTGAAAACAATACTTTTTTGCTTCATATCGAATCTTACCTTATTATTTCATTAATTATTTGCTGAAGAAATGATAATAACCGTCAATGTCATTCAGGATAGCTACGTATTTGCCGGCAACTACCGGAATATTGGCACCTCCGTTCACTCCGAATCCATATGGGAAAGTGGAAGCTCCCCAGTTGGGGGTCCATCCAGCATATAAGAATTTTGCCGTGGTATCTCCACTTGTCGCATCCAACTCATACTTCCAGACATGATTGACCACACCTTCAACCGTATTTACGGGAATCATCTTCGTATCAGTACCCCCAACCGTTGAAGTCACCGGAAATCAATAATCCATCATAAACATTTTTCGGTTCATCAGTGGCAACGATGGAGAGAGTGTTCTCTTTCGTGTTCAAGGAAATCTTATAATATCCAACTGGCAGGAACATAAAAATCACTTCCCTCACCATCGGCATCCTTGAGACGCGGTTTGTTGAAGTCACCTCCATCAGCTCCCCACTGGTCATCCCACTCACCGGGCACCCTTACAATCTTGAAACCTTTGTCGGACGGGAAGTAACCGGTATAGGTCAATTCTCCCTTACCCGTAACATCATCATACTTGGCACCTTCCACCGGTGACAATGGAATGACTCCCGTACCTACTTCGCTTCCCCAAGAACCATCACCGATACAGCTTCCAATCAAGTACCACAGTTCCGGAGCAGCTGATACCAAAGCTACATAATAGGGAGCAACAGAAAGTTCTATGACATTTGAATAGCACTCGTAACCGGCATTCAGCCTTGCCCTCATTCTCACGTACAAGGATATCCCTTCAGCAGGCAGTTGGCTCGGGTCAGTATAATTGCCCAATTTCATGATAGCTTTGTTCACCAAATCAGCCGCCGCACCAAACTCACATACTGTGACAGAGCCGTCCATTTCGATATATGTAGCGTCATCCGCTTCTGCAGAAGTGGCGTCATTCCAGGTACCGGAGACAGAAATCTGCGCATAATACTTGACGGGAGCCGTATAACCATAGTCTGGTTGTTCATAGGTCAACCTAATGGAGTCTGTGTTAGCCAAGTCATATACACCGCCTCCTAAGGCAGGCATATTCAGTTCGAAAGTACTGGGTTGCTGTACTGTCGGATTGGAGTCTCTATCATCTGTACATGCAGTGAACATCGCCAATCCCGCCAACAACAAAGTGAATAAATATCTTTTCATATTCTGTTCATTTTTTGATTAATAACCCGGATTCTGAATTAAGTTGGAATTGTTCGCCAAATCGTTTTCAGGAAGCGCAAAAATCGCTCTGATATTGCTGAATTGCGCACCTTCATAAGTGCCTCCCATCCATTCCCATTTATAGGATGCCTGACCGGCATATTTATTGAACCGTATCAAATCCATGCGGCGGCGGCCTTCAAACCAGAATTCTCTCGCCCACTCATCACAAATATCATCCAACGTATATAGATTCTTCTGGGCAGCATTGGCACGGGAACGAAGTTCATTGATTTTCTCCTTTGCATCCGTATTAGACCCGTTCAAACGGGTAGAAGCTTCTGCATAAATCAAATAAGCCTCAGCAACACGGAAAAAAGGAAGGTCCGCATTTACATAATCGACCACCTGATTGGATTGTCCATCCGAACGGACATTACGAAACTTCACACATGCAAAACCTGCAGTCGCATCCGTTTCGTCTTTAATGGAAGCGGAAAAGCCGTCACCATAGAAAAGAGCACGGTCATCATTGGCCGGAGCTGTCATTTCCGCAACCGTCTTTCCCGAAGGAGGAGTTGCCGTATAGAACTTTGTCAAGCAATTGCTTGCGGACCCGGGCGCACTTTCCCAGCTGCAATTCGTGCCGGAAGGAATCGTAACATCCATTGTTGAATTATAAGTGGCAAGAACCAGAAAATTCATCCCACCATAGCTTTTTGTAGTAACCCCGTCAAAGAGTATCGGAAAAATGTTTTTCATACTGTGCCCCCATTCGTATTGTTGTCTGCCAGGAAAAGCATCTGATAGGCGGAATAAACCTCACCAGTCACCGGATTGGTAGCTCCCTCCGTACACAGATGATAATACCCGTTGTTTATCACCTTTTCTGCGTAATCCATGGCATTCTGCCACTGGGCAGTACCGGTATAAACCTCAGCATTCAAGTAGAGACGGGCCAGCAAATTCCATGCAGCTACCTTGTCAACACGCCCATAAGTATTCTGTCCCGGTTCTGCCATATCAGCCTCACACTCTTTCAGTTCTTTCTCAATATAATCGAAATACTGGGTACGTGTATAGCGTTCTGCCAATTCAGAAGAGACTTCTTCCGTAAATGCTGCGTTACCATACAAGTCCATGATGTAATAATACTGTAAAGCACGGATAAAACCGGACTTCCGCACGTTGCATGGAAGACGTCCCGCCATCATCCGGAATCTGCTCCAAGAAAAACGTTACACAACGTGACAGTAAAATAAAGACGATAATATAGTCCGATAGAGAATGCGGCACTCGCTCCATAAGAATTGTGGAGCATTTCATCCATACCGGTATCTGTGAGCCATATCCAGTGTGCCTCATCCGTAGTGAGCTCATTCAGGTTCCATGCCATGCGGAAAAACTCTGAACGTCCTTCGTCCATGTCGTCAATATCCGCATTACCGCTCGGGCCGGTCTGTCCGGTCAAACAGAAACTTGCATATATCTTGTTAAAAAGAGCATTTTGATCCAAAGTCATGGTTTGCTGCGGATTGATAGGCTTTACATCCAAATCTCCCACACAAGACGAAAACCCTATCATAAGTGTAAAGGCAGCAACCGGAATTAATGATTTCATATTGTTGAATTTCATACTATTCTTAGTTTTAAAGGATTAAAAAATTAAGGCTGAGTCCGAAAATTCCCACCAGAGGACGAGGATAGATACTGCCATCATATCCACCGTTGATTTCAGGATCCAGACCTTTGTACTTGGTTATCGTAAACACATTCTGGGCCGTGAGATAAGCACGCCCGCTGATTTTCTGCCCGAACAATTTGTCGAAAGAATAGCCCAGCGTAATGTTGTCACACTTCAAGAAAGAGGCATTCTGGATGAAATAATCAGAAAGGGCATCCAGGGCATCCACTTTCTTCCAGTTCTTGGCCAGTGACATCTGAGGCACATTGTGCCATGCATTGCCCGAATAAATACCGGTAACCGACAAATCAGAACGGCTACATTCAACAGCATTATAAGCATAATTACCCAGACTAGCACGCAGCGAGAAACTAAAATCCCAATTTTTATAAATCAATTTCGAGGAAAGTCCCATCAATACGTCCGGGTCTGATTTCTTATAGAAATAACGGTCGTTGTCATTGATGATGCCATTATTGTCACGGTCTACGAATTCGCCCTCTATCGGCTGGCCTTTCTCATCATAGACTTGCTGATAGGTGTAGAAGGCAGAGACAGCTTCGCCTACGGAATATCCCTTGATTCCATTGGAACCACTATCACCAACGGCAATTCCTCCATGACGAATGATGTATTTGTCACCTGTACTCTTCACCAGCTCGTCTATTTCATTAGTGTTGTGTGTCAGATTGAATCCCAACTCCCAACGCCAATCCTTCTGCTGAATGGCTCTCCATGTCACTGCAAATTCAAAACCCTTATTATGCAGTGAACCGATATTGCTCGTCACCTTATTCTTGAAATTGGAACCGGCAGCTACATAAACATCATTAATCAAATCCTTCGTCTTGCGATAGTAATAATCAAAATTGGCAGTGATTCTGTTGTCCAGGAATCCCAAATCAACCCCAATGTTATAAGTAGTGGTCTTTTCCC
>ENA-OQCV01000114-OQCV01000114.1-human-gut-metagenome-genome-assembly--contig:-NODE-114-length-22985-cov-3.536355_pt1 | contig 22985 bp, 23 predicted proteins | sample MGYA00242766_ERZ504592 | MGnify/ENA primary metagenome ERZ504592 (study PRJEB26092, sample SAMD00036315) | human gut metagenome | host: Homo sapiens | study: EMG produced TPA metagenomics assembly of...
CTGGTTGTGGTGGCCTTATTTTAATGCCTAATTTTTAACCTGTAAAGTTTTTTAACTTTCTTCAATTTTAGTATTGACTTTTTATTTGCAGGCTAAAGTAACGAGAATGCGACGCGCAGTTATTCAAAAGCGTTTTTTACTAAAAATGTATCTTCTGTTTTTGGGCATTATTACTATGTATTTTCATATCCTGCGGCATCAGCGGATGGTTACGCAGAGCAAATACCGTATCTTCCTGGATTTCCCGATCATTTTAATACGAAATTCTTTAATTCATCTCTCTTTTTTACATGAAGCTTATTAAAGATATCTGTAAGATAATGCTTCACTGTGTTTAAGGATACCCCCATGTGTTCTGCGATCTCCCGGTTGCTCCAATCCCGGCAGGCCAGCATGGCGATGGAAAATTCCATGGTAGTCAGAGCGTCTGTCACAGGGTTGTCTGATGCAGGATTGTGAACCGCCATCCATCCACGGCTGAAGGTAATAACTGCATCCGATATTTTTCTGTACATCTCCGGATTTTCTTTGCGGATGCAGGACTCCAGAAGTCCCTGGAGAAGTCCGTGGAGTTCGATAAACGGCTCGATAAGCTCATCCTTCACTGCCAGTTTCCATGCAGTGAGTATGGCTTTTTCTGCCTCCGCCTGATGCTTCAGACTGATTTCACACATAGCAGTCACACAGTAAAGATATATCATCCCAACAGGATAAATTTCTTTACAGGAAAACAGTGCCGCATCACAGATTCCCAGCGCTCTGCTGTATTCACCTTTCAGATAAAGGTCATGGGAAATTACATTGGCAGCAAAAATTCTCAGTCCCTGAGGCAGACTGCTCATATATTTCTTCATATCCGGCAGTTCCTCTGTAGAGAGGTGTAAAAGAACGGTTCCCATATATCCTGCAAATACACAATATGCTGTATTTCTCTCAGAAGTGGGAGCTGCCATCTCTTTTCTCAGACATTCCCGGATGATCTCAAGGCCACGTTCGGATGCCTTCGCATTTCCCAGCGTAAGATTAGAGTACACATAGAGCATACATGCAGACAGCTTCAGTTCCAGCCGGGAACTCATAATATAAATCTCCACCAGATCACTGCATTTCTGCGCCTGCCCTGTGAAATAATAAAATTCTGCAATAGCGATCTCCCGGAAATCTCTGTCTGCAAAACTCTCTGCTGCTTTTCTTGCATTTCCTGGCTCAAATGCTGTATTTATCAGTGGTAATACTGTATTTTCCGTCATATGTCCGCTCTGCCACGTCCTTTCTCTCTGTATTTTTTTTATATTACCACCTTTTTCCTGTTTTTTCTATAACACTTATAAATTCTCGCCGCAGTGCGATCCTGCCCGAAGGGCTTTGTTATGTTATAGGAACATTACGGAGTAATTTCCTATAACATAACAAATACCGGATCAGGCCTGTTTGGCTCAATCCGGTATTTGTTTATTTCACATTGAAAACTTCCATCAGGATTATTTTACAGTGATTTTCAGAGCTTTGTATATGCCATTCTGTGCATATACCCATATTGTGCAGGTTCCTTTGCCTGTTGCCCTGATAAGGCCATCCGGGGTAACGGTGGCTACTTTTGTATTGCTGCTTTCGTAGCAGAGTTTTCTGTGGCGTTCGATCTTCTTATCTTTCTTTACTTCTTTTGCTTTTATCTGTGCGGTTTTTCCCATTTTCAGGGTGATCTTTGAAACATTCCTCTTATTTCCAATCTGGGTTACGGAAACAGCTTTTTGCATTTCCGTATTTACCGCCTCCGGTGACTGCATGTACAGATATGGATGTGTCTGTCACTACCTTTTTGCCATTTACCAGTCTGTAGGCTTTTACCACATATTTATAGTAAGTACCTTTTTTCAGGTCCTTCTGGGTCCATGTGCTGATATCTTCCACCGGTGATAGTGGCAAGCTTCCTGTACTTGTAAGACTTTGTACCTGTATTACAGCGGTTGCCGTATATGAAATATCCATCTGCATTCCTTAATGATGTTCCACTGCAATGTCACAGAAGTTTTTGTCTGTTTTACAGAACGGGCTCTTAACCTTCTGAAGCCTGTGGTCTTATTGATCGTGGGTTCATCCGGGACTTTCACTGTGATCATAATGGAAGCTGTAATTTTTCCCATCCTCTGTTGTAACTGTGATCTCTGCAGTTCCATTTCCCACTGCTGTTACCTTGCCGTTTTCATCTGTAGTGGCAACTTTTTCGTTATCGGATTTCCAGATCAGTTTCTGTAAATCTGCATTTTCAGGCTCGATCTTTACTTTCAGTTCTGTGGATTCACCAATCTTTGTCAGGGTTTTCTTTCTCTGCTTCTATGGTGAGCTTCTGGATTTCCACAGGGATTTTCACTGTTACGGAAACTGTCGCTGTATAACTGCCGCTTACAGATGTTGCGGTAATGGTGGCAGTTCCGTTTCCAACTGCTGTTACCTTGCCGTTTTCATCTACAGTTGCTACTTTCTCATCGCTGGATTGCCAGGTTACACGCTTATTGTCTGCATAAGACGGTGTCACCTCTGCGGTAAGTTGGGCGGTTTCATCTTTCTTTGTTAAGGTAAGAGTATCCGGAGATACCTTAATGCCTGTTACCGGGTAGCTTGGGGAATAGTAGGTGTCTTTGTAAGTCAGTACATAAATGGAGAATTTATCTGACTTAAAGGTAAGCTCGTTAGTACTGCTGTTAAAGACAGAATCTAATATATCAACAGTTGCCTGATTCGTTGCACTGTCCTTATGCAGTCTGAGAATTTTATAATCCCGGATGGTATAAGGCTGATTATTAATCATTTTATCCGGGATTTTAATCCTGATATTCATATTGATACCCGGATTTGTAATAAGTACCCTGTTCTCACCCGCAAGCTGTCTGTATAAATCTATGTCGAATAAAATCTGGTCTGCAATTTTTTCCCACTGTCTTTTCTATTTCCATGTTGATTAAATTCTGCCATGCAGGATCAAGATTATTAACATGATTGATTTCAAGCCATACTTTAGCTCCTGATCCATTATCAATTCTGGTTTTATCACTTCCCGGGAAAAGTCCAAAAAGGATTGTTTCTTCATTGTCCAGAGCTGCTGCTGTGATTTCTGAGCCAAATATCTGGATATATTTATCTATTTTATCTGCATAGGGATCCGCCGGTTTTCCATCCTGTTTCGGGATGGAATCATATCTTTTCTGACCACAGCCTGGTGCTGTACAGGTTCGCTCCTGCATTCCTTCTGACCATGAAGTTGCAGGGCTTAATATCTTTCCGTCTTTTGGCCAGTTATGGTCCTCAATTGTAAAGGTGCCTTTCTCTCGTGTGACAGTATAATTCGGATTTGCACCTGCTGTTTCTGTGGCTGTAATTTCATATTTTCTGGCATCCTCACCTGATACTCTCTGCAATGTGATCCCAGATAGTGTTTCACCTTCAACGATGCCGTCTGTGGTATAAGTAAGCTGAGGTTCCTCCCCGCCGATATGCTTGTGTAAATCATCCGGTTTCACTGTTACTGCTTTTGGATTGATAACCCATGGATGGATGCTCTCTTCTTGGCTGAGGCTGTAATTGGCATTTCCGAGAGCTGTAACCTTTGCCGTGTACTTCCGGGCATTCTTTCCGGTGTTTGTGTAAGTTTCGTTAGTTTCATATGTCAGTGTAAAGGTATCACCGGGCAGGGCATTTCTCACCCTTGCAGTGACTGTCTGGTCCTTTCCATTGTAAGTCAGGTCTGAACTGCTCCAGTCAAGCTGCGCCGGGAGTGGTTTTATTTCAAATGTACCGGTTGCTGTTCCGGCATTATAATTGGCAGATTCCGGTATCTGGGCTTTTACATAATAGGTGCCTGCATTCTTTGGTACCCCGCCTTCTGTTTCTGCTCCGTTTTTAGTTGAAGTCTGTGTGCTACATGCCCCATCTGTATAGTAAGTGTACTGGACTGTCTGATTTTCCGGGTTCAGGCTCGAATCTATTGACGGTGTATTTTCTACTCCATTATATCCACCATATGTCCAACCACTGATGCTGACTTTGGAATCGGAATTCGTAGTACTTGCTTTTTTAACCTTAAAAATACAGGTATCAGAATCTCCCTCATAATTCGCTGTTTCTTCCACCACTGCCTTTAAGGTATATTCTCCGGCAGAAAGTTTTTTCAGGCCTTCTTCCGTTATACCAGCATAAGTACTGTCATCCTCATCCTTAACTTTGTATTGATAAACTACCTTACTGTCAGATGGTGCTGCCCATATCTGTATAGCTGGCTGCTCTCCATATGTGAAATCATCCAGGAAAACCGTTAGGGTAACCGGTGCCTTTTTAATTTCAAAATCAGTAGATATCTCTCCTGAGTACTGCTCTCCAGGCAGTGTAATATTTACTTTCGCTTTATATTTTCCTGGAGAGGTGGGAAGTGTTTCACTTTCCGAAAAAGTGGTCCCGTCACGGCCTGCATATATGATTGATCCTATTGTTGCCCCTATTTCTGACGGAAGACTATTAGCACATGTTACAGAATAAGAATTGCCATATTCAGCACAGTTATTGTTATCAAATCCATTAAGCTTAAGTGAAACTGTTGCCTTTGCATTGTCAAAACCTGTTCCATAATAATCACATTGTGACGTTGTGTTTGAGCAATATGCCTTAAGAGTATCGCCACTTAAACTATAGTTCCAGGCATGCTTATGAACCCACTTTGCATATAATGTTATTTCTTTATAGTTATTGGAACCTGCAACCGCCGCATTAACAGCCTGCGAAACTCCCTCTATCTTGCTTCCATTTCCATTTGCTTGAGTATACCATCCAGCAAATTTATAGCCTGCTTTAGTTGGCTCAATATTATGGTCTGTATTCCATTGTCCATCACCATTCCATACCCAATCTCTATTTGGCCCACCTGATCCACCCTGTAAACCATAATTAACTCTTATTGGGTTTTCTACCCCCTGATAATTAGCCAATATATCACCTCCAAGGTGACCGGAAACTACACAAAATAAAGTATAAATATTCGTAATATTAATTTTCCTTTCCTTAGGAATATCATTTAGCTTATTAATCCCATAATATCGTTCATCGTTTGATTCTGGATTCTTACTATGATATTGCGCATAAGGCATGATATTGTTTTTGGCTCTTATATTTAATACTATATCCTTTGCTTAACTCGCCCGAAGATGCTATAATTTCCGGATCTTCCCCCACAGTCAATGTCCCATCATGATTATTTATCACATCATAAATTGTATCCGTACCTATTTTATAACTGGGACTGGTATCAATTTTCACTGTATGTTTCGTTGTAGCAGAAGTGTCCTGTGCTGCATCCAGTATTCCGTCACTGAAGCCATTTTCCACCTCCGGTACTCCTGCAGTAGTTGCCGGCTGTTCTTTCTCCTCCTCTATCTCCGGCTCATCTGTAAATTCTTCTTTCTTTCTGACTCCCCGGATGCCCCCCATCCGAGAATTCCGTCATTCCACTGCCCCATGCTATGGATGGTGTCATGGAGAAGCACATTGTAAGTGCAAGTATTCCTGATAATAACCTTTTCTTCATTGAAATCCCTCCTTCTGATCCTGATCTGGCGAATATGTACATCCGCTGTTTCCGCATACTCCTGAACGCAATGTCATTTCACAGTCCGGTCAGGTTTCTGTTACCTATAATTATAACTGATTTTCTCTCATTTGATAATGCACTTTTCGGCACCAAAAAGTGCCCCCTGTATGATCAAAATTTCTTCCGTTCTCTGATCCTGAATCAGGTCAAGCGGATATTCGCAATCGAAACAGGGGACTTACTTGATTCGGTTAAAGTATTCCCCAAAGTATGATCATAGCTCTAGACATTTCCAAATTATCTGTCAGCTTCGCAGATTCATCGTTTGCTTCACTTTCCGGATTATGGTAAAATAAAAGCAAAAAGCGGAGGTGATAATGTGCATTCAGTTAATTATAAAGACTATCTGAATTTAGTTTTAAAGGGTGCCGGATTATGCCTGTTTGAGGTGGATGTTGAAAAGCAGCGATACGTTCGCTTTGAAAATGCAGAAGCCATATATCAGGTATCCGGAGAGAAGGTTTTGTCTGATTTGGAAGAGTTTTCATCCCTGACACCGGACGCATATATGAAAGCTGTATCAGATTATTTTGTCCATCCGGATGATCACGGGACTGTAGCCGATGCTTTTGGAAAAGTTTTGAACGGACAGCAGGCTGTCTACGATGCACGGATGAAATGTGGAACAGGCAAGTACCACTGGTGCCGTGTATGCGCTACTCCCTATATGCGGGAAGACAAATTATATTTAATTGGTGTTGTGTCTGATGTAAGCAATCTTTATGATCTTATTTTGAAGGAAAAAGAGAAAAACATGAAAGACACCTTTACCGAATGCTATAACAAAAATGGGTTTAAAGAATTATGCAAAAAATTTCTGGACAAAAACCCCAGACCATCCTACACTTTTATCATGATCGATCTGGATGATTTCAAGGCAATCAATGACAACTTTGGACATGAGACAGGGGATAAGGTTCTTTTGGAGACAGTAAAACAGCTGAGGGAATTTTTCCCAAGACCGTCACTGATCGGACGTTTTGGCGGAGATGAATTTATGGTGCTTTGCCCTTTTTCACAGAAAGAGCTATTAGAGGAAACTATAAACCATTTTATGGAATGTACCATTCCCCCTTATTCTGTGAAAAAGAGTGTGGGATATACTTTTATTCCTGATGATAAAATTGACTATGAAGAAATTATAAAAACAGCAGATAAGGCACTGTACACAGCAAAACAAAAGAAAAACTGTGCCGTATTTTCTTCCATTTTCTGATATCCAAAACCTTTGTTATCTGAAAAAACCACCTGGAAAAAGTTTCATTTTGATACTTTATATGTTAAAATGAAACATATCGTATCAAGTGAGGGGTTTTACAGATGTCTAAAAAGAAATATAGTCTGAATACAATTTACATCTCTGAGCGTCTGCAGGAGAATCTGAAACCGATTTCACAATCTGCATTCACTGCTGTGACTGCTCCCATGGGATATGGAAAAACAACTGCTATCAACTGGTATCTGGACAAACAGATCAAAAACGGACATTCCTGTGTGATCCGGATCAGTATTTATTCTGATAATCTGTCTGTTTTCTGGCAGAGCGTTCAGAAGGCATTTGCCTTTGCAGGGCTTGATTTTCTGGATAATTATGTTTGCCCCTCAGATGCTGCCAGTGCCGGGATGCTTGCTGATGAGCTTTGTTATTCCCTGAGCAGTCAGACCTCTTACTACATTTTTTATTGATGATTTTTCATCTGCTGGATAAACCTCATGTTGCAGACTTTTTTTTGTATGCTTGCCAACAAACTGCCTGAAAATATCCACCTGATCGTATCCGGCAGAAATGCTTTTCTGTCCGGAAAAGAAATTCTCCGTCTTGGCAAAAAGTTATATCAGATCCATACCAGGGATCTGTGTCTAAATCGCCGGGAGCTTTCTGTCTATACCCATCGCTGCGGTGCCAGTCTGAACGAAGATCAGCTGAATACGCTTCTCTATTCCAGTGAGGGGTGGTTCTCTGCAGTCTATCTGAATCTCTGTACCTTTTTGAAAGCGGACATTTTCCTGACCATACTTCTAATATCTATGATATGTTTTCCTCTGCCATGATCGCACCTCTTTCTGATGCGCAGCAGGAATTTCTCACTGTTATGGGACTTGCAGATGAATTTACCGTTGAGATGGCTCTTTTTATTACAGGGAATCCGGAAGCCGGACAGATTCTTTCCCTTATGACCAGACAGAATGCTTTTATCACTCCTTTGCCCGATGGAGTCAGCTTCCGTTTTCACCATATGATGAAGGAATGTACACAGCGTGCCTTTGCCATGCTTTCCCATGAAAAACAGACAGATTTCCGGAATCGTTACGGACAATGGTATGAATCCCGGGGACAGTTCCTGCAGGCACTTGCTGCCTATAACAAGGCTCTTAACTATGATGCAGCACTTGCTGTTATCCAAAAGGATGCAGGAATCCTCCTGGCTTCTCTTTCGCCGGAAAAGGTTCTCGCATTTCTTGATGTCTGTCCAACAGAAATCCTGAAGAACAGGCCTCTGGCCCTTCTCGTATTAATGCGCCGTATGTTTACCTGGCATCAGATTCCCAAAATGCTGGAACTGAAGCAGCTTCTGACAGATACCATAGCTGAAGATAACACTTTGTCCGAAGATGAGAGAAAGAATCTCTCCGGAGAATGTGATCTTATTATGAGTTTTCTGATGTATAACGATATCACCGGTATGAGCGTTCTGCACCGTCAGGCCAGTTCCAAAATGACCAGACCTGCCATCAGTATCCGCAAAACAGGAAGCTGGACCTTCGGTTCTCCTTCTGTTCTGATGATGTTTCACCGCAGATCCGGAACCCTGGATGCAGAACTGACAGCTATGAATGAATGTATGCCCCACTATTACAGGATTACCCAGGGACATGGACAGGGTGCGGAATTGCTCATGAATGCAGAGGCAGCATTTATGCAGGGGAATTTTTCAGATGCACAGATTCTACTGGAGCAGACTTATTCCACCATTGCCTCAAACGGACAGCACAATATTTCGCTCTGCTGTGATTTCCTTGCTGCAAGGCTTTCCCTTTTTCCAGGAGGGCGTCACCTTTGTGAAGAACCCTGAAGTAAAGCGTAAGGAGCTTCTGTCTCTCCACAATATGATGTGGCTGAATATTTTTGACAGTACTTATGCTTACTACTATGCATTAATTAGAATGCCGGAAAAGGTTCCTGCATTATTTAAAGACCATATGTTATCCACTGTCAGCTTTCTTTCTCCCTGCAGACCTATGATGGAAATGATCGAGAATCAGGTCTTTCTTTCACAGAAAATGTACGCAAAAGTGATAGGCAGAAGCGAAACGCTTCTGCCTGTCTGTGAGAAGATGCACTATGAACTTGTGTCTCTCCACATTCAGATCCAGACCGTTGCTGCTTACACAATGCTGGGCAAACATCATGATGCACGACAGCTTCTGCAGAAAGCCTTAGGACACGCCATGCCGGATGGCTTTCTGATTCCGTTTGTAGAAAATTATAACTATATCAAGGACATGCTGGACAGTATTAATTCCATAACACCAGAGCCTTTCACAGACCGGATCCTTTCCCTTGGTTCTGTTTATGAACAACACTGCCGCTGCCTGTCCAGCCATAATTCCAGACCTGAGATCCTAAATATGCTGAACAGCAGAGAAGCAGAAATCGCAGCTTTGATCACCGACCGTCTGAGCAACCGCGAAATCGCAGAGAGGTTATTTCTCTCTGAAGGCACTGTGAAACAATATGTCAACCAGATTTATTCCAAGTTGATGATCAACGGTGACACACGCACCAAAAGGAAACAACTGGCAGAGCTGATTTCTTCCATAAACAAGAGCCTTACCTGACACTTTGAGTAAAAAAAAAGCAAGGAAATTCACATGACCAAAGTCTTGCGATTTCCTTGCTTTTTGGCAAGAATTACAAATTTAAAGATTTTTTACTTATTTGCATTTCTGATAATTTTTAAATACTGTTGGATTTCTTCTTGTTCAGGCATTACTCGCAGCGCACCTTTTCTTGTAGTAATGATAGAAGCTGCTACATTGACAAAATTTAGCATTTCTGTTTCCTTGAGAATATCCTCGGAAATCTCAGTTTTATTCAGCATCATGTCTGCTCCCGGATTACGATAGAAGGAAAAATCCCTATCTCCATCCGGATATGTATGTACCATAGCAAGCGTAGTATGAATTTTTTTCATCTGTACATAATCCAATGTCATCAATTCCTGCTTCTTTTATGGCTGCTCTCAACTGATCTCCAAAAAAATCATTACCAACCTTACCAATAAATGCTGTATTATGTCCCAATTTATAACGCTTTATTATAATAAATCATATTTCACTATATCAAGCTTAACTGCACCATCAGCAAAGAAAGAAATCCCCTTTGCTTCCTGCTTTGTAAGAATAACCGCAGACATAACCTGCTCGCCGTCATTAATAAATACTTCCACACTAAACTTATCCAAAATCACACGCAGTTTTAGTTCATTGCTGTCACCGTTTACCAGACAACTGCTCTGATGAACCAGCGCCCGTTCGCTTCCTGAGAATTTTCTATCGATTTTTAAAACAGATTCATCCGGACGGAAGCATAATGTAGAATGATATTTCTCATTCTCTGCAAAACAGAGTTCAAATTTTTTATAAAGATTGTCTTTATCTGCCGGTCGTATCACAAGTTCCAGATCTACCGTTCGTCCTTCAATCTGATCCAGTGTGAGCCTGGTATCTTTTATCACAACATTGTTATACTCGACTTTGTTTGCACGCATGGCATTAAGTTCTCTGATCGGAACCTGATACAATCTTCCGGTTTTTAACAGACAGTTCTCTTGGAAGACTCATTTGTGCGAACCATCCAGAGTCATTGCATCGATATGCAAGCGTATCCCAGTTCTGCATCCAGGCGATCATAATTCTTCGTCCATCCGGTGCAAGCAGTGTCTGCATTGCGTAATAGTCAATTCCGTAATCAACACCTTGACAAAACTGTTCCTTTAAAGTATGTGTCTCAGGATCCAACTCCCCAATAATACATAACGTTCCATTTCCATTATGAAATTCTAATCCTTCCGGAAGCATATCCTGTGGACTTGTCAGAAGCACATATTTGCCGTCCAATTCAAAGAAATCCGGGCATTCCCACATTTTCCCATAACGATTTTGATTCTTTGCCAGAATGCTTACAAATTCCCATTCAAAGCCATTTTTACTTCTGTAAAGAAGGATCTGTCCGCTTCCATCAGCCGGACGACTTCCTATAACACAATAAAAGTTTCCATCGTTCCCTTTCCAGATTTTGGGATCACGAAAGTCTACTTTACTAGCCCCCTTTGGAAGATCTTTGGCTGTCAGAACCGGATTCTTATCATACTTTTCATAATCCTTACCATCTCCAACTGCCACTGCCTGTGTCTGAATATCCCTTACAGTTCCGTCTTCCAGTTTCTCCTGATTTACAGAAGTATACATAAGCAACTGTCTGCCATCCTCTAATTCTATGGCACTTCCTGAAAAACCAGCCGAATTTATCATAATCTTCATCCGGTGCCAATGCAGTCGGAACATAGTTCCAATGCAATAAATCCTTACTCACTACATGTCCCCAGTGCATACTGTCCCAATGTGTGCTATACGGATTATACTGGTAGAACAAATGATACTCTCCTTTATAATAGGAAAATCCATTTGGATCATTCATCCAGCCAACATAAGGAGTTATATGAAAGGCTGGTCTTTCTTCCTCTTTGATCTGCTGTCCCTGTATAAATTCATATTTTCTTGCCTTTTCCAACATTTCGCTCATATAGTTCCTCCTGTCAAAATGATATCTTCTCTTATTTTTCACTGCTTAATGAATCCTGATACTGGTCAAAATATTTTGCTTGATGAAAGGTAATCGAAGCCCGTACTTCTCCATTTTTTCAGATAAGAATCCCATTCTTCATCAATTCCTCCGTTCAGGATCCAATCTGCTTTCTTCTGTTCTGCATATTTCTTAATATCTGTATCATACTGTGACACTTTGTTTGTATCATCAATACTCATAAATACATTAGGATAAACATATTTGCTGTTCATATCCTGTAAATATGTCTCATGCATATTATCCAGACGCCATTTCGCATCTTCCGGCTGTGTTACATATACGTCATAATATTCATTTAATATAGCGAGAGGACCATTTACAGATTGCGCTTCACGTACTTCCACCGGTGACTGATCTCCTAAGTCCATATGCTTTAACATTTTTTCGCCATCTTTGTTTACAGACAGCTCAAAAATATTAAAGGAATCCTTCTCTCCATAGGTTCCCCAGTTATTTTGCGGAGACTGAAGGGGTGCATACATCTGATCGATCCATGCGGCAGCAAGTGCCGTGTTACGGCAGCTGGTAGTAAGCACACATCTTCCTCTGTCAAAACCGCTAGTCTCACTGTTGTTCTGTCTGGTGATATTTCTCATTCCATCCGGTCCGGTCAGTGCCGGAAGCATCACATAATCCGTATTGTTGTCTATATTAGCAATATCCCATGTGAAGCAAAGTCCATAACGGTGATTCTTTCCTTTTGCAACATAAGTAGACCATTCCTGTGTAAATGCTTCCGGATCGATCAGATTCTCTGTCACAAGTTTATGCAGCCATTTGATACCTTCTTTGTATCCTTCCTGAACCGTTGTATAAATCACCTTACCTTCATCTGTTACAGCAAAATGATCTCCTGTGTCCCCATAACCATCTCCGAATCCATTTATTAAGATTGAAGGATCCTGATCTCCGTTATTGATAATAAATGACATCGGTATTACATCACCTTCAATGGAAAACTCTTGTTTCAGATCATCTGCATGATCTCGAAATTGAATCAGTACCTGCTCCAGTTCATCTGTTGTTGTTGGAATCTCAAGACCAAGATAATCAAGCCATTTCTTATTAATATAAGGAATATCTCCAATGGCCTGAATTGCTTCTTTTCCGGAACCAAGCTGTTCAATCCACGGAAAAGAGTAAATATGTCCATCCGGTGCTGTACACATGGTTCTGTATTCCGGGTATTTTTCAAACACAGCCTGAAGGTTTGGCATATATTTGTCAATCAGATTTTCCAGCGGAATAATTATTCCCTGCTTTGCATAACGCAACAGATCATAATCACTCATGCCTGCATTAAACAGTCCATCCGGCAGATTTCCAAACTGAGCCAACGCCAGATTCTTTTTATCTGAAAACTGATCTGATACAAAGCAGGTCCAGTCAATATGAACATTTGTCTGTTCTTCCATTCTCTGGAAAATCACTCTTTTATTTGGATCCTGTGTTGAAGTGGCCGGTGCACTGGTAATAAAAGAAAGCTCCTCTGTTTCTTTCAATGGAAACTGTACATCCGATACCGGTGTATCCGGATTAATCTCAGCATCAAGCCTCTGCTGTTTTCCACACCCCATTATACTTACCATCATTGTTAAAGAAAGTCCAAGTGCAAGCAAACTTCTTACTCTGTTTTTCTTCATATCTGTATCATTCCTTTCTTTAGCCTTTTACCGAGCCAACCATAATTCCTTTATCAAAATATTTCTGGAAAAATGGATACATCACTAAAAGTGGTAAACTTGATACTACAATTGTTGCATATTTCAACTGTTCTGCTACCTTTGCCATCTCTGCTGTGCTTTGGATATCTGCAATCATTCCCGGCTGTGGAGTATTCTGCACCAGGATTGAACGCAGTACCAGCTGCAGTGGCTGAAGATTTGCATCGTTCAGATAAATCATCGCATCAAAGTAGCTATTCCACATTCCGACAAATGACCACAGTGCCAGTACTGCAATGATCGGTTTACATACCGGCATCATAATTTTGAAAAAATGCTGAATTTCATTAGCACCGTCAATTGCAGATGCTTCTCTTAATTCTGCCGGAATTGACTGATAATAAGTTCTTGCAAGAATCATATTCCAAACGTTAAATGCTCCCGGAATCAAAACCGCCCATACTGTATTTACCATATGCAGCTGATTGATCAAAATAAATGTTGGAATCATTCCTCCCCCCAAAAAATCATTGTGATCAGAAAAATCAGATTAAAAAATTTTCTTCCCACAAATTCTTTTTTAGACAGAGGAAAGGCTGCCAGTAATGTTACAAAAACTGAGATCACTGTAAATACAAATGAATACAGAAAAGAATTCAAAAATCCGCGCCAGATCATCTCATTCTCCAGTACTCTTCTATAAGCATCCAAAGTCCAGTCCTTAATATCAGAGCTCAGTCCCTGATTATTCAAAACAGTAGGATCCATAAAAGATGCAAGCACTACATATATAATTGGAATCGCAATAGAAAGTACAAACAGTCCAAGAATCGTGAATCCAATTCCAAGGATCAGACGATCTGTCCTTGAATATTTTCTCTTCTTTTTCTCCATCTTCTCTTCCTCCTATAATCCCTCTCCATCATTCAGCTTCTTTACAACCCAGTTTACAAAAATCAACAGAATTACATTGACAACTGAATTAAACAGACCTACTGCCGTAGAATAACCATAATCACCGTTCAAAAGACCGATGCGATATACATATGTAGATAAAATTTCTGATGCCGGCAGGTTCATATCTGTCTGCAATGCATATGCCTTCTCAAATCCAATGCTCATAATATTTCCTGCCTGCAGGATAAACTGAATTACAATAATGTTCTTAATCGCCGGAAGCTCCACGTACCAGATCTGCTGCAAAAGGTTTGCACCATCCATAACTGCCGCTTCTTCCAACTCTTTGCTCGCATTAGATAATGCTGCAGTATACATAATAGATGCCCAGCCTGCAGTCTGCCAGATTCCACTTGCTATATAAATAGTACGGAAAGCAGATGGCATTGTCATCCAGTTTGTGCTAATCCCAAGCAGCCTATTCAAAGGTCCTACCGGTGATAACAGCATACGAACCATACCACAAAGTACTATTACAGATATAAAATTCGGCATATAGATCAGAAGCTGTACTTTTTTTCTTGATCCCCGTTTTTTGAATACGATTCATAAGTAATGCCAGAATAATCGGAACCGGAAATCCCCATAATAATCCATAGATACTCAGCTTTAATGTATTCATCAGATAGTTCATAAAATCCGGTGATGATAAAAAACGTCTGAAATATTCAAGTCCAACCCATGGACTTCCAAGTACTCCCTTGATTACATTATAATCTTCAAACGCAATCAAAAGCCCTCCCATCGGAAGATACTTAAAAATGATTGTCAGTAAAAGTCCCGGCATTAAGAAAAAAATGATATAACTGCCAGTTTTTGCTTCACATACGTAACCTTATTTCTCCACGTCTGCTTGCTTACGGGCTTTACCTGGTTCTGCACTGTTTTCATGCACTTTTTCCTCCATTCCTTTCATACATTGTTCATGAAACCGGTTAAGTAACCGGTTACTTTATAATCTGATGTTACTACATCACACACTCTCTGTCAACACTTTTCTTCATTAAAATAACCGGTTACGTAATCGGTTATTTTAATATTGCCTTTTTGTATAATAATTGCTATACTAAAAAAAAGTATTTGCATTTATTTATAAGGAGAATAAGTTTCATGTCAAAAAAAGCAGGTGACATTTGCAGATATTGCAGCATATACCCATTTTTCAAAAAGCTACAATATCAAGATATTTCAATCATCCTGATTCCCTTACACTTGAAAATCAGGAAAAAATTTTCCTCAGGCCCTTGATATCCTTGGCTATAAAAAAAATTAAACTTGCAAAAGTTCTGGCGAATGGAAAAAACGTGAATTTATCGGAATCATTATTCCGAATCTTATCTGCATTATTATTCTGAAATGCTGACACAACTGCTGTCCAGCTACAGTGATTATCACTACAAATTTCTCGTCTTTAGCAGTGAACATGGGTCTGAAGAAGAACAGCAATATATTGAAGAGCTCCTATCCTATCAGATTGAAGGTCTCATTGTTTTAAGTCATACGCTGTCATCAAAACAATTATCCTCCTATCAGATTCCCATCGTTGCCATTGAACGTGAAGCGGAATATATCAGCAGTGTTACCACTGACAACTATATGGGTGCGCTTCAGGCTACCACTCTGCTGATCCGTGATAAATGTGATATACTGATCCACATCAATGTCAATGTTGAGAAAACAGTTCCTGCTTACGACCGTATTCGCGCATTTAAGGAAACCTGTGAAGAATATCAGGTTCCTTATGATATTGATCTAAGTGTAAGCGGTAATTCTTATCAGGAAATTTTAAATGAAATAAGACGCATTTTTACAAGAATAGAAGAGAAATATCCCAATCAAAAAAAAGGTATTTTCCTTTCCAACGATACCTATGCAAACATGTTTCTTAACCTGATTTTCCAGAAATACCGAGAATTACCCTCTTTCTATGAAATCATAGGATTTGATAATTCTCCCATTGCCAGTGAGGCAATTCTCCCAATCACAACCGTTGGTCAGCAGATTGATATTATTGCACAAACTGCCATGGAGCTTCTGGTTCAACAGATGGAAGAACAAAAAAACGTTCCCCTAAACCATTGGAAAGCCTGTCCATAAACAGATTACTCCAATATTGATTCGCCGTAATACAACCAGTTAAAACTAACTTATTTTGGCAAAAAGGCTATTGCACTAATTACTCAGTGCAATAGCCTTATATTAAATCTTATCATTCAAGCGGATATTCGCAATCCGCTTCGCTACTTGCTCATAACCGATTCCCTCACCTTTTCCACTGATAACGGTTGTTGTCATAATACACTAAATATTGATTGTAATTATCTTATTCCATATGATCTTTTTCAGTTATTTTGCGAATAACCCGGCATGGATTTCCAGCAGCCAGACTATATGGAGGAATATCCCTTGTCACAACACTTCCTGCTCCTATTACACATCCCTCTCCTATGGTAACACCACCACAAACAACCACATTGGATGCCAGCCAGCAATTATCTTTTATAGTAATTGGTTTCGCCTATTCAAGATTATAAAATGCTTCCATCTTCTCTTTTTCTGCTATTACGTTCTTCAGGTAAAAATGGGTGCATGGGAGTTGCCAATGTGACATTTGGACCAATCATCACATTATCTCCTATATGTACTTCACATACATCCAAGCAGGTGAAATTAAAAACTTGTTCCAATTCTTTATCCGTTGGATTATATAACTCTCCACTTATCATTTTTTCTCTTTCTGTCATTTCTGATAACCTCCAGTAAAAACTTTTATTACCAAGTTAGTTATTTCCGAGTACTTGATAAGTTTTTCCTACTGCAATAATATATAGATAAGGAGAATCACTGTCAATGCAATCGTAAAAATTTGCGATTGATTTTTTGATTAATTTTAACTGTGTTATGGTCAAAATTCGTTTCTAACTCATGGGATTGTAAAACAGATTTTTTGTACCCATCTATCAGGGCAAAATAACTGATATCTTTTAATTTAGACGCAGTGAACTCACGGTCAACAATAATCATCCCTTTTCGCGCAATGAGATTTCTAATCTATTCTTCATAGTTCAAAAATTGGTTTTCATCGGTTTTAATGCTTTTTGCTATCGCTATAAAAACTCTGCGTATATAGAAAAAGTGGAGGACCCTTAGGTCCTCCGTCCGGTCGCAGGCATCGCAAGTTTCTGCAACCTGATCACTGACAAGCATTTTAATACGAGCCTTTCTAAAAGACAAGTGCTTTCTGCGAACATTGTCCATTTGCACCATGACTCCTGCATTAGTTCCAAGATTACTTATAAAAACAATCTACAGTTTGGAAAAAATCTATTCCAAACCAATTGGCAATTTTGCTTTGAATGTTCTCTCTTTCAAGCAGGTTCAATGGTTTTCTAATAATATCTTCTTGCTTCTACCTTAAGATATTATTAGAAAGAATGCTTTCCCTATTAAAGACTTTCAGGATAAATTCCAACAAATGAGAGCAGCGGAAGTACACGGAAATCATGTAAAACAATTTTCACTTTCTGGGCTTTTTGCCCCTTAACAGAAATGATCTTCTTATAACCAATTACTGTTCCTGTGTAAATACTATTCCATATTTCCCCCTCTTTAACAAATATCTCAAATTTTTCCACTCTCTGACTATAGCAGACAGCCTCTTTTAATACCAGATACCCTAAGTTGTATGAACCGTCCAGACAAATGGTTATTTCTACTGGCAGTTCGCTGCTTTCAGGCTGAAACCAGGTTTCTGAAGTATCATCTGTCAAATCAGAAACCGGATGCGTCGGATCTTCATTTTCTGAAAAAATATGTGCTGTACTCATTAAATTATGAGTAAAAGATTTCTTTTTCCAACTTCCAAATTCTTCCAGACGTTTAACATCATTTTCATGAAGAAGCCCGTTTGGCATAGGTGGAATATTTAACAAAAAGGTTGCATTTCCTCCAACAGCCCCAATATAGATATAGATCAGCTCCTCCAGACTTTTCACCTGATCATCTTCTTCTGGATGATAAAACCATCCAGGTCTTATAGAAGTATTTACTTCTGCCGGATACCAGATCAGATTCGTTTCACCTTCAAGCGCTCTTCTGCTTCCAAGATCTTCCATGTCGCTGGTGATCCGGCGCATTCTAAATTCCTTATCATCGGTCTGCTGGCTTCTTTCCTGTACACTCTCTGCAAGTGCTGTACGTGCAGGAACAACACTCCACTCAGATTTTCTTACATCGCCAGCTTCATTTCCGCACCACCTGATATCCGGCCCACACACACAGATACATGCGTCTGGCTGATATTTTCTGACACATTCATAATAGCGTTTCCAGTCATATATCTGTTTTTTTCCATTTGGTCCTTCTCCGCAGGCACCATCTAGCCAGACACTAAAAATATCTCCATAACCGGTGAGAAGCTCAGTCAGCTGTGCCAGATAGTAATCATCATATTCTTTTCCGCTTCCGTAACAAGGCTTGTTGCGATCCCATGGTGAAAGATAAATTCCAAATTTCATCCCATAACGACGGCATGCTTCAGACACTTCCCAGACCACATCTCCCCTTCCATTTTTCCATGGACTGGAGACAACGCTATGGCTGGTATATCTGGTCGGCCACAGGCAGAAACCATCATGGTGTTTACAGGTAAGGATTACCCCTTTCATACCTGCATTTTGTGCTGCAGACACCCACTGGTCTGCAACAAACTCTGTAGGATTAAAAAATTTGTGGTGTTTCTGTTCCATCTCCCCACTCACGATTGGTATATGTATTCATTCCAAAATGAAAGAACGCATAAAACTCTGTTGCCTGATAGGCAAGCTGGCGGCTGGAGGGAACTATTTTTTATTAATTCCTGATCAGTTGGCATTTTATTTCCCCTTTCATTTTACCCTTTTAACCCGCCTGCACCAATTCCCTGAAGCAGATATCTTTGTCCAATCAGATAAATAATGATTGTTGGAATCATAATAATTACAAGTCCTGCAAACAGTGCACCCCAGTCCGTGGCATATTTCTGCACTTCAAACAAGTTTGCCATTCCGATGGGAAGAGTTTTCTTTGCATCTTCCGTGAGAAGAACAAGTGCCAATGGATATTCATTCCAGAAGCCCATGGCACTTAACATCGTAATGGTCGCAATTCCGGGTTTTGCAAGAGGCACCATAACTCTTGATAGCAGTTGGATATTAGTAGCACCGTCAATTCTTGCAGATTCCTCGTAATCTCTGGGTACTGCAGACATAAAGCCCTGTAAAGTAAAGATACAAAAAGGAAACTGCATAACTGCATAAACAAGGCATAGTACCGGCAGGTTATTTAATCCATTCACAGCCTGTAATTCCAGAAACAAAGGAATCATAATGTAGGTAGCCTGCAGAAAAATACATGCCATATAAATGGCAGAGATCAGTTTGCTGCCCGCAAAACGGTATCTTGCCAGTACATAAGAAATGGGAATAACCAGAAGCAATAGCAATACAGTGGAAAACACAGTCACAAATATGGAATTTCCAAAATAAGCGGCGATATTTGCTTTCTGCCATGCTGCCACAAAATTATCCAAATTCAAAGCTGTGGGCAATGCATAGGGATCTGTCAAATATTCTGCATTTGTCTTAAACGCAGACATCAGGTTCCAGAAAAGCGGGTACAAAAAGATAACGGTAAACAGAATCATCAGGATTCTGATACACCAGGTTCTTACAGTTTTCATCAGTCTCCCTCCTATTCTTTTTCAGATGATACTTTTTTAGAAATCATTGCAAGCACAATTGCAAGAATCAGGGTAAACATGGCGATTGCCATGGCATATCCAAAATTAGCGTTTCGCATACCCTGCGTATACATATACTGTAAAAGCACACTGGAAGCACCGTTTGGTCCACCGCCTGTCATAACGTTGGACAGAGTAAAACTTAAATTGATAGTACCAGACAGGGAAAGTATATAGGTCGTTCCAATGGATCTGCGAAGCAGCGGAATGGTAATCCTAAAGAACTTCTGCACTCCTGTTGCACCGTCAATGGAAGCAGCTTCATAAACCTCCTGGGAAATCCCGTCAATGGAAGCCACATGCATAACCATATAATAACCAATAGCCTGCCACACCAGGGCTGCACCGATACACCAGAGAGCCGTTTTTCCCTCTCCAAGCCATGCGTGTTTCCAAGTGGAGAAATGGAACAGATCCAGCATATGATTCAGAATTCCTCTTGTGGGATTAAACACAAAAGACCACACAATACCAACTACAGTCATGGAAACAATACTTGGGAAAAACGAATACGGTCCGGTAAAATGACTTTTCCTTGAGCTGTCCCTGAGTAAGGATAAATGCAAATACAAGACTTAGAAATATGGTCACAGCCGGGATTACCAGCATCAGCTTAAGAGTATTAAACAGTGCCTGAAGAAAATCCTTATCCTGGAACATATACTTGTAATTATCCAAAAATACAAATTTGCTGTTAAAGCCTACGCTAAGTGCAGTGGAACTGGTAAAAGACAGATAAATGGCATTTACCATAGGCACAATCATAAAAACAATGGTTAAAATCAATGCAGGAAGCGTACACAGGGCTATAAATAATCTGGGCTTCTTTACCACGCTTGTTCACCTCTTTAAATTTAAAGTATTTAATAAATGTGGATGACATCACCGATTGGCGATATATCTGTTCAGGGTTACAAAAGGCTGCTGCATAGCATACACTGTGTAGCAGCCTTTCCATGCTTTACCGTTTTTATCCGGCTGGTATATGAAGTTTAGTTGGCAGCTTCCATATCAGCACGAACCTGTGCAAAAGCATCTTCCACATTCTGTGCCCACTCTTCCACTGTCATTTCATCATTCATAACAGATGTAATCGGATTAAATATCTCATCTTTCGGGTTAACCTTGCAGTCAGCCGGAACTGCTGCGAAGCTCATAATCAGGGAGGAGGCATTTGCCTCTTCGTAGATTCCGTACATGTTGTAGATTGCAGTAGACAGCTTATCTTTTGCTACTTCACGGGCACTCTTGGTAGCATAGAGGGCACCGGAAGCTTCTGCAAAAGCAGATACAGATTCATCACTATACAGGAAACGAAGAAATTCTTTTGCAAGTTCTGGATTCTTGGCAGCTGCCGGAATGGAAAACTGCTCGCAGCTGTCAAATACATAGTGCACATCGTCTGCGTTCTCGGTCGGGATCGTAGCCATTGCAAATTCAAATCCATCTTCTCTTGGCGCATCCTGCATCTCATTTTCCATCCAGGTTCCGTTTGTGATAAATGCAGCTTTTCCAAGCATCATCTCTGTCTGAGACTCTGTATGGTTCATACCAACAGTGCCCTCTAACAGATAGCCTTTATCTGCAATCTCTTTAATATGACTTAAAGCCTTTAACACACCCTCATTATTAAAGGAACCTTCTTCGTAATTGGCAATCTTAGTAAGTGCTTCTTCGCCGCACTCATTTGCAATTGCCGGCCAGAGCATTTCTTCCATGTATCCCGGATAAATTCCCTGATATGTGAAAAGTGCACGTCCGTCAATATCTTTTACCTTATCACCAAGTGCAAAGAACTCATCCCAGGTCTTCGGCACTTCCAGATTATTCTCATCAAAGAATGTTTTGTTGTAAATCAGACCCTGCGGACCACTGTTGAATGGTGCCAGATAGATCTCATCATCTCCGTATGGTGCACACTTTGTACTGGAAAGGATCCCATCTGTAATATCATCGCGAAGGGTACCGGTTCCAGCATAATTTTCTCCGTCAAAAACATCATCCAGGTTGAGAAGTGCATGATCTTTGATCAGGGAAAGGATTACACCATCCTCACCACCATCGTTAAGACAGATAAAATCAGGTGCATTTCCAGCTACAATCTGTGGACGGATGATATCTCCAATTGTAGGGCTGATAGTCATGTTTACTTTCACGCCCTCATGGCTTTCTTCAAAAAGCTCCACCATCTGATTCCAGTAAGCATCCCCATATCCACCCTGGAAAATGGCAATGTTCAATTCCTGTTCTTCTGCCTCTGCAAATGCAGTAAGCGGGGAAAGTACTGTTGCTGCGCTCATAGCAAGGATCATAGCAGAAGCTGCAAATCTTTTCTTCATAGGTTGTTTCCTCCTTCTTGTTGGCTTTTATTATGTTTGCCTGATGATATTAGTATAATGGAAAATCTTCTTGTGGTAAATTCACAAAACAATTCTTTATATGGAACATTTTTCTGTTATTTTTATATAATATGGATTTTCTTGCGACATATATGTACAATCTTTTTCTATTTGTATTTAAATGGATTATCTTGTTTTTTACCTGTATAATAAATCTGTCACAATCCGATACAGTCATGAAAATCAGAACGATTTTTTTCCATCTTTACCGGACCATGTACGAATTATTTTTTAGAAATGAGGGACAGCGGCATGGAAAAAATGACAACGATATCAGGGATTTCGAAAATTCAGTATTAGAACCAGGCTGATCATAGCGCTTTTCCTGATCTCTATTGTACCATTAACAGGAATCAGCTTCTATTCGTTTCATATTTTTTCAGAAGCGCTTCGGGAAAAACTTTCCACTTCCATCTCACAGACTTTATCCATGATCAATCTGAATATGGTAAGTGAGATTGAAAAGTATCAGTATCTCTGCGGCTCCATCTGCATCAGTCAGGAAATCAAGGACGGTCTTCTGAAAAAGGGTATGACAGATACGGAAAAGAATCAAGCCATCAATGAAATCCAACATATGATTCGAAGTAAAATCATCTATCCTGCACAGGCAAAAAACATTACAGTATATGATACAGATGGGAATACTTTTTTATGATTTGGGATATGATGGGTTATATTC
>ENA-OQCV01000115-OQCV01000115.1-human-gut-metagenome-genome-assembly--contig:-NODE-115-length-22926-cov-2.568797_pt1 | contig 22926 bp, 29 predicted proteins | sample MGYA00242766_ERZ504592 | MGnify/ENA primary metagenome ERZ504592 (study PRJEB26092, sample SAMD00036315) | human gut metagenome | host: Homo sapiens | study: EMG produced TPA metagenomics assembly of...
CCCCCAATTGGCCCGGATATGGACACTTTGTGGAAAAGCTGGTGGCCGAGGATCCTGACATCAAGGGCATCTGGTGTGTGCGCAGTATTCCAACCCCGATGGCTATACCTACAGCGATGAGACCATCGAGCGCTTTTTGCCAAGATGAAGACCGCTGCGCCTGATTTTCAAGATCTTCTGGGATGAAGCCTATATCGTCCATCACCTGACCGATGAGATCATCGAGACTCCGGTGCTGCTGAACGAGAGCAAGAAGTACGGCAACGAAAACCGTGTGTTCATGTTCACTTCCACCAGCAAGATCACCTTCCCGGGCGCAGGTGTCTCTGCCATTGCCTGCAGCGAGAGCAGCATGAAGTATATCTGCAAGCGCTTCTCGGTCATGATCATCAGCTACGACAAGATGAACCAGCTGCGCCACGTCCGCTTCCTGAAGAACAAGGAAGGTGTGCTGGCCCACATGGTAAAGCACCGTCGTCGTCTGGTGCCCTGCTTTGACTGCCGTCAAGACCGCATTCAAGAACAACCTCATACCCCTGCGGGGATATTGCCCACTGGACGGACCCCAAGGGCGGCTACTTCATCAGCCTGTATGTGATGCCCGGCTGTGCAAAGCGCGTGGCGGGTCTGTGCAAGGATGCGGGCCTGACCCTGACCGGTGCCGGTTCTGCATATCCCTATCACAAGGACCCCGAGGATTCTCACCTGCGCATTGCGCCCACCTATCCCAGTCTGGACGAGGTGGAAACCGCTTCCGAACTGCTGTGCATCTGTGTGCGTCTGGCTGTGGCAGAAAAACTGCTGGCTGACAAGGCAGACTAACATTTTTTGATTTTATCTCCTCTGTGCGGCCCGTCTGGGCCGTCAGGGGAGTTTTGTCGCAAGAAAGCCGGCACGACGGCCCCCTTGCGGAAATGATAAGGCCCGCCGGAGCAGGCGGTCCGCACTAGAATACGGGCGGCAGCTGCAAGAACTGCTGCTTTTGGAGGTTCCCTGAATTTTATGAAAACAAAAGGAAAAGCATGGCATCTGATCGCCACAGTGCTGTTGATCGTGGTATTTGTGTATACTGCGTTCTTCGGTGTGTATGCCAAGTATGGCGATACGACCACGACCTATATCAAAGGTGCAAAGGATATCCGCTTCGGTGTGGATATTAAGGGCGGTGTCAACGTCACCTTTGTGCCGTCGGATGGCTACGATGCTACCGAAGAACAGCTGGAAGCAGCCCAGCTCGTCATTGAGAACCGTCTCGTGGCGCTGAACGTGACCGACTATGAGCTGTATGTGGACAACAATTCCGACAGCCTGATCCTGGAGTTTCCGTGGCAGTCCGGTGAGACGGATTTTGACCCGGAAGCGGCGATCGATGAGATCGGCACCACCGCCTATCTGACCTTCCGCGAGGGAAGCAGTGCGGACGGTGAGCTGATCCTGGACGGCTCCATGATCGAGAGCGCCGCAGCTCAGTATGGCCCCAGTCAGCAATGGCGGTGCTTCGGAATATTTCGTCTCCTTGAAGTTCACCGATGACGGTGCCAAGGCATTTGGCGATGCTACCACAAAGCTGGCTGCATCGGGCGGCACCATCAGCATCTGGCTGGACGATGAAAACGTGAGCACGGCCACGGTCAACACCGCTATTACCGATGGCTCTGCCATCATTACAAGCTCTGCTTCCAATCCTTTCACGCAGGAGCAGGTCGTCAAGATGGCCCGCCAGATCAACTCCGGCGCACTGCCCTTTGCACTGACGGTGGACAGCTATTCCACCGTCAGCCCCAGTCTGGGCGAGAACAGCCTGAGCGCCATGGTTCTGGCCGGCCTGATCGCCTTTGCACTGATCGTGGTGTTCATGACGATGCTGTACCGTCTGCCGGGCTTCCTTGCATGTATTGCACTGGCTGGTCAGGTGGCAGCAACGCTGGCGTTCGTTTCCGGTTACTTTCCGGTGTTTGAAAGCTTTACCATGACCCTGCCCGGCATCGCAGGCATCATCCTTGCCATCGGCATGGGGCGTGGATGCCAATGTTATCACGGCAGAACGCATCAAGGAAGAGCTGAAAACGGCAAGTCTCTGGATGGCGCGCTCAAGAGCGGTTTTGCCCGCGGCCTGACCCCCATCGTTGACGGTAACGTGACCATCGTCATCGTGGCCATCGTGCTGATGGGTGCCTTTGGCCCCTCGGACGGCATGTTTGCAAAGGCACTCCACTTTGTGTTCTTTGCCTTTGGCCCCTCCACCGCAGGCACTATTTATGCCTTCGGTTACACGCTGCTCACCGGCGTGCTGCTGAACTTTGTGTTTGGCGTGTTTGCTACCCGTGTGATGATCCGCGGTGCGGCATCCATCAAGGCACTGCGCAACCCTTGGCTCTACGGTGCAGAAAAGCCCGGCAAGGAAAAAATCCGAGAAGAAGCCCATCGACTTTGTGGGCCTGCGCAAGCGCTTCCTGACGATCTCCTCCTGCCTGATGGCAGCCATCGTGCTGTGCGCTGTGGTTTTGGGTGTCCATCTGGATACCGAGTTCACCGGCGGTGCCATGATCACCCTGAGCTACGAGGGCAGCTTTACCATGTCGGATGTGCAGAAGGTTGCATCCTCTGCACTGGAGAATAACGGCCTGACCCTGCAGACCGGCGAGAATGTTGCTACCGGTGGCCAGACCCTGAAAATCTCGATGCCCGGTACCGAAACAGTGACTACCGAGCAGGTGGCCAAGCTGCTGGACAGCCTGAACGAAAGCTGCCCGGACAACAATTTTGAACAGCTGTCGCTAAGCAACGTCAGCGCTGCCATGGGCACCAAGTTCCTGCAGAAGAGTCTGGTTGCCGTGGTGTTTGCACTGGTGCTGATCCTGCTGTACATCGCCCTGCGCTTCAAGAACATCGGCGGCCTGACCGGCGGCATGATGGCAGTGCTGGCGCTTGTGAACGACCTGATGGTGGTGTTTGGCACCTTTGTGCTGCTGCGCACCGCGCTGGACGGCAACTTCATTGCAGCCATGCTTACCATCCTTGGCTACTCCATCAACGATACCGTTGTGGTCTACGACCGTATCCGCGAGAACCGCACCCTGATGGGTAAAAAGGCATCCTTTGAAGAGCTGGTGAACCACTCGGTGAACCAGTCCGCCCGCCGCACCCTGATCACCACCATTACCACGGTGATGGCGCTGGGCGTTATGTGCATCGTGGCAAAGCTGTATGGTCTGGACAGCATCTTTACCTTTGCGTTCCCGCTGATGATGGGCATGATCAGCGGCGTGTACACTTCGCTGTGCGTTTCCACCTCTGCGTGGGTGCTGTGGAGTGAGCGCAAGCCCAAGACCAAAGCCTAAAAACACAGCCCGGTCAGACCGGACAGGAGGAACAGAACATGAAGTGTCCCTATTGCGGAGCCGAGGAATCCAAAGTGATCGATTCCCGCCCCACCGAAGACAGTGAGCGCATCCGCCGCCGCCGCGAATGCCTGAGCTGCCATATGCGCTTTACGACCTATGAGGTCGTGGAGACTGTTCCGCTTGTGGTCATCAAAAAGGACAGCTCCCGTGAGCCGTTCGACCGGCAGAAGCTGCTCAACGCCATGGTGCGTGCCTGCGCCAAGCGGCCAGTCAGCTACGAATCGCTGGAGCGTGCGGTAAGCAGCATTGAGCAGACGCTGCTCAGCTCCTACGACCGTGAGATCCCCAGCGTGCGCATCGGTGAGCTGACCATGCAGGAACTGAAAAAAAATCGACGAAGTGGCATATGTTCGCCTTTGCATCGGTCTACCGTCAGTTTGCAGACGTGGAAAGATTTTTTTCAATGAGCTGAAAAAGCTGATGGGCGACCGCAAGGAACCACAGAAATAATTCGCATCAGAACACCGGCTTTCGCCCAATGGGGCAGGGCCGGTGTTTTGTTTATACCAGCCGGTGCGAGAGCCATTCCAGTGTTTCCACCTGTACCTGTGCGCGGCGCAGCTCACCAAAGGCTTCCTCTGGGGCACCCATTTCCAGGTGTCCGTCCGCCGCCCGCAGCGCAGCTTCCAGCTCGGTAAAATCTGCTGTGCGCAGCAGGTGGTTCATTTTGGTGCGCATTTGGTCGCACCGGTCGGCACCATCAGCAAGCGCCTGCCGGGCGGCAGGGTAGTTGGCATTGCGGATGGCTTCGGCGGCGGTGTCAAGGTCTGCCGAGATCACATCCGCAAAGCTCTGCACCTTCCAGCTGCTGTAAAAGGCCACGCTCAACAGTACGGCCACAATGGCGATACATGCATAGATCCGCTTCATCCGCTCACCTCAATGGGAGCCGCCGGCACGGCGGTTCTCTTTTTTTCAGCAAAAAATTAATCCTCGGTCTCGTTGCCGATCAGCAGCAAAATTTCTTCCGGCAGCAGGGTGTTGGCCTGCGCCGTGCGTTCCAGCCACGCGCGGTCCTTGCCGCACCAGCGCAGGTTGTCTTCCAGCACCTGTGCCGTCCAGTACAAAGGGAATGGTGGCGTTGGTATGGGTCACCTTCAGCTGCAGGTCAGCAAGACGGGCTGGCTCTTTTTCTGGCCGCAGTGCTGCCGAAAGGGTGCCGTTCGTCTCGATCACCGCGTAGGAGACCTCCCGTGGGTCAAAAATATTTTTACCGCGCAGCGCTTCCATCAGGTCAGCTGTGGTCAGCCGTAACATCCGCAAGGCTTTCTGATCGATCTGCCCGTCCAAGATCACCGTCTTTGGTCTGCCGGAGAGAAAGTTGAAGAATTTCTGGCTGCGGAAGCTCAGCACGGAGCCCAGCAGTTCCAGCGCTGCAATGAGAAACAGCGGGATCAGGCTGGATGTGATGGGCACCTCTTCCGATTCAATGGAGATGGATGCCAGATTGGAAATGAGAATGGTGGACACCAGTTCTTCCGGGCTGCAGTTCGCCCAGCTGGCGCTTGCCCATCAGCCGCATGGCAAACAGAACGCACAGATAAATGATGATCGTGCGGCAGATCAGAAGCTTCAAGTAACAAGACCTCCTGTCTGCTTGCGATGCGGAAGATGCCGCTGCAGCCGGGCATACTGCTGTGCAAAGGAGTGGTTGGATGCGGCAGTTATCACAGAGCCTTGCGGCAAATCTTGCGGTGCTGGACAAAATGTTTGGCACCTCTGCGGATTATTATGCCAAGGAGATCACGATTTATCATTGCAGGGGAAGCATCCTGCTGTTTGACGGCATGGCAAGCCTGGATTCTTTGTGGGAGCTTTTACTGGATGCGGCCAGCCGTCAGGCACCGCCGCAGCAGGCAGGCCAGCGTTGCACCGGGCCGCAGGTCTTTGAGCTGATCCTGCACGGCTCAGCCTTTCCGGCAGAAAGTGAGCCGGTAACAGATCTGGCTGATCTGATCAAACGAATGACGGCAGGCATGGCGGTCTTACTACTGGACGGCTGCGCAAAGGGCATTGCCTTCTCGGTGCAGGGACTGAAGTTCCGCTCGGTAGACGAGCCTTCCGGGGAGGGCAATCTGCGCGGCTCACGCGAAGGCTTTGCCGACCTACTGCGGGTCAATCTGAGCCTGCTGCGGCGGCTCATCCGTACCGAACATCTGGTGCAGGAGGTGGCGCAGGCCGATACCGAAATGCAAACGGAATACGCCATCTGCTACTGCAAAAACAGGGCAGACTCCGCCATGGTGATCCGTGTGCGCAAAGCGCTTGCCGCTGCAAAGCCGGAGCTTTTGCTGGATTCCAGTTACTTTGTGCCGTGGCTGCTGCCGGGCAAGGCGCGGCTGTTCACGCCGGTAAGCTACACCGAGCGGCCTGCCGTGGCGGCGGCAAAGATCTGTGAGGGCAAGATCGTGGTGCTGGTCAACGGAAGTCCCTCTGCCATGGTGCTTCCGGCTCTTTTCTGCGAAAATTTTGAGTGCTTGGACGATTATGCATCCACCGCCGTGTTTTCCTCTTTTCTGCGCATCCTCAAATATGTTTTCGTTCTACCTCACAGTATTTCTGCCGGGTGTGTTCGTCTGTCTGGCGGTCTACCTGCCGGAGCTGATCCCACCGCAGCTTCTGTACAAGATCGAAGCGGCGGAGAAGGCCACACCGCTGCCGCTGTTTGCGGAAATGCTGCTGGTCATACTCATTTTGGAGGTCATCCGGGAAGCAGGTCTGCGGATGCCGCAGTCGCTGGGGCATTCGGTCAGTCTGGTGTCCGCGTTGATCATCGGCGATGCTGCCATTGCCACCGGGCTTATGAGCACGCCGGTGATCTTTGTGGCAAGCATCACGGCCATCGCGGTGTTCGTCACGCCCTCTTTGTACGAGCCTGCTACGCTGCTTCGTCTGGGTGTGGTGCTGGCTGCAGGTCTTGCCGGGCCGGTGGGGCCTTCGGGGGCTTTTTTTTGCAGTTCTGCTCAGTCTTTCCGGCACAGCCTGCCTGCAGGTGCCATATCTGGCGGCGCATCCGTTCCCGCAGCGGCCCATGGCAGAGGATGGCATCATCCGCCGCAACTACCGCCGTCTTTCAGCGCACGACTTTAATATCTGGCAGAAACGGGAGGGAAAATGATACAAAAACAGAAAGGCTTTTCTGCTCCCGTGCTGGCAATGAGCGTGTGGACAGCTGCGCTGGCAGAAGAAATACAGACCGGTATCTCTCCGCGTGGGATGATCATTCATGGAGCGGTTCAGGCTCTTTTGCTCACATGCATCAGTGGGGTGTTCTCTGCCTGCTGGCAGCGGGCAGCCATGCAGTGGGTCTGGCTGTTTTCCGCAGGAGCATGGTTTCTGGCAGAGTTGTTTGGAACCGTAATGCAGGCCCAGAACATCTGCCAGCAGGAGTTCCGCTCCATGGCGCTGATCGGCCTGCTGCCGCTTTTGCTCTGGGCAGGGTGGTGTATTCCGCCTTCCGGCTGGGATGCTCCGGCACGGGTGCTGTGGTGGTTCGTGCTGCTGGGTGGGCTGGTCTGTCTGACAGGGCTTGCCGGGCAGATGGACTGGGCGCACCTGCTGACGGCAGATGCTGTGCAACTGGCCCGCTGGCCGCGTGTTCCGCTGTATGCGGAGTATTTGTTCTGGCCGCTTCTTGCAGGTTATGAAGAGCCGCGCAGCATGTCCTGGCTGCCATGGCTCACCTTTCTGGCACAGGCGGGTCTTACTGCCGGGATGTGCCTCGTATTTGGCGCAACGGATTACCCGGCACAGGAACTGCTGCGGGCATGGAGTGCAGATGTTTTCTCCCGCATGGATGCGCTGCTTTTGCTCATCTGGCTCACCTGCGCGATCTTCCGCACCGGCTTTCTCTGTGCGGCAGTGCGTACCGTGTGGCAGCGCGCAGTGCAGTGCGGGAAAGGAGCGGTAAAATGAGCAGAAAAAAGCTGCGCTCTCTCAGTGCGGTGCTTTTGATCGGGTGGTGCCTGATTTTTCTGCGCTGCGAGACCACCGAAAAAAAGGCATGGTGCGTGCGCTGTATCTTGCTCAGAAGGAACAGTCCATCACCGTAGGGCTGCTGTATCAGGCTCCGGAAGCTGCCGCCGATGCATCCGAGGCTTCTGGGGCTGTGCAGCTGCAGTTGGCGCAGGCGGACACACTGGCAAAAGCGCTGGCGGCGGCGCAAAAGCAACTGCCGCAAAAAGCGGATTACCGCCTGTGCGATTATCTGCTGATCGATCAAGATGCATCGGCAGAGCTGCTTGCAGCGTATGAGCGTACAGTGCTGGAAAACAGGCAGGGCAGGGTATCGGCAAAAGTTTCTGTGCTGGAAATGGACGATGGATTTTTGGAGGAACTTCCAGCGGAAAAGCAGGAATTTCCGAACAAACTGCTTGAGCAGCTCAAGCAGTGCGCAGACCAGATGCCGAGGCTTTACCAGTATCAGGACGGAATGCTTCTGCCGCAGCTGCGGGCAGAGAAACAGGAAGTGGCACTTGCAGATACAAGCATCCTCTGGCGAGTGGAAAACAGCATTGAGCTGGAGGCCCGGCAGGCGGAAACAGCGCGGCTTTTGATGGAAATGGGCGGCGTGCATACTTTCTGGCTGGAAGGTGAGCCGGTAACGGTCCGCCGATGCAGCGTGTCTGTCACCCTGCGGGAAGAAACTGCCAGTCTGCGGCTGGACTGTCAGCGCAGCTATGATACGCCGCAGCCCAGCGCCGCACAGTGCGAACAGCTGGCAGAACTGTGCACGCAGACGGTGCAGTCTTTCTGGCAGCAGGGCATCGACCTTGTGCATCTGCAGCAGCGCAGTGCATTGCAGAACGGTGTGGGCAGAGAAAAGATCACAATAAAAAACGCCTGCCCGCAATTGCAGGCAGACGTGAGATTTTTACCGATGTGATTCAGTTGGCAGTGGGGAAGGTGACAGTAATGGTAGTGCCCACATCCACCTGACTTTCCAGCTTGATGCGTGCGTTGTGGATGCGCGCGATATGCTTGACGATGGCAAGGCCCAGACCGGTACCGCCGGTAGCCTTGCTGCGGCTCTTATCCACACGATAGAAGCGCTCAAACACGCTGGACTGTGCTTCTTTCGGGATGCCGATGCCGTTATCGGCCACAGTCAGGGTGCAGTGTCCGTCGCGGCTGCAGGCTGTGGTGATCTGTACCTTACCGCCGGGACGATTATAACGGATCGCATTATCGCACAGGTTCTGGCATAGCTCGTCCAGCAGGGCACGGTTGCCGTGCACAAGAGCACTTTCGCCCAGACAGTTCAGTGAGATGTAAGCCCGGCGGGCATTCAGCTTCTGGCGCTCTACGCAGTCCTTGGCAACGGTAAGCAGATCCACTGTCTCCATCTCCGGCTCAGAAACCGGCTTCGCTGGCGTTGTCCAGACTGGAAAGCTGCAGGATATCGTTCACCAGCTGGATCATACGGCTGGCCTCCACATGGATCTTCTGGGCAAAGCCCGGCACATCCTCAGGCTTTGCAATGCCGGTCTCGATCAGCTCCGCATAGCCGGAAATACTGGTCAGCGGGGTTTTCAGCTCATGGCTGACATTGGCAGTAAACTCCTGCCGCATCTTTTCATTGTTCTCACGGAGGATGCGGTCAGAGTGGATGCTTTCGGCAAAGGGGACAAGCTCCTTATAGGGAACATTGTCCTGAATATGATCCAGATCTTCGGTCATGCTCAGCACAGGGGAGACCAATGCACGGGTGAGCAGAGCTGCCAGCACAGCGGCGGCCAGCATGAGTGCAACGCAGCTCAGCACGATGGCAGGCAGGGTCGAATCATAAATAGACCAGACCGTTTCTGCATCCTGTGCCATGCGCAAAATCTCACCGTTGGGCAACAGTACGGCATAGTAATAGGTCTCGTAGCCCATGGTCTGGGAGTCGCGGATGTCCCGGCCCACACCTTCGGTCATGGCCTGACGGATCTCCGGGCGGGAGAGATGGTTCTCCATGGGCTGATCGGTAGCAGATTCAAATAGCACGCTGCCGTCCTGCGAGATCAGGGTGATGCGCAGATCATTGGTAACAAAGGACGAAAGCTGCTGCGGGTCCTGCACCAGATCATAACCGGCGCTTACCAGATCGGCTTCCCGCTCAAGGCTGGTCCATGCCTGAGCCGTGAATGCCTTGTGAAAAACAAAGATGCAAAGCGCCGCCGTGAACAGCAGACCAAGGAAGCCCATCAGGAACAGGCGGTAGCTGATCTTTTCTTCCATGCTGCGCAGCTTCATTCTTCACCGGCCTCCTCTTCATCGGTCAGCTTGTAACCCACCTTGCGCACAGTGCAGATGTATTTGCCGGCATCCCCCAGCTTTTTGCGCAGGGTGCGGATATGCATATCCACAGTGCGGCTCTCCACCGAAATGTCGGTGCCCCACACCACCTGCAGAATGGTCTCGCGTGTCACCACCAGATTGGCGTTCTCCAGCAGCAGGCGCAGCAGACTGTACTCCTTGTAGGTCAGCTCCACCGGCGTTCCGCTTACAGTCACGTTGTGACGAGCATTGTCCAGCAGGATCTCGTGAAAGCTGAGTACGTTGGGACGTGCTTCCGGAGCCGAGCGGCGCAAGGCGGCGCGCACCCGGCTCAAAAATTCCATGATGCCAAAAGGCTTTGAGATGTAATCATCGGCGCCGCAGTCCAGCCCGCGCACGGTGTCCAGCTCGCTGGACTTAGCCGTGACCATAATGATGGGCAGCCTGCGCAGGGAAGGGGTGTTGCGCAGTTTTTCAGGATGGAAAAACCGTCCTCACCGGGCAGCATCACGTCTAAGATCACCAGTTCCGGCTCTGCAGCGTGCATGGCCTGCCAGAACGGCTCAGAGCTTTCAAAGCTGGTCACTTCGTATCCGCTGGACTGCAGGGCATACTGTTCCAGCTCCCGGATGGCGGCATCGTCTTCAACAATATAGATCATTTGTCAAAATCCTCCGCAGATTGATTTTCAGGGAAGAGATAGCGTTCACGGTAACGGTCAAAACGGCGATGGAATTCCTCACTTTCCTTGGTGTCATTGCCGTGACGCAGCTCGTTGAGGTATGCGTGGGTATCAAAGCTGTCCTGTGCGACCTCGATCTGTGCAACGGCTACGTTGCTGCAGTGGTCGCACACACGCTCATAGTTGGTCAGCAGGTCGTCCAGCACAAAGCCATATTCAATGGAGCAGCTGCCGGCCTGCAGGCGGGCAATGTGATGGGCCTTGATGGCACGTACCAGCTCGTTGACCACGGCTTCCAGCGGTTCCACCTTGCTGGCAAGATGCAGATCACCCTTGCGGAAAGCATCAGTGGTGCGGTTCAGAATATCCTGCACCGCATCCTCCAGCACCTGCAGCTCGTCGCGGGCATCCTGCGAGAACTGGATTTCTTTGGTGTGCATCTCCTCGGCAGATTCCATCAGGTTTACGGAATGGTCGCTGATGCGCTCAAAATCGCTGATGGTGTGCAGCAGGGTATTTACGCTCTGGCTGTCGGCATGGTTCAGCTCACGGCTGGAAAGCTTGACGAGATAGGTGCCGAGAGCGTCCTCGTAACGGTCTACCTGCGTCTCTTCCTCGCGGACTTTCTGCGCAAGTGTGTCGTTCCACTCATGAGTCAGGCTCATGGCCTGCATCACGCCCACACGGGCAAGCTCTGCCATTTCAGCAGTTGCAGAGCGTGCACGCTCTACGGCCACGGCAGGGGTGTTCAGCAGGCGGTCATCCAGCAGCGCAAAGCTTTCCTTTTCCGGCGAATCCGGAATGGTGAGGATGGCCAGCTTTTCCAGCAGGTTTGCAAAGGGCAGCAGCACCAGCGTTGCCACGATATTGAACACCGAGTGCACCACAGCGATGCCCCATGCCTCGATGGTGGTGTTCACAAAAGCAAAGTGGCAGACCGTATTCAGGCCGTAAAAGCCGACAAGGAAGATGGTCACACCGATGATGTTGAAGTACAGATGGACCATGGCAGCACGGCGTGCATTCTTGTTGGCACCCACAGAGGAGATCAACGCGGTAACGCAGGTGCCGATGTTCTGACCCATGATAATGGGAATGGCACTGCCGTAGGTGATCACGCCGGTGGCGCTCAGCGCCTGCAGAATACCCACGCTGGCGCTGGAGCTCTGGATGATGCCGGTAACAAGGGCACCCACCAGAACGCCCAGAAGGGGGTTGGAAAAGCGGGTGAACAGGCTGGTGAACCATGCCTCGTTCTGCAGGGGCAGGACGGCGTTAGACATGGTGGTCATGCCAGTCATCAGCACGGCAAAGCCGATGAGGATGGTGCCCACGCCTTTTTTCTTCTCACTCTTACACATATACAGCAAAATGCCGATAAATGCAAGCAAAGGACTGAAAGAAGTGGGTTTGAGCAGATTGATGAGGAGGCTGTCGCCCTGCAGGCCGGAAAGGCTCAGGATCCAGCTGGTGACAGTGGTGCCCACATTGCTGCCCATGATCACGCCGATGGCCTGATGCAGCTCCATGATGCCGCTGTTGACAAAGCCGACCACCATGACCGTGGTAGCGCTGGAACTCTGGATCACAGCGGTGACGCACAGGCCAAGGAAAAAGCCTTTAAGGGGGTTAGTCAGTCAGCTTGCTCAGGATCTTCTGCAGCTGGCCGCCGGCCTGCTTTTCCAGTGCTTTGCCCATGATGTCCATGCCGAACAGGAACAGGGCAAGACCTCCAAGCAGGGAAAAGACATTGAAGATGGTCATAAAGATTTCCTCACTTTTGTTTGACGTGTTTTTGATGTGTTTCTCCTGATTTTGAGTATACAGACGCAATGTAAAATCCAAAATCGAGGGAATGTAAAATCCGTGTAAAGGTAAGAAAAATGTAAAAAATCAGTACATGGCTGCGCTGCTGCGTGCATTCTTGCCGGGCTGCGAAAAATGCCGCCCGCACAATATTGTTTTTTACCGATCGTTCTATTATAATAATAAGAAGGAATCCTGCACGGTACCTGACAGCAGGCAGGGCTGTGCAGCAAAAGGGAGCACAGGAGGAACAAGAATGGGCACATTCAATGTCTCGCTCAAAACGCTGACCGACCGTGTCAGCATGGAAGTTGTCTATACGCCGAAGGAACTGGATCAGATCTGTGTGGAGATCGCCGAAGTGAACCGCCCGGGTCTGTTTCTGGCGGGCTATTACGATTATTTTGATAAGCTGCGTCTGCAGATCATGGGTCTGGCCGAGATGAACTTTCTGTCCGGCCTTTCACCGGAAAAACGCTACGAAGCGCTGGATCAGCTGTTCCGTCAGCAGCCGCCGGCTGTTATCGTCTGCCGCAGCGAAGAACTGACTCCTTTCCCGGAGATGCAGGAGCTGGCCCAGAAGCATGGTGTTGCACTGCTGCGCTCCAATGAGACCACCTGCACTCTGATGGGCAGCCTGATCAGTGTGCTGAATCTGGAACTGGCACCGCGTATCACCCGCCATGGTGTGCTGGTGGAAGTGTACGGCGAAGGCATCCTGATCCTGGGCGACAGCGGCATTGGCTAAAAGCGAGCTTGCCATCGAGCTGGTCAAGCGCGGCCACCGCCTTGTGGCAGATGATGCGGTGGAGCTGCGCAAGGTGTCCAACCGTCAGATCATGGGTACTGCCCCGGAGAATATCCGCCACTTCATTGAGCTGCGCGGCATTGGCATCATCAATGTGGCCCGTGTGTACGGCGTGGGCGCGGTCAAGCTGAGCGAAAGCCTTGACCTTGTGGTTCAGCTGGAAGCATGGGACCCCACTAAGAACTACCAGCGCACCGGTCTGGAAAACGAATACTACGACATTCTGGGCGTCAGCATTCCCAGCACCAGCATTCCGGTCTCACCGGGCCGCAATCTGGCTGTCGTGCTGGAAACTGCAGCCATCAACAACCGCCAGAAGAAGATGGGTTACAACGCAGCGCGTGAACTGCTGATCCGTCTGGGTCTGGACGATAAAATGGATTGATCCCACACCGCAAAAGGAGCAAGTTATCATGGAACGATTCAAGCAGAAACTGCAGGCAGCGGCAATCCCGTTCAGGGAGAACGAACCGCTTGCGGCGCACTGTACCTTTAAAATCGGAGGCCCGGCACAGCTGTTTGTCATGCCGGAAAACGAGCAGCAGCTCTGCAGTGCAGTTGCGCTTTGCAAAGAGCAGGCTGTCCGCTATTACCTGCTGGGCAACGGCAGCAACATCCTGTTTGCGGACGAAGGCTTTTCCGGCGTGGTGATCGATGTTTCGGCACTGGACGCAGAGATCGCGGTGGAAGATACAGTCCTGACCGCAGGCGCAGGTGTCCGCCTTGCGGCACTGTGTAAGGCGGCACTGAAGCATGGCCTGTCCGGGCTGGAATTTGCCTACGGCATCCCCGGCACGGTGGGCGGTGCAGTGTATATGAATGCGGGTGCCTACGGCGGCGAGATGAAGGACGTGCTCACCACAGTGCGGTATCTGGCGGCAGAAGGCGAGGTCAGAGAAGTGCCTGCCGCAGAGCTGGATCTCCGCTATCGCCACAGCATTTTTGAAGAGAACAGCGGCTGCATCCTCTCGGCACAGTTCCATCTGCAGCCCGGAAACGCAGCGGACATCCGTGCAAAAATGGATGAATTGATGGCCAAGCGTGTGGAAAAGCAGCCGCTGGATAAGCCCAGCGCCGGCAGCACCTTCAAGCGCCCGGCGGGTGCTTTTGCGGCTGCGCTGATCGACCAGTGCGGCCTGCGCGGCTATCGCCACGGCGGCGCAGCCGTCAGCGATAAGCACTGCGGTTTTGTGGTAAACCTTGGCGGCGCTACCTGTGCTGATGTGCTGGCACTCTGTGACGAGGTGCGCGCCATCGTAAAGGAAAAGACGGGCTACGACCTTGAAAAAGGAGATCCGGGTCGTCCGATAACGGAAAAAGCAAAAAAGGAGCGGTAGATCAGATTATGGAGCTGTTGATCGTCAGCGGACTTTCCGGTGCAGGCAAGTCGGTGGCTATGAATGTGCTGGAAGATATCGGTTTTTTCCTGTATAGATAATGTTCCGGCCGGACTGCTGCCCAGCATCACTGCATTCTCGGAAGCGGGCGACAGCCAGCTGGAGCGGGTGGCTCTTTCCATGGATGTGCGCGGCTGCCGCACCAGCGAAGAGATCGAGCGTGCGCTCGACAAGCTGGATGAGCAGGGTGTGGATTATAAAATTCTATTTCTGGATGCCCCGGACGATGTACTCATGCGCCGCTACAGCGAGACCCGCCGCCGCCACCCCATCAGCATTGCCGAGGGCATTTCCACCCGGGAGGCCTTTGCAAAGGAACGCAAAATATTGAAGCCTTTGCAGGAGCGTGCAGATTACGTCATCAATACCGCCCTGCTTTCTACAGCACAAAACAAAGAACGCATCTGCGATCTTTTTGCAAAAAATGGCGGAGCCAAGGGTGCCATGCGCCTGACCGTGATGTCCTTGGATTCAAATTCGGCATCCCGCCGGAGGCAGACCTTGTGCTGGATGTGCGCTGCCTGCCCAACCCCTTCTACGTGCCGGAACTTAAGCATAAGACCGGCCTTGATCAGGATGTGGTGGAATTTTGTCATGAGCCACCCGGAAGCGCAGGAACTGCTCAAGCGGTATGAGAACATTTTTTGCAGTATGCACTGCCGCTGTACGTCAAGGAGGGCAAAAGCCAGCTGACCATTGCGGTGGGATGTACCGGCGGCAAGCACCGTTCCATTACATTTGCGCGTAAGATCGCGGAGTATTGCACGCAACTCGGCTACGAGCCGGGCGTGCAGCACCGCGATGTCAAACGCTGACAGAATTCGAGGAAGTATGAGTAGTTTTGCATCCCGCGCGCGGGAGGAGATCGCGCAGCGCAGCATCCAGAAGGATTGCTGTGTGCGTGCGGCAGCTTATGGCATTGCGTGCTTTGCCAAATATTTTGATGCAAAGGGTCTGGTGGTGCAGACCGAGCAGCAGGAGACGGTGCAGGCTGCCCAGCAGCTGTTCGCACGCTGCGGCGTGCAGGGTGAGATCCTGCACAAGCAGCGACCTAGCGGCGTGCTGTATGAGTTCAACATCCGCGCGCCGGAGCAGGTGGCCCGGGTGCATGAGCTGTTCGGCACCACGGGCAGCGAGACCAGCCTGCAGATCGATCCCCGCCTTATCCGCTGTCAGACCTGCGTCAGTGCGTACATTGGCGCAGCTTTTTTGTGCAGTGGAACGGTCATTGATCCGCAGAAGGAATATAATCTGGAGTTCCTTACCTCCCGCACCAATCTGGCACGGGACTTTGAAGCGCTGCTGGCAGAGCATGAGTTTGCACCGCACCGCACCCGCCGCAACGGCGTGAACCTGATCTACGTCAAGACCGGGGCCAATGTGGAACGGCTGCTCAGCTTTATGGGCGCTGGAAACGCTGCAGAGGAAATGCATGCGCAAAAAGCCTTCAAACAGGTGCGCAACCAGACCAACCGACAGACCAACTGTGATACGGCAAACCTTGGCAAAACGGCCCGCGCCAATGCGCAGACGCTGAAGGCGATCCGATTTCTGGAAGAGCAGGATGCCCTTTCCACCTTGCCGGAGGTGCTGCAGCAAGCTGCCGCCAAACGGATGCAGTATCCGGACCTTTCGCTCACAGCGCTGTGCGGCTGCTTTGAGCCACCCGTGAGCAAATCCGGCCTGTCGCACCGGATGAAGAAGCTGGAGGCATTGGCCGAAAATCTGCGGCAGAATCTGGAACAGGAGGCAAAAGGCATGAGCGAAGCATTAGCCAATACCCGGCCTTTTGTCCATCTGCACATCCACACAGAGTACAGCTTGCTGGATGGTGCCTGCCGCATTGACCAGCTGATGGATCGCGTAAAAGAGTGCGGACAGACCGCCATTGCCTGCACCGACCACGGCGTGATGTACGGCTGCGTGCAGTTTTATAAGGCTGCAAAAAAGGGCTGGCATCAAGCCTATCATCGGCTGTGAGGTGTATGTGGCCACCCGCACCCGCTTTGACAAGGTAAATAAGATCGACGGCAACAACCACCTGATCCTGTTGTGCAAAAATGAGACCGGCTACAAAACCTGATCAAAATGGTGTCGGCCGCCTTTGTGGAGGGCTTTTATTCCAAGCCCGCATTGATAAGGAACTGCTGGAAAAATATCACGAAGGGCTGATCTGCCTGTCGGCCTGTTTGGCAGGCGAAGTTCCACAGGCCATTCTGGCGGGCGATTATGAGCGCGCCAAAGCAGCAGCGCTGTGGTATCGGGACCTCTTCGGCGAGGAAAACTATTATATCGAGCTTCAGGACCATGGTCTGGAAGAGGATAATACTGTGCTGCCGCAGCTCATCAAGCTTGCACGGGAGACCGGAATTCCCATGGCAGCCACCAACGACTCCCACTATCTGCGCAAGGAGGATGCCAAAATGCAGGGCATCCTGCTCTGCATCCAGACCGGCAAGACCATTCAGGATGCGGATAAAATGGAGTTCCAGACCGACGAGTTCTATGTCAAAACGACAGACGAAATGTACGAGCTGTTCTCCATGGTGCCGGAAGCCTGCGAGAATACCGCCAAAATTGCCGAACAGTGTAACTTTGATTTTGATTTTGGACACACTAAAATTCCATATTACAAAGCGCCGAACGGTATGGATAATCAGGCGTTTTTTGAAAAGCTCTGCTGGGAAGGTCTGGAGCGCCGCTACGGCCCCAATGTTCCGCAGGCCAACAAAGACCGTCTGGAATACGAGATCGGCGTGGTCAAAAAGATGGGCTACACGAACTACTATCTTATCGTGTGGGACTACGTGAACTACGCCAAGAGTCAGGGTATCCCGGTAGGCCCGGGCCGTGGCTCCGGCGCAGGCAGCATTGCGGCTTACAGCGTGGGCATCACGGATATCGACCCCATCCGTTATAACCTGATCTTTGAGCGCTTCCTGAACCCGGAGCGCGTCAGTATGCCAGATTTTGATGTGGACTTCTGCTACGAGCGCCGTCAGGAAGTGATCGATTACGTCAACCGGAAATATGGTGCCGACCATGTGGCTCAGATCGTCACCTTTGGCACCATGGCCGCCCGCAACGCCATCCGCGATGTGGGCCGCGTGATGGGCATTCCGTATCAGCAGGTAGATGTTGTGGCAAAGCAGGTGCCCATGGAGCTGAAGATGACGCTGAAGCGTGCGTTGGAGGTATCGCCGGAACTTAAGCGGATGTACGATACCGACCCGCAGGTCACAGAGTTGATCGACACGGCCTTGAAGGTGGAGGGCATGCCCCGCCATGCTTCCACCCATGCGGCGGGTGTCGTCATTACCCCGGAGCCTACGGACTACTATCTGCCGCTGGCCACCAACGACGGCCTGCCTGTGACCCAGTTCAACATGACCGAGATCGAAGAACTTGGCCTTTTGAAGATGGACTTTCTGGGCTTGCGCACGCTGACCGTCATTCATGACGCGGAAACTGCTGTGCAGAAGCACCACCCGGAGTTCTCCATCCAGAAGCTGGATTACGACGACCCGGATACCTACAGGATGCTGGGACAGGGAGACACCGAGGGTGTGTTCCAGCTGGAATCTTCCGGCATGAAGCAGGTGCTTGTGGGCCTGCAGCCGCAGAACCTAGAAGACATTATCGCTCTGATCAGCCTGTACCGTCCCGGCCCCATGGATTCGATCCCCACCTACCTGCGCAACCGCCACGAGCCGGACAAAATCGCTATAAGACCCCACAGCTGGCCCACATTCTGGATGTGACCAATGGCTGCATCGTCTATCAGGAGCAGGTCATGCAGATCTTCCGGGAGCTGGCAGGTTTTTCTTTTGGTCAGGCAGACAATGTCCGCCGTGCCATTGAGCAAAAATGAAACATGCCGTCATGGAGGCCGAGCGGGAGCACTTTGTGTACGGCTGCACCGATCCCGGCAACGAATGCCCCGGCTGTGTGGCAAACGGCATCTCTGAGAAAGTGGCCAATGAGATCTACGATGAAATGTCCAGTTTCGCTTCATATGCGTTCAATAAGAGCCATGCGGCCTGCTATGCCTATGTGGCATTCCAGACGGCCTACCTCAAGTGCCATTATCCCAGTGAGTTCATGGCGGCTTTGCTGACCAGTGTGCTGGATAACACGGATAAGGTCATTGAATATTCCGGCGAGTGTGCCCGCCTTGGCATCAAGGTGCTGCCGCCGGATGTGAATGTTTCCAACGGCGGCTTCACGGCGGATGGAAGCGGTCAGATCCGCTTTGGCCTGAATGCGGTCAAAAATGTGGGCCGCAACCTGATCGAGAATGTGGTGAAGGGGCGGCAGAAGAAGCCTTACACCAGCCTGTACGATTTCTGCAAGCGGATGCATGGCAATGAACTGAACCGCCGGGCAGTGGAGTGCCTCATCAAGGCCGGCGCATTCGATCATCTGGGCAACAACCGCCACAGCCATGTGGAGGCCGTGGAGGGCATTCTGAAGAGCATTGAGACCGACTCTCGGCGCAATCTGGATGGACAGCTGGATCTGTTCTCGGTGATGAGCGGAGAAGCACAGAGCGGTGCTTCCGAGGATAACTATGAAATAAAGCAGCTGCCGGAATACAGCCATAAGGAACTGCTCCAGCAGGGAAAAGGAAGTCAGCGGTCTGTATCTGTCCGGTCATCCGCTGGATGCTTACCGGGAACAATCGGCACGCATTGCATCCCACACCATCAAGGATCTTACAGGGGGAAGATGCCCATGTGAAGGATGGAGAAAAAAGTGCGCATTGTGTGCGCGGTGGTAAAAAGCCGCATGATGACCACAAAGTCCAACAGCATGATGGCTTTTACCAGCGTAGAAGATCTGACCGGCACCATGGAAGTGATCGTATTCCCAAAGGTGCTGGATGCTTTCCGGGATTCACTGCACGAAAATGCAGTCGTCGTGATCGATGGCAGACTGTCGGTACGGGAGGATGAAGCTTCCAAGCTGCTGGCAGAGAGCATCGTCCCGGTCGAAAATTACGATCCGGCCCGACTGGATAACGGCAGGCCGGACCCGATGAAAACGGCAGCAAAGAAGCTGTATATCCCGTGTGCCTTCCCGCAGCAGCAGGGAATATGCAAAGGTGGTCAATCTGCTTGGCATTTTTGATGGGGACATGCCGGTGCTCCTGTATCTGACCGATACCAAGCAGTATCTGCGTGTGCCGCGCCATCTGTACGCATCCGGCCATCCGCTGCTGTTCAAAGAGCTGGAAAGGCTGGTCGGAACGGACAACATTGCAACAAAATGACATTTCCGTGCACGAATCTTAACGCAAATCCGGCGGGATGGCTGTTTCCAAAATAAGGCGTTTGTGTTATAATGATTCAAGGCAAATGAAGTGCTTTGGACAACGTTAAAACGGAGAGCGCTGTGATACCATTGGGTAAATGAAGAAACAAATTGGAGGGAAACTCTCGTATGGAAAAGCAGATCAAAACGATTGGCGTATTGACGAGCGGTGGTGATGCTCCTGGCATGAACGCTGCCGTGCGCGCCGTAGTCCGTACCGGCCTGCATAAGGGTTACCGCATGATCGGCATTCAGCGTGGCTACAATGGCCTGCTGAACGGCGAATGCTTTGAGATGAACCTGCGCAGTGTATCGAACATCATCTCTGCAGGCGGTACCATTCTGTATACCGCCCGCTGTCTGGAATTCAAGACCAAGGAAGGTCAGGACAAGGGTGCAGAGAAGTGCCGCGAACTGGGCATTGATGCGCTGGTGGTCATTGGCGGCGACGGTTCTTACCGCGGCGCTCGTGAGCTGGCCCACCGCGGCATTCCGATGATCGGTCTGCCCGGCACTATTGACAACGATATTTCCTGCACCGATTACACCATTGGCTACGATACCGCCATGAATACCGCGCTGGAGATGATCGACAAGCTGCGCGATACCACCCAGAGCCACGACCGCTGCAGTGTGGTCGAGGTCATGGGCCGCAACGCCGGTTATATTGCTCTGAATGTTGCAATTGCTTCCGGCGCTATGGCTGTTCTACTGCCGGAGAAGGAATTTGACATGCAGCGTGATATTCTGGATAAGATCGCTGAGACTCAGAAGACCGGCAAGCGTCACTTCATTATTATCGTTGCCGAGGGTGTCGGCCATGCACAGGAAATCGCAAACGAGATTCAGGCACGCACCGGCATCGACTCCCGCGCCACCATTCTGGGCCATGTCCAGCGCGGTGGTTCTCCCACTCTGCGTGACCGTGTGAACGCTTCTGCAATGGGCTACCATGCCGTGTGCCTGCTGGAGCAGGGCAAGTATAACCGCATCGTCGGCATGAAGGGCGAAAAGCTGGTGGATTACCCTGTGGATGAAGCTCTTGAAATGACCAAGACGCTTGACCCGGTGCTGCTGGACGTGGCAAACACCATTTCTATCTGATATTTATAAAGCCAATACTATGGAGCTGTTCTCTCGAAGAATCGGGAGGATGGCTCATTTTTCGCGTTTTAACGCAAAAAATATATGAACTGACTGGAACTTTCTGCTAATTTTTGAAAAAAGAAAAAATTGTGAATCAAAAGTGCATAGCTTAAAATTGAAATTTGTGGAAGGTGGTTTACGGGAAATTGTGAAGGAATACGCAGGGCGTGTTTTACTACTTTGGCAGGAAAATAACGATGATGCGTGAGGCAAAAATTGTAGCACAAAAAGCCAATTTTGTCTTGAACTTTTTGCCGTATGTGCTAGAATAAAAGAGAAAGGCATCCTTGTGTCCAACAGATATCTGGATGTGAATATTGGAAAGTAAATTCGGAGGTAATCACAATGGCTGATATGTTTGCACCGCTGGTAGCACAGCTGAAGGCAAATCCCAAGACGATCGTTTTCACCGAGGGCAATGATCCCCGCATTCTGGAGGCCGCTGCAAAGCTGCTGGCCGAGGGCGTGCTGAAGGTCGTCATGGTGGGCAACGAGGCTGAGTGCAAGGCTGCTGCTGCCGCCGGTAACTTTGATATTTCCGCTGCCGAGATCATCGACCCCGAGAACTATGCCGGTTTCGATGAGATGGTCAACACCATGGTGGAGCTGCGCAAGGGCAAGCAGACCGCTGAGGAGTGCACCGCTCTGCTGAAGAAGTCCAACTACTTCGGCACCATGCTGGTGAAGATGGGCAAGGCTGATTGCCTGCTGGGCGGCGCTACTTACTCCACTGCCGACACCATTCGTCCCGCTCTGCAGCTGGTCAAGACCAAGAAGGGCGCACATCTGGTCAGCTCCTGCTTCATTCTGGACCGTGACTGCGGTGAAGAGGGCCTGAAGCGCATTGCCATGGGCGACTGCGCTGTTAACATCGACTATACCGATACCATTGATAAGGCTACCGGCGAGGTCAAGATCGCCGCTTCTGCAAAGCTTGCTGAGGTTGCTATCGAGACCGCTAAGACCGCAAAGTTGTTCGGCATCGATCCGAAGGTTGCTGTGCTGAGCTTCTCCACCAAGGGCTCCGGCAAGGGCGGCACCGTTGCTTTGAGCCATGACGCTGTGATCAAGGCTCAGGAAATGGATCCCGAGTTGGCTGTGGACGGTGAGCTGCAGTTTGACGCTGCCGTTGCTCCCGAAGTTGCACAGGTCAAGTGCAAGGGCAGCAAGGTGGCTGGTCAGGCCAACACCTTCATCTTCCCCTGCATCGAGGCCGGCAACATCGGCTATAAGATTGCTCAGCGTCTGGGTGGTTATGCAGCTTACGGCCCCATCCTGCAGGGTCTGAACGCTCCCATCAACGACCTGTCCCGTGGCTGCAACGCCGACGAGGTCTACAAGATGAGCCTGATCACTGCCTGCCAGTCTTGAGCTGACTGATTGAAAATAGCCGCCGCATTCACCGTACAAAACGGGCAGAATGTTGAGGCCTCAAAGGCAGATTTCAAAAAATGAGTATAGAAAAGCTGAGCATCTGTGAAAAAGCAGGTGCTCAGCTTTTTGCATTTTCAGTTCCAAAAAATTCTACTCTTTTTGAGGGGAAAATGATGAGATTTTTGATTTCCGCTTTTCGTTGGCGCTATTTTGCAACAGCCCCATTTACAGGTTTGCTCAGTTCTTTTCGATATACACGCTGGTGGAGGGGAACGCAAAATCCACACCGTCGGCCTGCATGATGTCCATAATGTTCAGGTTCAGGTCGTTCTGCATCTGCAAAAATTTCCGCGTAGGCGTTAGTCAGCAGGTAGGCGGAGACCAGAATGTTGATGCTGGAATCGCCAAAGTTTGCAAGCTGTACGATGTTGGTACCCTTGTTGGTGTAAGGGCTTGCGTCCAGCATGGTCTGCAAGTCTTTCATCAGCTGTTCCAGCTTCGGGCGGGTGGTGCCATAGGTGACACCCAGATTGAACTTGTAGGGCCGCATGGTGCGCAGGGCGGCGTTCTGCACGGTGGAAGAGCAGATCTTACTGTTCGTCACCACATTGATGGTTTTATCCAGCGAGCGGATGCGGGTTGAACGGAAGTTGATGTCGATCACTTCGCCTTCCACATCGCCCACAGTGATCCAGTCGCCCACCGAGAAGGGTCTTGTCCAGAAGAATCACGATG
>ENA-OQCV01000116-OQCV01000116.1-human-gut-metagenome-genome-assembly--contig:-NODE-116-length-22902-cov-4.814490_pt1 | contig 22902 bp, 18 predicted proteins | sample MGYA00242766_ERZ504592 | MGnify/ENA primary metagenome ERZ504592 (study PRJEB26092, sample SAMD00036315) | human gut metagenome | host: Homo sapiens | study: EMG produced TPA metagenomics assembly of...
ATGTGCTGCACTCCGACGACGGGTACGACACTGACCGTCACCAAGGTCGACGGCCGCCGTATCGAAACCATCGAGGTGCGCAAGGCCGGCGCCCCTGACCACGCGCCGGTTTCCGCCGAATAGCGCGGCGCGGGCGGGAGGTCGCCGGCCATTGCCGATCATCGGCGCTGCGAGGAAATCCACCAGTTGATGATCGAACCGGCTGCGACCAGCAGAGCGCCGCACCAGAACGGCAACGTCAAAGACAACCCCAGCAATACCGCGCTGGCTGCCGTGGACAGCACGGGCGTGGCGTAAGAGGCCATCGCAAGCGTGCTCATGCTGCCGTGCAAGATTCCATAGCCCCAGCAGGCGTATCCGCCAGCGATGACCGCCGCGGCCGCCACTACAGCCAAGTAGCCCCAAACCGACGGCGCGGCAGACGGCCAACCTTGGCCGGAAGCGAAGTGGATGATCCACAGCGCCACGGCCACAAAGGGGAAGAATACGGACGTACCGTCGAATCCCTTGGACAGCGCGGGCGTGAACACCGCATACACCGACCATGCGAGCGCGCCCGCAAATGCCAGCAGATACGGCAGTGGATTCGCCGCGACATGCCCTGCGGCGAGCGCCCAGTCCAAGCCGCTGTTGCCGCCGACCGCCAGTATCACGCCGGCGGTGGCGACGACAGCGCCAGGCAATACGCGGAGCACCGCGCGGCCACGAGAATGGCGGGGCGGCTTGCCTGCGCTGCAGTTTGTGCCGCACTGGACCGAGTCATCTTGAGCCTGCGCGTCGCTGGGCGCTGCGGGTTCCCGTCCTATCCCCTCGTTCCGCGCCGAACGCTTCTCGCCGCTCGGTACGAATGCCGCCGCCAGCAACACCATCATTGTAGGCCACAGGTAGTTCACCAGACTGACCTCCACCGACGAGGCCGCCGAAGACGCCAGCCCGATCGACAAGGAAATCGACGACTCATAGAACACGAACAGCAGGCCGCCGACGATCAGATACGTTCGCGGATACTTGCGCAACGGTGCCGGCCGGCGGAAAAACCAGCAGCAGCACCGCGCCACAGGTGTATATCAACGCCGATCCCAGCGTCGCGCCGAACGCATCGGCGACCACGCGAACCAGCCCGGTCATCAGACTCCACAGCAGAATCGCCATCAGACCAATCATGGTAGCCTGCACGGATGGGCTGGGGCTCCGGCCGGCCTGGCCAGCCACATCGCGACGCGAATCGACCATATCTGCACGCTCCTTTTCGCCGCGGGGTCCGGCTGTTTACTCCAGTGTGTCCGCCGGCACCGACGCGGATGACGGCGAGTGGCGACTGACCGCGTTGACTGACGCGAATTGACCTGCCGTATTGTACCTGCTGAATGTGCAGCTACGTCCAGTCACGCCGTCTGCCGTGTTTCGTGTTGCCCCCCCAGCTGCACATGCCTTGCCCAGTCGCACCGCCGCATGTCCCATCTCTCAGCCCAGTCCGTGCCACACCAGCGTAAAAACGGCGCGAAATCAGCCTGGTGTGGCACACTGATTCCACCCGACCTGTACCGCTGATGATCATCAGCCTACGTTTCTGTTACGTCGCTCACTGTGAGCGATAACTATGCTGGCAGCTGACACATCGCGCAGGCTTCATCGATAAACTGGAGGGTGACTGATATCCCAGAAGGAAGGAACGAATATGACACTTGCATTCGTTGTGCCGGGACTGGACGAAGCCGCCTCCGAGAAGGCCATTGCCATTCTGCAGAACCGACTGAGCCAGGAGCAGGAGGCCGCGCTGGTCCTGAAGCACGCTCACTGGAACGTGACCGGGCCGAACTTCATCGCCGTGCACGAGATGCTCGACCCTGAGGTCGAGGCAGTGCTCGCGCAGGCCGATGAGACCGCCGAACGCATCGCCACGCTGGGCGGAACGCCTGACGGCCGCGCCGATGCCATCACCCGCAACCGCACCTGGAAGCCGTTCGACGTCGACGGTCGCGCCGGCACCGAGAAGTACCTTGAGGCCCTGATCGAGTATTACGACGCATTCATCGCCGATGACCGCAAGGCCATCGCCGAGCTGGACGAGCTGGACGTGATCAGCTCCAACATCATCCAGGACCACGTGCAGGAGCTTGAGAAGTTCCAGTGGTTCATGCGTTCGCATCTGGCGTGACGCGATAGATCGCGGCAGACAGCAGGCAGCATGCATGGCGGGTGAATGCCCGCTCCCATGCACACCGGCATGGTCTGACGCAAAAGATGCACATCAATGATGGCGACGGTTCAGTGGCAATGCTGAGCCGCCGCCATCATTTGTTTTGCTGCCGCGACATGTCGGCAGCATGTTTCACGATATGTTTCACAGCAGTACGCGCTTGTTGAGTTCACGGCGCAGCTCACGCCAGCTCGGCAGATAAGCGCTCATCCGCCGCTGAAAATCAGCCCCGTGACCATTGGCCCACAGATGGGTCATTTCATGGACGAGAACGTACTCCAAAAATCGAGGCTCCATCAGACCAAGCTGAAGATTCAGCCGGATACGCCCGGTTTTCGGCGTGCATGACCCCCAGCGCGACGTCATGACCCGCAAGGTGACATGGCTCGGCGAACGCCCGACGATGGGCGCCCACTTGCGCAACAGCCCCGGAAGCGCGGCATCGATCGCGGCCGCGGCGGCATGTTTGCGCTCATCGGTCCACATGGCCGAACGGTCGAACATGGGGAGCTGCGGCTGATCGCCGCCCCGGCGGCCATCGACACCGGCATGCCCTCCATCACCGGCAGGAGCGCTGGGGAGGGGCGTCAACGTCTCGGCCTGCCGCAATGACATCCGTCGGGCCTCGGCCATACGCCGCTGCTGTTGCACGATCCACGAGTGCCGTTCATGAGCGAAACCAATGATCTGACGCTGGCTCATGCGCATCGGCGCCGACACCTCGACGGTTCCCAGAGGCGGCTTGATACGCAGATAGAGGTTCTTGATGCGTTTGCGCGTCACATGCAATTGCAGGCCGTCCACCTCAAGCACGGTCGACGCGGCGGCGGTTGAGGCGGACGCGGGTGCTTTTCGGGCATGACGACGCTGATTGGGCAATGGCATACGAGCCATTGTCGCAGACGCTGCCCCCAGTCAGCATGAGGCAAGGAATACAACGCCCCCGCTGGCGGGGGCCGCCGCGCAGCGACTGGGGGTGGTCTGACCAGCCACTGCACAGAACCACCCTCAGTCTCGCTGCGCTCAACAGCTTCCGCTAGCGGGAGCACAATACTGCGCACTCCGCGAAACCACCCGCGATCTCACGCGTTCCCACACACAAAAACGGGAGCGCGAGGGCACTCGCACCCTCACGCTCCCGCATAATCGCTCAGCGGCGGCGGAACAGTATCACGCTTCCGCAGCGGCCTTCTTGGCGGCGCGAGCAGCGGCCTTGGCGGCCTTCTCCTCGGCCTTCACCTGCTCGATGTACTCGGCGTGCTTGGCACCCGGAGTCCAGCCGGTGTTGACGACCTTGACCTGCCAGATCCACGCGGCGGCGAAGAGCACCGCGGCAAAGATCAGCAGGCAGATGGCGCCACCGACAGGACCGAGGTGAGCCATGTTGCCGGTAATCGTACCGAACCAGCAGAAGTCGGCGTCACCGAAGGTGGAGTTGGCCAGACCGAAGCTGCCCATCACGGTCATCAGCGCGGCCGGCAGGAAGGTAATCAGCAGGCCGTTGATGAACGAGCCGACAATGGCACCGATACGACCACCCGTGGCGTTGCCGAACACACCAGCACCACCACCATCGAAGAAGTGAGGCACCATGCCGGGCAGGATCAGCGCGACGCCCCAGACCGGGCCGAGCCACACGGCGATGATCGCCAGAGCCACCAGGCCACCGACGAAGGAGCCGAGGAAGCCGATCAGCGAAGCATTGGCGCCGTACGGGAACACGATCGGGATGTCCAGCGCCGGGCGGGCGCCGGGCACGACCTTGTTCGCAATGCCCTGGAAGGCGGGGACGAGTTCACCGAGGATGATACGAACACCGTAGAGGATGATGCTCACACCGATGCCGAACTGCAGGGCCTGCGCGAACGCGGCCATGAAGAACGAACCGTAGTTGTCGGGGTTGGTGGAGAAGATCTTGAACGCTTCCTTGGCCGGCAGCACGATGGCGGCCCACACGGAGAAGACCAGGTACAGCACGACCATGAGCAGCGTGGTGGAGACCATGGAGTCACGCAGGAAGCTCAGGCCCTTCGGGAAGTTGATGTCTTCAGTGGACTTCGACTTCTTGCCCACGCCGGCGCCGACAGCACCGGAGACAATGTAGCCGAGGGTGTTGAAGTGGCCGATCGACAGCTTGTCGCTACCGGTCACCCTGTTCATGAACGGCTGCGCGAACGCCGGCATGACCACCATGATCACGCCCATGAGGATGGCGCCGATGATCACGATGAGCAGCTGGTGGTCCGTGCCGAATCCCACGGACAGCACCACGGCCAGCATGGTGGACATGAACACCATGTGGTGGCCGGTCAGGAAGATGTATTTCAGCGGGGTGAACCGCGCGAGCAGCAGCATCACGATGAAGCTGAGCACGATGATGTACGCCGAGGAGGCGCCGTACTGGCTGGACGCCTGCGCGGTGATGACCTCATTGGTGGGCACGACGCCGTGCGCGCCGGTGGACTTGAGCACCAGGTCGCCGAACGGGGCCAAAGCCGAGGTGACGACGGTAGCGCCGGCACCCAGGATCAGGTAGCCCATGGCCGCCTTCAGGGCGCCCGACACGACCTGCCCGGCGCTGCGCTTCAGTGCGATCAGGCCGATGGCCGCGATGATGCCAATCAGATACGCCGGCACATTCAGTATTTCCTGGCTGATGAAATTCAGCACTTGAACGACAACGTTCATGGATTCCTTCTTTTCTTGTTATGGTTTCTGGCCGGCATCTCACGCAGGCCGTAACGGGGAGCGGCTCAGTCGGCGTACTTCTCCAGCACCGACTTAATCTCGTCGGTGTCCATGAAGTTCGTGATGACTTCGACGGGCGTGGTGGTGCCTTCCAGCTCGGGCGCGAGCTCGGCGGAGGTGAGCACCAGATCGTTCATGTTGGCGGTGCCCTTGGCGCTGCCCGCATCGGAGGTGGTGACATTGACATCGATGCCAAGGTCGGCCGCGACCGATTCGACATTGACCTTCAACAGCACCGATGTGCCGATGCCGTTGCCGCATACGCAGAGGATGTTCATGATTCCCTCGTTTCTTTCGTTGGAATGACTGCCGCGCAGCCATTGGGTTTCAGTTATTGGATTCAGTTATGGAAGTGTGGGTGTGCCGCTCACCGGCGGCCCGGCCCGGGTTGCGCCGCCCTGCTATTGATGCAGGATGTCGCGGATGGCTTCCGGCGTGGGGGCCTTGGCGAGCGCCGCGGTCTTCTTGGGATTGATCAGGGCCGAGGCGATGGCGGACATCACGGTGATGTGCTCGTTCTCGTCATGACCGGCCAGACCGATGACCAGCGATACCGGGTCGTTGGCCTTGTTGCCGAACTTCACCGGCGTGGACAGGCGCACCCAGCTCAGGCCGGTCTTCAGCACGGCCTCGGACGGGCGGGAGTGCGCGAGCGCGAGACCCGGGGCGATGACGATGTACGGGCCCATTTTCTCGACCGTCTCGATCATCTGATCCGTATACGCGTCGGTGGTGAAACCAGCCGCCACCAGTCCTTTGCCGGCAAGCCGGATGGCATCTTTCCAATCGGTGGCGGGAACGTCGAGCAGAAACGCGCTGTCCGGCAGGAACCCGTCAATATCGGCGACCATAGCATCTCCTCCGTGCTGAGCCATCCACCGCTGGATGGGTTGGTGATTTGCTGACACCATCGCGAGCAAATCGTTTCTTTCATCCGTCACTATACACCCTAAAATCCGCTTAGTAAACCCGGAAACCGATTTCTCAATTTTGTAATGAAATGGTATGATTTATACAGAAACCATTACGTCTGTCCACTGGAAACATTGGCAATAATCACGCCCATACGGCATCGCGGCGACCAATGAGCGCAATGTGCGTTCATGTATCCTATATACAACGGGCAGCGACGCGGTGCCCGGCAGAAGTAATCGAAGCAGACAATCCGAGGTGATGAACGATGAGCTCAACGAGTTCCATCACCGACGTCGCCGCATTGGCGCGCGTATCCAAAGCCACTGTCTCCCGCGTTCTTTCAGGGCGCCGCACCAAAGACGACAACATCACGAAACGCGTGCGGGACGCGGCGGAACAGCTCAACTATCAGGCCAACTCCGCCGCCAGCGCACTGCGCAGCGACACGACCAATACCATCGGCCTCATCATGCCCGGCCCGACCGACCCTCTGGCAGCCCGACTGCTCGCGGAGTTGGAGCCCGAAGTCAACCGCTCGGGACGCCAGCTGCTGCTGGGCCTCGGCGACGACCAGCGAACCCAGACGGAACGCATCGAAGCCATGCTCGCCCGCCGGGTCGACGGGCTGGTGGTCATGCCGCCGCAAGACGCCAACACCGCAGCGTTCCTGAATGACCACGTCGGCATGACCTCGCTGGTTCAGGCGTTCGGCCACTCCACGTCCTTCCACGTGAACTGGGTTGGCGTCGACGAAAGCGCCTCCATGAAGCTGATGCTTTCGCACCTTGCAGAGTACAACGCCAACTCCATCGCATTCCTCAGCGGCAACGTCAACTCCGCCAGCGCCGCCGAGCTGTTCGCCACGTTGCAGACGTCAACGAGGGTCATGAACCTGATGACCGAACCGGGTTGGACCACGTTCGGCGACAATTCCGCGAAGCGCGGGTATCACGACGTTATGAGACTGTTCGGGGACAAGGGCAACCGCCCGAACGCGCTCATCTGCGCCACCGACGATGTGGCGATCGGAGCGCTGATGGCGCTGAACCAACTGGGAATCCGTGTGCCGGACGAGGTCAAGGTCATTGGGTCGGGCGACTCCCCCGCGGCGGCCATCGCCGACCCGCCGCTCTCGTCGATTCTCCCGCCGTGCCGGCTCATCGCCCATGAAGCGCTGCGACTCATCAGCGTCAGTGCCAGCAGCAAACACTGGCTTCCGGCGCACACCGCGTATCCGCCGCAGCTAATGCAGCGCGAATCGACCAGCGGGCCGCGATTCGGCTCCAGCGACATGGCGCTGCCCGACGACGAGAGCTGAAAAACTCGATGTCGGTGCCCTGAGCGGCACGAATATTGCGCGAAAGGCGTGGATTACACGGCTATCTGCATTTCGAGGGGGTGATTTCGACTTCCCGAACATCTATCTACGTTTCAAGGGGTTGGTGACCAAGTAGGAACACTGCTAGAACCGCGTCATTCCAATAAGTGAATGGCTCATATACCTCGGATGCCTCTGTGCCGCAACCCCTTGAAATGCAGATAGATGTTCCGGCGACCGAAAATCACCCCCTTGAAGCGCAGATACCCGGCAAGCTCGCCTGTCAGGACCTGGAAAAACGCCACTGCACGAGGCGACGATGCCTTGCGGCACAACGAAATGCCGGATCTCACATATGAGACCCGGCATGGATCGCATTTTCGCGCCGTCTCAGCCAGCGAGCGCCGGCACGGCAACAACGACCGGCTCATGCCACTACCGCGCGACGCCCCGCCTCTGATGTGCGCTTGGGTTTATGAACGCAGGGCGTCGGCACAGCGCCACACGATGGAGGCGATGCGGGCCAATTCCGATTCCGCGCTGACAGAACGCCACAAGTCGCAGTAGGTCTCGAACCAGCGCTCCAGACCACGTGCCACTCGAATCGAGACATCCTGCACGGCTTCCGGCCCTGCGGAAGAGCCTGCGTCCGGTTCGATCAATCCGGCCGACGCGCGGGCGATATCGCCGGCATCGACCGTGATGACGTCATGCCGCCGCGCAAGGCACAAGCCGACCAAGTTGAACCAGCGCTGCCCCTCGATGGCGGCCAGCATCGCCGGCACATCACGCCGAGCCGCACCCAAACGCGATGCGCGACCGGCGGCGGCGCCGAGTCGCATGGCGTCGCACAGCAGCGCCTCGTTCGCCTCGGCCGCGCGGACGATATGCGGCGACAGCCCTTGCAGCATCGTGCGCCGAGCCTCATCAAGATCGGCACTGCCCAGCAGTCGGGCCTCCCACTCCCGCCCGTATTCCCCGCTGAACCCATGCACGCCGAGATGCATCGCCGATGCGGCATCGCGATTCATCCGTCCGTCGCCTTCATCCAGCTCGCAGTACCAGACCATGTCATCCCAGCCGAACGCCACACGACAGGCGGCATCTCGCAGTGCCTCGACTATGCCGCCCGAACGGTCGCCGTATTCGACCTCGGCCACGCGACGGCACATCTCGGCACACGACCCATCGCCGCCGGCCGGCGCGCCCGCAATCGCGTCGGCCGCGCCACCGGTGTAATCGTCGCTTTCCGAGCTCGACGGGAGCGGCGCCGGGGAATCCCCGTCCGCGGCGGCCTTGTTCTCGCGGACGGCATCGGCGGCGGCATCGGCATAACCGGCAGCAGAGCCTTCTTCGCCGTCGCCGCACCCGGCCTCACCCTGGATATGAGCCATCGGATTCCACGCGCACTGCGCGCCGAATATCATGCCGGAAACCGCCATGCGCGGATCGTTGACATGCCCGTAATCACCCCAGTCGGTCACCAGGTACCCGACCGCACCGTACTTCACGCCGTAGCGCGCGAGTCGGGAGATGTTGTTCCACGAGTCGTCGAGGCGCGGCAGCAGCGCATTCCAGCACCATACCGCCGAGCACACGTACTGCGGGGCCCCGGCCTGCGCGACGAGGCGTACCTTGTCTTCGCCGATGCCCGGCGCGTACAACCAGTTGAGCAGCGTGACGTTATCCGGCAACAGGCCGAGGATCTGCGGCATCTCCACAGCGATGTCACCCCAGAACATCGGCTCGCGGCCACTCTCAGACAAGTGACGGCACAGCTGCGATACGAAGTCGGCGTACATCGCGGCCACGCCGCGGCGTTCGGCTTCGGGCTTGGAACGGCCGCGACCCAAATCGAACGTCTCATCGCCGCAGATGTTGAACTTGCGTGTGCGGAACAGCTGCATGTAAGCATCGATCAGCTTGAACGAGAACGCGAGGGACTCCGGTTCGGTGATGTTGAGCGTGTGGTGACGCTGCCGCTCCACGAAACCGTACTGACGGTCGGCGTCCTCGGGAAACTCGCCGAGATGGCGCAGCTCGCGCGTGCGCATCGCCATGTACTGGTGTCCGAAAGTCGAGACCGACGGCACCAGCTCGATGCCGAGCCGCGCGCAGTATTCGTCGAACGCGATGATGTCGGCGGGCTTGAGCGGGCTGGTGCCGCGCCAAGTCTCGCTCAGATCGTCGAACATGAACGTGTGCTCGATGTATAGCTGAAGCTGGTTGTACTTGTACAGGCACAGCCGGTCGGCCCATGTTTTCAGCCAGTCGAGCGTGGGGACGCGGCCGCGCGTGGCGTCGAGATAGTAGCCGCGGACCTTGTACGCCGGTTTGTCCGCGATGACGAGTCGAGGCAGCGCCGGTGCGCACTGACGGATGATCTGGCGAAGGGTCTGCACGCCGTTGCGCACGCCTTCCGTATCGCCGCCGACGACGTCTATGCCGGAGCGTGCGATGGTCAGGCGGTATTCCTGCGGCTCCAGGAATGAGGGGTCGAGTCTCAATGTGATAAACGACTTCCAGCATGAAGCGTGGGGCGGAACCGGGTGCGCAGTCGCGGCATTTGGCGCGGGCAGTCCGGCCACCATGACATCGCTGGCGATGTCCCAGCGCAGGCCCGTCGCCGCTTCGATATCATCGGCAAGCTGGGTCGGGAAAACGCCGGCGATGTCATCGATGTCGCGATCTTCCGAGATGCGGCCTACGAGCGGCAACGCGACGGGTACCGGAGCTCCGGCATCATCCGAATCGGCAGCCTCCCCGTTCAATGTCACGGATTGCGGTTCCGGAATGAGATCGAATGACATGTCTTCATCGCCACAACAGTATCGATACTGCACTGTACACCCTTTCGTCGCAGGAAGTCGGTCTGGCCGCCGATGCGCCAGACATCACTATAGCCATCACCTACAGTAACCCATGTCCCTTATCGGCGCACCCGCGATTGTCGGCGCAGGAAGCCATGTGAAGACACACAACGACGAGAACGACACGCCGAAAGCCACAAAAAACCGACTGGATTTGACACATACGGCAATTCTGGTATTCTAGTTCATCGTGCGCTTTTGAAGTGTATGGATCGGGCCCGTAGCTCAGGTGGTTAGAGCGCATCCCTGATAAGGATGAGGTCGGAGGTTCAAGTCCTCCCGGGCCCACAGAAAAATTGCAGCGGCTACTTCAGCCGCTCTTTTTTTCTCACTGACAACGCCGCAACGGCGGAATCACGGGGCTATAGCGCAGCTGGTAGCGCATCTGCTTTGCAAGCAGAGGGTCGCCGGTTCGAACCCGGCTAGCTCCACTCTCAGAACCCTTGGAATCAAGCTGATTCTGAGGGTTTTTCTATTTGCATTTTCTGCTCGTTTCCATCTCGAATCAGCCAAAATCGTCAGGGCTAATGGCACGCGGATGGCACAGAGCCGGCTCTCACCGGTTCTGCGCCCCGCCATTACTTGCATCACGGAATCGCATTGATAGAATTGAGCAGACCTTCACACAGAGGCAAGGCTCACCCCAACGATCACATGGCAGTGATCCCCGAAACAGAAGCAGAGAGCATGTAATGACGCATATCACATCACACCGTCGGAGCGGCAAGCTCTGGCGCTCAATCATGGCGGCCATCGCCACAGCAGCGATGGCGCTGTCGCCGGGAGCCGCAGCCTATGCGGCCGACGCCGACGCCACCGCACCAGCAACCACCGCGTCCGCAAACCTTCGAGGCGCATGGAACTTCGAGAACACCGCGGCCGGCGACCGCGAAGCGGCCAACAACGGCGGCTCCAGCAGCGCAACGGCCCAACTCATCGGCGACGACATCTCCATCATCGCCGACCCCGCCGGCGTATTCGGCAACGTACTGCACTTCGGCGCGGGCGCGTCCAGCTACATGAAAATCACCAGTACGTCAACACCGGAGCCGGCAACGCGTCATTCGCGATGTGGTACCGGTACGATACGACGCTCGACCCGACAGGCGACAAGCCTGCGGTGCTGTTGCAGCAGGATGGCGCCGGCCGCTCCCTGCTTACGCTGCGCCCGTCCAACCAGTACCACACGTATGTCAACGCGACCGACGTTCTCAGCAACAATACGGTGGCACGCGGCGGATGGCAGCATATCGCCGTTTCCTTCGACCAGACGAGCCACAAGGTCAAGTTCTATGTCAACGGCGCGCTCGACAGCGAAAAGAACATGGGAACCTCGGCCGTCAACGCCGTCACCGCGCTGCTGGTCGGCTCGCACAAGAACATCGGCACCATGGACCCGCATTCGATGAAGGGCGACGTGGACGACATCCGCGTATATGATGCCACGCTCACCGACGACCAGGCAGCTGCGATTTACGCCGAGCAAGGCACGGCCCTTGTCAGAAAACAACTCGGCACACTGGTCTCGCAGGCCGACGCGCTGCTGGCCGCGGGAGAGGTCGACGCCGCGTCGGCGCAGGCGCAAGCACTCGCCACGGCAAAACGCAACGCGGTCAACGCCATGAACAACACCTCCGGCAGCGCCGTCGCGCGGATGACGGCGATGAATGCCGCGGGCACGGCGCTCCAGACGGCCATCACCGCGTATCAGGCGCATGTACCGATCACGCTCACGGCCGACCCCAGCACCGTGGAGCGCACGGTCGACAGCGCTTCCATCTTCGGCGTCAATCATCGGTACGCCTTCAACGGGTACGGCAGTTTCGACCCCGATACGATGCGTGTGAAAGACGACTTCACCGCACTGTACAAGCAGGTCGGATTCGGCTCGATTCGCTACCCCGGAGGCACGATTTCCAACCTGTTCAACTGGAAGACCACCATCGGTCCGCGCGCCCAACGGCTCAAGCAGATACACGGCTTCTACAACAACCCCGGCCAGGGCGGCATCGAACCGAATTTCGGCATCGGTGAAATCGCGACGTTCGCGGACGAGGTCGATTCAGAAATCGTCTATGTGTACAGCCTCGGCCGCGGCAACGCACAGGACGCGGCGGATCTGATCGAATATCTGAACGCGCAGGTCGGCACCAATCCCAACGGCGGCATCGACTGGGCGAAGGTGCGCGCAGACAACGGACACCCGCAGCCGTACAACGTGCGCTATTTCGAAATCGGCAACGAAATGAACCAGGCGTGGGCCAACTCCGACGGCACCGCCTCGCAGGGCTACTGGACCACCGCGGTGAGCGGCGGCAGCGAGCAGGCGTACACGGAGGGCGGCACAGCGAGCTTCACCAAGCAGTACGCCGTGAGCCTGGAGGATTGGAACAAGGCAGCGTCGGTCAGCGACGGCAAGGCCGGTCTGACCCGTTACATGCGCTACGCCAACGTCAACCCGAAAATGAACGGCGACGATGGCGCGATCGTCGACGACCCGTCGTTCGTGGCCGTCAACAAGGGCAGCGTCAGCGTATGGGTCGGCAACGACCAGTCGAACGAACAGTGGCGCATCGTGGACGACTTGGAGACCGCCGGTGCCGGCGACAAAGTCGTGCAGGTCGATTACAGCACGGGCGCGCTGAGGTTCGGAGACGGCGTGCATGGTGCGATTCCGGCCAAAGGACAGCAGGTTTATGTCAGCTACACCGTTGACCGCGACGGGTTCGTCAAGATATCAAAGGCCATCAAGAACACCACCGACCAGATCAACACGGCCGAACAGCGCACGGACGGCACACGGCACACGGCGAACGTGTACACCAGCTACGAGTCCACAGGGTTCATCACCCGCATGGCGAACCTGAACGCGAACCAGTGGTACGACGGCATGACCATCCACCCTTATTCCGGCACCCCCACGGGAGCCACCGCGGGCGCATGGTACGACGACGCGATGAAGAAGGCCGAGACGGCGGGCGTCAACCGCGTCAAGGAGTATGTGAGACTCATGCCGGCAGGCAAGGTGCCGGTCATCAGCGAATACGGCATTTTCCGCGATACCAGCGCGCTGGTCCGGTCGCAATCGCACGCGCTGTACATCGCCAAGGTCGCGCTGGAATATGTTCGGCTTGGCAGCCCCTATATTCAGAAGCACTGCCTGATCGACTGGTACAGCAGCGGCGCCGACTCGCTCGGCCCGACCCAGCAGGCGGTTATTCAGGCCGTGCCGGAAGACGGCGCAAGCACGGTGACGGGCGAGGGGCGGTTTGGGTTCTTCCTGACGCCGAGCGCGTATGCCCTGCAGATGCTCGGCAATGGCATCGGCGACAGCGTGCTGACTTCGACGCTCGGCTCGACGCCCACGTTGGGCAATGGCGCAACATCTCTGTCTGCTTTGGTTTCCAAGGATGATGATGGCAATCTGCGCGTGATCATCGTCAATCTGGATCGCGCGCTCGGCCGCACGCTGAAGTTGAATTTCGGGCAGGATCTGTCTGGCCGAGTCGCGGATGTGCAGACCATGGACGCAGCAATCAACGCAGAGAACACGTTGGAAAACCAAGATAATGTGACTCCCGTTGACAGCAGCGTCACGTTCGATGCGGCGACGCCGACGGTCACCGTCACGCCGCATTCGTTGACGACGCTGAAGATTCGGCCGCGTGCTGCCGGAACGATCAACGCGGCACCCGTCATCACCGCCAGTGACCGGACCATTACGGTCGGCGACGCTTTTGATCCGCTTGACGGCGTGACCGCGCACGACGCGGAGGATGGCGACATGCCGCTCGCTGCGGCGAATGTGACCGCCGATGATGTGGATCCCGATACTCCGGGAACCTATCACGTCACTATCACCGTCACCGACAGTCAGGGAGCCACTACCTCCAAGACCTTTACGGTCGTCGTACAGGCGAAGGAAGGTGGGGAGACTCCGGAGCCTGAGCCTGATCCCTCGCCGGGCCCCGAGCCCACGCCGGAACCTGCACCCAAGCCGGCACCAGACGAGAAGACGGATCAAGCAGCCCACCAGAAGCCGGATGACAAGAAAAATGGGCAGCAGGCAGACAACGGCAAAACAAAGTTATCGCATACTGGTGCCAGCGTCCTGGTCGCGCTGACCTGTACCGCAATGCTCGCCATCGGAGGCGGTCTCATCGCCACATTCCGTCGTAAGCGGAGCTGACGGAGCGCGTGCCCCGCGGTCGAAGGTCGCATGGCCGGCCACCCCCTGGCCGCGGGGCACATAACCCGTTGTTGCGTCCCTAAGTGCGCGCCGCCTATGAGAACGGAATCAGGTGCGATTCGCGACATCAGAGCGTCACGCTGTGCGGGTACCGTCACCGTGCGCGCCCGCACAGCGTGACGCATTCTTCAAGAACCCAGTGATTGCAATGGTTCCGGAATGCCGTCACGCTGTGCGCCCCCGCACACGGTGACGGTACCCGCGCAGCGCTGACGCATTATGCCCCCGGAAAACAGCGAGTTCGCCGACTAGGAGCATGCGATTGCCGGCACCCAGTCGGCTCGCCTATAGCCCCGCCAGCGGGGGTGCGAGTTCTGGTTAGGCTTTGGCCAGTTGGTCGCGGATTTCGGTGAGCAGCGCGATTGTCTGCTGCTCGGCGGTGGGCTCGGGTTCCTTGCCTCCGTCGGCGTCCTCGGCCTCACTTTCCTTGAGCTTCGCCTTCGCCAGCAACGCATCGGACATGTCACGGAACTTGTTGATCGGCACCAGGATGAAGAAGTAGACGGCGACGGCGATGATGAGGAAATTGAGCAATGCGCCCAGAATCGCACCGACCGACACGGTCGCCCCGTTGAACGTGAACGCAAGCAGACCGTCCATGTTCGGCTTGCCGAAGATCATGGCGATCAGCGGATTGATGAGATGGTTGACGATCGCATTGACGACGGCGGTGACCGCACCGCCCATGACGACGCCGACCGCCATGTCAATCATATTGCCGCGGGAAATGAACTTCTTGAAACCATCGATCATGACGCCTCCTATGGTGAGAGGATTCGCAGGCGCAGGCTCGTGTCCGCGCCCGGATGCGCGGATTGCAACCCGCGCATCGTCACCTCCCAGACTATCGCATCATTCTCGTGGCATTCCGCGGCCGCCCCGCTTCAGGCACGGGTCACGTGGCCGCCGAATTGGGCGCGCATCGTGGAGACCACACGCAGGATGTCGTCGGCGCCGCCGCGCGAAGCCTGCCGGGAGTAAAGCGCCGCCGCGGTGGCCGGCGTGGGGACGCCGAGTTCCAACGCCGGTTCGACGTCTCGCGAACCGTGGCACGCGAAGTCGCGAAAAGCCTCGAAACAGCCAAAGTCGTCACCGTCCGTCGACGCATCGGGCTCGTCTCCCAACCGGTCGAGGAGTGGGACGCGCTCAGCACCCAGGTCATCCATTGGAAGCTGCACTCCACACACCGTAAGGAGCAGCTGCGCACCCTCACCGAACTGCGCCTCGCCATCGAGCCGGCCGCAGCGACCTCGGCCGCCCGATACGCGCCGATCGACGTGAAATCGCGGCTCCCCCTGCTCGCAGCGGAGCTCCGGCACACCGGCGAGAACGGCAGGCTCGACGAATTCCACAAGCTCGACATCGAATTCCACTCGCTGATCTTGCGCAACAGCGGCAACGAAATGCTCGCTTCCCTATCCACCATCATCGCCACCGTGCTCTCCGGACGCGTCGAACTGCACATGTACCCGCAAAAGCCCAAGCCGGAAGCCCTCGACGCACACGACGCCGTCGCCCAAGCGATCTGGCAGAGCAGTCCGAACAACGCGCGCCAGGCCATGCACCGCATCGTCGACGAAGTCGCCGAAACGCTGCAGCTCAGCTGACGCACACATCCGCGCCACATCCTGAGCAATTTCTTGTCGCCCCTTGACACCGCACCTACAATAAAACCGTCTTATTGATAACCCAACCATTAAGGGGAAAATTATGCTCACTGACGAGTACGTGAAGCGCGTCTACGCTCAGGTCGAACAGCGCGACGGCGACCAGCCGGAGTTCCTTCAGGCTGTACGCGAGGTGTTCGAGACCATCCAGCCGGTAGTCGAGAAGCACCCGGAGTACGAGAAGGCAGGCGTGCTGGAGCGCATCGTCGAGCCGGAGCGCGTGGTGAAGTTCCGCGTGGCCTGGACCGATGATGAGGGCAAGGTGCAGGTGAACCGTGGTTACCGCGTGCAGTTCAACTCCGCCATCGGACCGTACAAGGGCGGCCTGCGCTTCCACCCGACCGTCAACGAGGGCGTCATCAAGTTCCTCGGCTTCGAGCAGATCCTCAAGAACTCTCTGACCACGCTGCCCATGGGCGGCGGCAAGGGCGGCTCCGACTTCAACCCGAAGGGCCGTTCCGACGCTGAAGTGATGCGTTTCTGCCAGGCGTTCATGACTGAACTGTGCCGCCACATCGGCCAGTTCACCGACGTTCCCGCCGGCGACATCAACGTGGGTGGCCGCGAGATCGGCTACCTGTTCGGCCAGTACAAGCGCATCCGCGACGAGTACTCCGGCGTCCTGACCGGCAAGGGTCTGGAGTTCGGCGGCTCGCTCGCCCGCACCGAGGCCACCGGCTACGGCGTGTGCTACTACACCCAGGAAGCCCTGCGCGTGCTGAAGAACGACTCCTTCGAAGGCAAGACCGTCGTGGTCTCCGGCTCCGGCAACGTGGCGATCTACGCCGTGCAGAAGGCCGAGGAGCTGGGCGCCAAGGTCGTCACCGTCTCCGACTCCAACGGCTATGTCTACGATCCGAACGGCATCGACGTGGCCGTGGTCAAACAGATCAAGGAAGTCGAGCGCGGCCGCATCAAGGAGTACGCCGAGCGCGTGCCGTCCGCCGAGTACCACGAGGGTTGCTCCGGCGTGTGGACCGTGCCGTGTGACATCGCGTTGCCGTGCGCCACCCAGAACGAAGTCAACGGCGAGTCCGCCGAAGCTCTGGTGAAGAACGGCTGCAAGGTCGTTGTCGAAGGCGCGAACATGCCGTCCACTCCGGAGGCCATCGAGGTCTACCAGAAGAACGGTCTGCTGTACGGCCCAGCCAAGGCGGCGAACGCCGGTGGCGTCGCCGTTTCCGGTCTGGAGATGAGCCAGAACAGCTACCGTCTGTCGTGGTCCTTCGAAGAGGTCGACGCCAAGCTCAAGAACATCATGGAGACCATCGTCGCCGACTCCCTGGCCGCCGCCAAGGAGTACGGCCACGAGGGTGACCTGATGCTCGGCGCCAACGCCGCCGGCTTCGTCAAGGTCGCCAACGCCATGGTCGCGCAGGGCATCCTGTGATCGCGTAGGCGCGTAACGTTTGGCGCGCATTCGCGGATAGCGCGAAGGCCCGCCGAAACCAGTATTCGCATTGGTTTCGGCGGGCCTTCTGTATCCTGCAGCAGGTTTGGCCGCCCCAGTCGCTTCGCGACAGCTCCCCGCCAACGGGGGCGGCGCGCGATCACCGGGTCGCCATCATGTCGATTGCCCCCGCATCCGGAGAAAGTCACATCCCGCAGGCCAGAAACGGGACCTTTACGGGATGAGGCACGGGCTGCCACCAACCCCGCGCTCTCAAAACTCGCAGATACAAGGCTAAATCCAACAAAAAGCGGCCCGTATCTGCGAGTTTTGAGAGCGCGATTCCCGCAACAACGAAAAATGCGGCCGGAAGGCGGCTCTCGGGAACATCCCGTCCGCATCAAGCGCCCCCCCCCCCCATGCAATCAGTCGTCACGACATGCCGGCGGGGAATGATGGCCGCCACCGATTTCTCAGCGGCGGCCATCCCGACATGCCAGAATCTTGGGATGGCGGCTCGCCCCTTACTCGGCGCGGCGGCGCAGCAGCACCACGCCGGCACCGGCGGCCAGCAGCAGGACCGCGTCCACGGCGAACGCCATCGTCGAGGCACCCGTCTTGCTCAGGCCGCTCGTCTCGGTGGCATCCACCTTGCCGTTCGGGCTCGGCTTGACCGCCGGCTTCTGCGGCTCGGGCTTGGTGGACGGCTCCTGCGGGCCGGGCTTCTCGCCATCGACCTTCACCAGAGCCTTCCGGGCGGCCTGCAGCGCGGCAAGCGCGTCAGCCACCTGGGCGGGAGTCGCGTCCTCGTCGGCGGCGACCTTCTTCGCAGCGTCGAAGGCGGCCTCGAACTCGTCCGAGCCGGCCTCCGCGATCACCTCGTTCAGAGCTGTCTTGTCGGCGGACCTGACAGTCATCTCGAAGGACTTCGCGAAGTCCGTGCCCTTGAGCGCCACCGTCACCGTGACCTTGCCGGCCGCAGCGAACGGCTTCGCTGGATCAACAGGCTTACCGGCTAGGCGCGTCTTTATGGCGTGGCTAGTCCACGAAGTATCAATGTTCAGCCGATATTATCGGCGTTGTGAAATGAAAGTAGGAAGTGTGTTGTGATTAGTGATGCCGAGTTTGACCGTTGGGGCGAAGCCGCCGAGCGTGGCGATTACGGTGGAAGTAAGCTCGGGGTTTGCTTAAAACAAACGGATTTATAAGCCCTCTCATTGTAGCAAGGGGCTGCCCGTCATCTAACCCAAACCGCCATAAGGAAATCCAATGGCAGAAATGGCTTTTTACCGCCAGCCACGGCGCGCGGATGCTGAGGGAGTCGAACCCGCAGATCACCACTGTCGATCAGCACATGGAGATGCGCGGCAAGGTGATGGCCGACATCGTCATCAAAAAAGATTCACGGCATCGACTCGCCGCGTACGGTGATGTTGCCGACCGAGCTGGTGGTGCGGCAGTCGGCGTGACCTGCGCCGGCTCGCAGCTGGACGCCGGCCGCGAGCCGTTGCGGGACCTCAGGATTTTGCGTCGGGGCCGACATCGGGATTCACGCCACCGACATGACTGCCGGCCGCCGCGACTGCGTCCAACGCGGTGCGCAGATGCGCAGGCGGAATCACCCTCCGCCACGCCATCAGAGAGGCCCAGTCGGCCACGATCCTGAAATACCTACGCCGCGCGGCCGGCCGCGACAGGCTCAGATCATGCAGGCCGCCGCGAATCGTCGCCAGCGTCACCACATCGCCGAGGTTGAGCGCCGCCTGGCGAATCGCCGTGATGTCCAGCACGGAATCCGCCTCGCGCATCGCCTCATCCCATGTGGGCTGCAGCATGGTCCGGTCGGACGTGCACACCAGCACGGGAATGCGGATGTCGAGCCGGCGCGACACCTCGGCCTGCGCATTGTAGATCGCCCGCATCCACCCGGCGCGGGGAAAGAAACGCTGCGGGTCCACCAGCGGATGGCGCAGATAATCCCAGTCGCCGCCGGTCTCGCAATCGATGCAGCGGCCGTAGAACCCCGGATCGCGCATCGGCATCACCGTTTTGCCGCCGCCCAGCTGGAACGCCTGCACCACGGGCGTCGACAGTATGCGGAACATGCGGTTGCCTTGCAATTCCAGCCAAGGCGAGTCCAGCGCGACCGCCTCGACGTGATGCGGCCGCTGCGAATTCAGCCACAGCACCGAGCTCAGCCCGCCCTGCGAATGGGCGACCAGCAGGATGCGCACCTGCTCGCCCTGCTCGGCGACGACCAGGTCGCGTAGGGCGTTGAATTCCGCCGCATAATCGTGCAGATCCTCGATATATCCAGGGGTCTGGCCATCCCGCAACGACCGCCCGAACTTGCGCAGGTCGACGGCGTAGAAGGGAATGCCGAGCGATTCCCAGAACTCGGATTCGTGACGGCGGTAGAAATAGTCGTTCCACCCGTGCACGTACATCACCGCGAGCCGGTGCCCGCGCAGCGCGAACCGCTGACGCCTCCATCGCGCGCTCATGGGCAGCTTCGAGGGGTCCCGGCGCACGAATGTGGCGACGATATCGCCTTCGTCATCATGGCCGAGATGGATCGTCGCCTGCTGGTAGCCATCCATTACGCAGTCGGGCTGCCAGTCGTCCACGGTGGGGCGCGCGGCGAGTTGGATATGCAGCGGATCGGTCATGATTTCAATGTACTCGCGTCGCGGGAACCGACAGGACGACTATGCCCCGCATTATCTAAACGCGAACGCGAAATACAACAGATTGCGCGGCCATGTCGGAATGCGTCGACACAGGCGAGCCACGGATGGCGAGCCACACGGCGGTCGGGCGGCGGACCGCGACTGCGGAGAGGCTCCGCATGCCACGGCCGGCACAACGACAGACACCCCTTGTGACCGTTTACATCATCTGCGTATACTCGAACCTGTACGCGGTCGTCCGACGACGGCCGCACGCGTAAAGGAACAATGATGTCAACAACTACTCACGCGCCGAACAAGGTAGCATCAACGAGCGGCAAACCGACCCGGCGTCTGGCGAACCGCACTCGGACGAAGTCGTCTGCACGTTCCAACGAAACACCGGTAGACCAGAACAGCGATAAGCAACCGGCGAATATCCAGCAACACGAAGCAAACACCGATGCCATGGATTCCATGGACGATGCACAGAAAAAAACCGACCATCCGCGACGTCGCCCGTCTCGCGGGAGTATCGTACGGAACGGTCTCCCGGTATCTGAACGGCAACACCCACGTCTCGCAGGACGCAGCCGAACGCATCGCAGCAGCCATCACCAAATCACAGTACACGCCGAACAACGCCGCACGCTCACTCGCGCAACGCCGCACGCTCACCGTCGCGCTGATCATCCAGGTCGAATCGAACGAGACCATCGCGCAGGCCGGTATGTCAAGGGCGATGGCCGGCGCCAACCAGGTCCTCGGCGACGCGGGCTACCAGATGGTCACGCTGATCGCCAACAGCGAGGACTCCACGCGCCGCATCGCGCAGCTGGTGCAAAGCGACTTTTCGGACGGGTACCTGCTGTTCTCACTGAGCGAGGACAGCATGCTCGCCAACACGTTCGCATCGGTCAAGCGGCCGGTGGTCCTCTCGGAAGTCAGCGAACGCGAGAACCTGCCGTTCCCGGCCGTGGACTTCACCAACACCGAGGGGCAGCGCGACATCACGCGCTACCTGCTCGACCAGGGGAGGACCAAGCTGGTGTACGTGTGCGGCCCCGGATACTCACCATCGTCGAACAACCGCTTCGACGGCTTCAAGGCGGCGATGGGTGACCGGTTCAACGAACGCCACGTCTACTACGCGGACGACTGGGAGAGCACCAGCGGCGAAATGGCCGTGGTCGAGTTCCAACCCATGCTTGACGAGCTGGACGGATTCGTGTGCGCCAACGACAGCATCGCGCTGGGCGTCATCAACCAGTTGAACCGGTTCGGGTATCGGGTGCCGGACGACATCGCGGTCACGGGATTCGACGATTCGCCAATCGCCCTGCTGGCGAACCCGAAGCTGACCACCGTGCGGCAGGATTCGCAGCTGCACGGCGAGACGATGTCGAGGCTGTTGCTGTCCATGCTGCAAGGCGACATCGTGGAGCCGCATTACGTGCAGCTGCTGCCGACGACCATCGCGGAGCGCCAATCGGCGTGATCTAGGAAGAACCACGCTCTCAAAACTCGCAGATACAGGGCGAAAATAACGAATAGTCCCTTGTATCTGCGAATTTTGAGAGCCTCATATTGCAACGCACGACCCCACGCGGCCGTTGCCGGAGCGCCACCGCCGGGCGCACTCCGATTCTTCCGTATGTCGGCAAGGTTTTCACGATACAATGGTTCAGTCTGTAACCGGTCACAAGCAGTTGCGGACACGACAGATAATCAACAGCAGATCATCACGAAAGGGGAAATCATGGCTGATAGATTCGGAGCTTTTCTGCCTCACGACACCTCGGGCGACGTTGCCCAGCTGCACGGCATCGGTCTGCAGAAATTCGGCGACACCTGGTATGCATATGGCGAGAACAAGGTAAACGGCAATTTGTTCCAGGGCGTGTGCTGTTATACAACCACCGATTTCATCGCATGGCGCAGCCACGGCATCGTACTTGATGTGCAAGAAGACGGCTCCGCCCTCGCCGCCGACCGTATCGGCGAGCGGCCGAAGGTGCTGCATTGCCCCGCCACCGGCAAATATGTCATGTATATTCATGCCGAAACGCCCGACTACGGATACGCGTACATCGGCGTCGCCGTGGCCGACGCCCCAACCGGCCCGTTCGCATTCCAGACCACCATCACGTGGCGTGGCTACCTGAGCCGTGACATCGGCGTCTTCCAGGACGAGGACGGCAGCGGCTACATCATGAGCGAGGACCGCGACCATGGCACGCACATTTACCGTCTCGCCGACGACTACCTCACCATCGTCGAGGACGTCGCCTGTGAGCGTGCCACCGACTACCCATACGGCCTGGAATCGCCGACCATCATCAAGAAGGACGGCCTGTACTACTGGTTCGGCTCGCAACTGACCAGCTGGGACACCAACGACAACAAGTACTCCACCGCCACCGACCTGCACGGCCCGTGGAGCGAGTGGAAGCTGTTCGCGCCGGAGGGTGCGAAGACCTACGATTCGCAGGTCGATATCGTGGTGCCGCTGGACGACGACCCGTACAACAGCGAGCACTTCCTGTTCATCGGCGACCGCTGGCAGGAGCATGACCTCGGCAACTCGCCGATCGTACAGATGCCGATTTCCATCGCCGACGGCGTGGCGTCGCTGACGTGGAGCGACACCTACGAGGGCACCACCCACCGCTGATTTTCGCGGGTTTTCGCAGATCACGGATTTAGCCGGCGTGGTCCGGCATTGAGAAACGGGCCTGTGGCATGATTTTGAACTGCGCCCCGATTGTTGGACGCTGTTTATTAGGATACAGGCTCAGACCACGGTGGACGCTCTCCGGAATTCCTCCGGGGTGCGTCCACCGAGTCGTATCTGGCGTCGTTTGGTGTTCCAGTGG